>Ga0099830_10000918_pt1 | contig 14188 bp, 10 predicted proteins | sample CZO8metaG_4_FD_79337 | JGI IMG/M metagenome (GOLD analysis project Ga0099830, IMG submission 79337) | Vadose zone soil microbial communities from the Eel River Critical Zone Observatory, Northern California, USA - CZOApr15con2H3.8 metaG | ecosystem: Environmental > Terrestrial > Soil > Vadose...
CCATCGGCAACCAGACACGCGCATGGCCAGGGTGAAGATGTCTCGTTATGTCCGTTCTGTTCTTGTAGGAAACGTAAACATCAGCCGGGCTTGGGCAGATGTGCCGCCTTACGTCCGGGCAACGGACGCGTTGACATACCCAGCTGGCGCTTGGCCTCTCTCAGGAAATTCGTCAACTCCGCCCACTGTTTTTGAAGATCGGGTTCTAAGAACGAACGCACTCGCGGGTACGTAGGGTAGACACCCTTTCGGTCCAGTTCGGAGACGGCAGCGAAGACGGCTTTGCGTAGTCTTCTGATTCGGTTCGCCACGACAGCCTTCCAATATTGCCGGCGTTTGGCCGCAATCGCGTGACACAAGTCGCCATAGCGGTCGTACAAGCAACTCGCCGAGAATCCGACGCGCCGACACATTTCCGATACGGAGATTGGTGGTTCTTCTGAAGACAGGCACTCAATCTGTAATCGTATTTCTTCTCTAGCATTTGCCCTCTGTGCTTTTCTTCCGGCGAGAAGCGCTTCGTATTCTCTGGGAAAGTTGGAGCGCAGCGTTGTCGGCACGCGGTACCCAAGGCGTTGACAGACCTTCGGTGCACTGGGCAGCGGACTCTCTTTGAGAATCCTGGCAAACTCCTGCTTTCGCCGCCGGTGTCGATTTCTTTTGAGCCTCTCCAGCTTTTTCCCAATGGCCCTGCACAAGTCCGGAAACTCCAGCCGCAGGCATCCGGCGTTGCAGTATCCGAGTTTGATGGCAACACGCTGCACCGCCGTCGGCTCGGGCTGTGACAGCGCAGCTTCCAGACACTTCCGTATTTCGTTCTTCCCGCAAATTCTGGGCTTGCCCTTGCGAGGCAATCGGAGCACCGCTTTCTGATGTCTGACGACAATCCTTCTGCAGATCTCTGGTTCAAGTCGAGAGAGCGACTCCGCGCGATCGTGATCCAGCCGCCGTGCCACTTCTGCAAGCATCGGTGGCGGCTCCTCGACCAGAGCTTGCTGGAGGGCGCGCAGGATTTCTGGCCTGCGACGCTGGTTCTTTCCTAACCGACGCTTCTGCGAAAGCCCGCTGGCAATGTGAGGCGTCGGGTCTTTTTCCAAGAGTTTTCGAACCGGGATGCGGAGTGAGTCGCACAGGCGAAGCAAGAGATCGGCCCGCGATCGATGCTTTCCGGTCATCACGCCCCTCAAGAAAATACGGGAGGTTTTCGTCATGCGACCAAACTCCTCCAAGTTGCCGGCAGCGAGCTGATCAACATAGGACGACAGGTTATCTCGGAGTCTCGATCCTAGCGGCACTCCCTTAAGCTGTGGAGCAAGCGCTAACAGATCCCCCGTCTGGTTGCCGAGCCAGAGCTCGTATTCAAACTCGGACTGGCTTAGAGCTTGCTCGTCCGTCTTGTCACAGCCCGTACACCCCAGCCAGTGCTTACAGCGTGAACAGAAACCCGGGCGGGAGTATGCAGTCAGAGGAATCGAAGCACGGCGACAATGTGGGCAAATTTCTTCGAGAGCCTTCCGGTGACGAAGGCAGAGTCGTACGAACCGGATCGCCCAGAGCAGCGGTTCATAAACCACCATTCCAGCCTCCTGTCTGTCAGCGAGACACCGCGGACACCACGCCCGTGTGCGCCGGAACAGATAGGGCTGCCAGAGCAGCCCGCCGAGACCGAGCAATGTGAGATTTGACAAATCATCCCGCCCGGTCGCCTCCTCAAGCGCGCGACACCACCGCCTTGGATTCTCTCCCACACCATTGAGCGCATAGGTTTGTCTATAGAAATAGTCCGTCACCAGCGGTGTTGACGCGGCCTGACTCGAAAGCTCAAGCGCAACCAGGTTTGCCACGTTGACACAGTGGGCCTGCGCCAATCGTGCCACGTAACTGGTCAAACTCTCCACCCACGGAGTGCCGACCCCCACCGGCGCTAAAGAATAGAGTCGGCTCCGCAGCGGCAGCGGTTCGATCCGCAAATCCCAAACGTCAAGCACCTGCATTGTGCGAAGCTCCACCGTCACCGACTACATCGCGAGTCGGCTTCCGTCGGCCGGGATGCATGTTCTTCCCCGACGGCGCCCGCTCCCGCCTGACTTGCATCCCAAGGGGCGCCCGCTGAGCTGATTCAGACGGCAGACCAAGGCGGCCCCGCAGTTGGGCTCGCGAACTCGGGTTCCCGGCGAATCGCGCCTCGCCTTCCGCCGCCTCGGAGAGCATCTTTTCACACTGTGCGACCGACAGTCCGGTACGTTCGAGATCCCGCAGTGTGAGGCCACTTCGCCCTGCGCGCAGCGCGCCACACAGTGCCTTCACAAGCCACTGTTTGAGGACCCCTACGCAACCGACGCTTCTCTCATACAGATACTCCCAATGGCTCACCAGGTCGAACTCTTCCGGCAAAGGTAACTGCTGCCGAAAAGAATGCAACACATTCAGAAAAACTCGCCTGTCGCTTGCGTCTTCCGCCCGGTATCGCGGAAAGTGCAGATCCACCGAGCGGCGGCTCACTTGTCCACCCAGGTTCCGGAAGGCCAAAAGATCGTAGGTGCCGAACAGCACGTGCACCGTTCCAGTGCGATTGGCGATCGACTTGATCACATCAAGCTGGTCCAGCAGTCGTCGCCCCGACGCCATCTTCGCCATATGCTGGGCCTCATCGATCATCACTGCCGTTGGTCTTCTGTAGAGAAGCGCTTGTTCCAGCGCATAGCGGTAGTCCTCTGTCCTCGTTCGTGGTCCTGCTTGAAACGGCTCCTCTGTGCCGCTCATGACTGGCCGTCTCTGCTTGTGCTCCACCAATGGTTCGTTCATTTGGCGAAGCAACCGCTTGAAATGATCGGACCAGCTAAAGTTTCCCGATTCGGGGGCCACAGCTTCAGCGGAGACCAACGGAATTCTTTCTCGATCCACGTCGGCGTCCGTCCGGAACTCATCCACGAGCGTCTGTTCTGCCTTGAGACGCAGAGTTGTCTTACCCACGCCCGTTGGTCCGAAGACCAGGACCAGGGTATTGGGCTCAGAGTCCCGAATAGCATCCATCAGCTGATCTCGCGCCTCGATCAGTCGTGGATGCGCGACCGTGTAGGCGCGAAAATACTCGAGTCTGGCGCTCCACGGCTTGGTCCAACGAGCGAATGGAAATTTCCTGGCAGCCATCAGAGTTCTCCGTAGATTTTGCATTCGCCAATCATCTGTTCCGCGGTCGATGACACGATTGCCTTGTCATGTGCCGACGATTGGTCACACGGCGCGGGCTTGTTGGTCACAACATCTGCTCTGATCGCTTGAATCGCGTGGTCTCGCAGGCGCTGACTCAACAGGACTTCTTCGGCTTCAACGGATCGCAGAAACGCGGCCAACTGATGCGCCGTGACCGAGAATTGTGCCGAATGGAGCTGACAGCGGCGCCTCAATTCCTTCGTGGCTAACATGATTTCTTTCTCGGATCGCCCGTGGAGAACGGCATAGTATTCGGAATGGCACTGCACCCACTGGCCACGAACAAACGCATAGGCGATACCGGCGTCGAAAGGATCGTAGCGGACATCAAGCGGCCTGCGCTCCAGTTCAGGATCACGAAACGCATCCGACCAATAGTAGATGCGATGAATCTTCACTCCTCGCCCTGGGGAAATCATTGCTGTTCCCTTGCGCGTTGCCGGCAGAGTTGATAACAGGAAGTCATGGTCGTACGGAATCATGCGCCAAAACCGACTACCCGTTCTCTCGATGCCAGCGAGAAAGGCCTCGCGAGGATTCTGTCCCAGCGCCGGATGAAGAATCGTGTCGTAAATCTCGAAGAGGTATTCGCAAAGCCGTTCGTGAAGCTCTCGAAGGGTCCAGGCCGCATGCTGCCGTGGATCCACCGATTTTGTCACTTGGCGAACATTTCGTGTCACCTGCGTATTACCTAGAAGGTTATGGACGAACTGCGTATTGCTTGTTCCGAACATACGCTCGCAGACCGACCCGAAGCGTGGTTTCGCCGGAGGCCTGGTCTTCTTCGTCGACTCGTAGCGTGCCAGCAAGGTTTCGAAGTAGATGCTGTGGAACTCGGGCCCACCGTCCACCACGAGAATCTGTGGCAGTCTGGCGTGGCGCCGTACGCATTCTCGCAGCACCATCATGCAGGAGCGGTAACTGGGCTCGTCAAAACTGAGATAGGCCGATAGGACGCGCCGGCTGAAAGCGTCGGTGAGCAGAGTGATCCAGGGACGACCAAGGGCGCGCCCCGTTTGCGAGCAGACGACTTCTACGTCGAGCTCAGTGTGGTCGATGTGGCCGACTTCGAGTGGACGATCTCCGTGGCGTGGTGTGGTCCGCGTCAGCTCCCAGTAAAATGGCGCGTGCGCGTATGCGGCCCGGTGACCCTGTCTACTTGTAACTTGCGCAAACCGTGGCCGAGAATTGATCGACCGGCAAAAGGCCGAGTAGCTCGGACACCGAAGGCCAGCGTCTTCGCACTTGAGCTGCAATGCTGCCCAGCAGGCGAATCGCGATTTCTGTTTCAGAGTTGCATAGTCGTTCTCAACCGCCTCACTGAGCAGGCGTTGGGTTTCGTCCGGTAATCGTCGGCTCCGATTTCCGCGGCGATGGGTCTGCGGAAGCAGCCCAACATATCCGCTGCCGTAAGCTTGCTCTGCCATTCGGTATCGCGCGATCCAACTCCGGAGAGTTCGCTCGCCGACTGGCGACTCGTAGCGTGCCAAGTTCCCCGCTAGTTTGCGCCGTACCAAAGCGACGCGTTCGTTCGCGGCCTTAAGCGTGTCCTCGCTGGCCTCTCGCAGCAGACAGACGACTTCTGAGTCGTGCCCTGGACCGCCATTCGACGTGATCCGACCTTCCTTAATCAACGCCTCAAAGCCGTCAATCGGAACCTCCACCAGAGACCGATCCTGGCCTACAAGGCCGATCGCCGCATCTCCCATATTCACGATCTTCAAGGTCCGGCCATCCCACGAAACCGCCGAACCCACTCTCATATCAACCGGGCCCGACTTCCGCTCCCGAATTTCCGATTCTGCGAGAGCGTCATAGGCCGCGGCCTGATTCCGATTCAAGAAAACACGAACATGGCCTGGTTCCGCTAGGGGCTCGGAACCGAGATCCGCCCAAATGTCATCGCGCGCAATCAGTGAATAAACATCATCCCCGTGGGCCGTTGTCTCGCTCATCTTGAACAGATCGACGAGTGAGATGCCCGGTTGTTCTGACACTAACGCCAGCACAGCCTGCTTGGTGTTGACGTCTACCGGCGGAACGTCGGCGCGCAGGTAATCTTCCAGGAACAGCATGTTGCGCTGGAACACCCAGTTCACTTCTTTGCACGAGCGTACGCGGTACGAGAAACCAAATTGGATAGCATGGCTTTCTCCTGGAGGACAGGACCACCCGCCACCTGTTCTGCGGCAATAGCGGTTGGGTTGCTTCTTCGCCAACTCCTCAAGTTCTTCCTCAGTTTTACATTCGTGCCACTCAGCACCATTCTTGCGGATGACAAAGTAGTCCGGAGTATGGGATACGACGACTCGCCTTCCGCAGGCACTTCGATACTCCAACCGGAATGATGGTGGCTGGTCGTAAAACTCCAACACGTCGGGGTCATGTTCCAGTTCGCGGAGAAATGCCAGTTCCACACGATGGCTCTCAAACTGAATGGTCACTCCCATCTTCCGGCTCGGATAGCGACCTGCTACGTTCGCTCGACCACCGCCCACCAGCCGGAATGGACCTGACGAGCGGATGTTCTCCACCGTGCTCCGGGCCTCAATCGACAGTCTCAGTCCTGAGAACCATGCCCCGACTGCTTCTGGGCTAAGCATGCTCACCACCCTCCGCACGCAACCGAAAGTCAGGATGCCGTTGTTCCCTGGTTCGGGTAGAGACGCTGAGGGCGTGCAACTTACGCGCTTTTTCCATTGGCTGGCTTGTGCCACCTGCGGGTGGGAGACCCGGAAGCCTGAAACCGCCACTGCAATGAGACAAACCTTTCATCTTCTGTTGACCCCCAGTTCCTCAGTGCTCCTTCGCCTATTAGGCCCTTCACTTACTTAAGGAACCCGAAAGCGGGGAAAAGTATCGTTTTTTCTCGTCTTTTCGATTCGCGATTGGCAACGGGCAAGCATCCGGCAACTTATCCACTTCTCTTGGTTGGACTGGCTCGCCCGCCACGGGCAGATCGACTGGTCACGGGCAGTACTGGACAGTTTGTTCGATTCGTGCGGTTCTTGGGGCTTCAAACAGGGCCTAATCCCACTGACCGGGACGAACTCGGCAGCAAGCGCCATCTGATTTGCGATGGCCAGGGAGGTCTCCAGCAGGGAAAGCAGCAACAACAAGAGTAATGGCGCAGCAGCAAGAAGCAGCAGCATCAGCAGCAAGTCTAAGCATGGTACGCTTCGGTTGGACGAGCTGCGTGCCAGACTTCCTCTCTCATCGGAGGGGAGACCTTCCCAACTCCTTGAGGTAGTGCCGGGAGCACACCCGACCGCGGCGTGTCGGGCTTGCTCCGGCTATGCTGCTCTTTCTTGCCCCGGACTTCCTTCGCGTTTCTTGGTGCCTTGACGCGTAGGACAACGTTTCCAAGTTGGGGTATTTCCCCATTGACACACCACGACATCAGGCGAAAGGGGGGTCGCGCAGCAGACTTCGGAGGTCCGACGCTGCGATGTTCTCCGAGCCTCGGCGCCGGGGGAGGGCAATCGTGCCAATTAGGATGGTTGTTGCATGACCCAACTTCCCGCCGGCGAGCGGACCTGCTGGCTATCGGGCCCCAGGTGAAAAGACCACCATTTTTAGCAGACGGCTTCCCTTTGATGTCTCGGAGCACTAGAATCAGCCAACATCGCCAGGCGATTCTCAGTCGACCGCGACTGCAGGCAACACCACAATCCGTGAAGTTGCATGGACTGCGAGAGGAGTGATTTGACATAAGGAGGAGGCGTCTTATGCATATCCAGCGTGGAGCTAGATTACGAATTGGGGTCGTCATTTGTTTTTCCGTGATGTTGTGTGCCCGCATGCATGCGCAAACGGGAACTGCCGATGTCGTTGGGACTGTCACGGATGGCACGGGCGCCTCCGTCCAGGGGGCCAAGGTCACCGCGACCAACCTGGATACTGGGTTCAACGTGTCGGTGACAACCACCGCATCGGGAGACTACCGCATTCCTGGCCTGAGCCCCGGCAATTACGAAATCCGCGCAGACAAAGAAAATTTCTCAACCGAAGTTCGCCACGGCATCACGCTCACCGTTGCTCAGCAACTGGAGGCGAGCATCTCCATGAAGGTGGGTTCGGTCAAAGAGGTGGTGGAAGTCACCGATCTACCGCTGGTGGACAGCGTAACATCGTCTTTGAGTGGCGTAGTCGTTGAGAAACAGATGGAAGAACTCCCGCTCAACGGCCGCGACCTTTGGCAACTGGTGCTGCTGCAGCCGGGTGTGAATCCAAACCCCAATGCCGGTCCAAGCCCCTGGCAAAAAGGCGGCTTCGGCAAGGCAGCGGTAAACGGTCAACGTCCGACCAACAACAACCTGACCGTCGACGGCATGGACGCGAATGACCCCAACTTCAACATCACTCCCGGCGGAGCTGCCGGCGTCTTGCTGGGAGTGGATGCCATCCGCGAGTTCCGCGTTTTTACGGATACCTATAACGCCGAATACGGACGAAACTCCGGTTCCGTCATTGAGATGATCACGAAATCGGGCACCAACAGCCTGCATGGCTCGGCTTTCGAATTCATCCGCAATGCCAAGCTGGATGCCAAGAATTATTTCGACTTACCAAACCTTCCCATCCCGCCTTTCATTCGAAACCAGTTTGGCGGAAGCCTCGGTGGCCCCATCAAGAAAGACAAAGCCTTCTTTTTCGTGAGCTATGAGGGCTTTCGCGAAGGACAGGGCCTTACCGAGGTATCGACCGTGCCAAATGCCTTGGCTCACCAGGGATTGCTCCCGGATCCGGCGAACCCAGCGGCATGCACGCAGGCAAATCCGGCGGGCTGCCTCAACATTGGTGTGAACCCGCAGGTGGCGCCGTTCTTGGACATCGTGGTCCTTCCGAACGGGCCTGACTTTGGCAACGGGACAGGGCAAATCACCAGCACCGAGCGCCGCATAACGAACGAGGATTATGTGATGGGGCGCTTTGACTACACGATTTCCAGCACCCACACGGCCTTGGCACGTTACATTTACGATGGCAGCTCTTCCGATGTGCCCTACCTCAGCTCTCTGGTCCCTGGTTTTCCGGGCCGGAACAACGTTCGTGCTCAATACCTGACCCTGCAGGACCAGAAATTCCTGACGCCAAACGTGCTGAACCTTGCCGCGTTCGGCTATAATCGGCTGGGCTTGCTGGCTGAGCCCATCAATACTCACCCCGGTCTTTCCATCTCTTTGTTACCGAATCGTCCACTCGGCGTTTTCGCTATTTCCGGACTCGGTAGTATCGGCAACAACCTGATCTATCCCTTGGGTAGTTATTCCAACACCTACCAGTTCCAGGACAATGTGTCGTGGCCCACTGGCAAGCACGCGGTGAAATTCGGCATGGAATTCCGGCGCATTCAGGTCAACGGTCCGTTCGATCTTTTTGTCAACGGCGAATATGTGTTCCAGGATCTGAGCGCGTTCGGCGTTCCGTCGTCGAGCAACAATCCGGCCGTAGAAAACTTTCTGAAAGGAATCCCTTTCGTCTATGTTGGCATCGATCCCACCAAGTCGGATTCCGATCGTGGATTCAGACAGAGTGGGATTTCCGGTTACTTGCAGGACGACTGGCGCGTGAATCGTAAGTTCACTCTCAATCTTGGCCTGCGCTACGAGTTCTACACGAACCCCACAGAAGCTCATGGAAAAGAAGTGAACATCAGAAACCTTGCCACCGACAACGCGCCGACAGTGGGCAAGTTCATGAACACAACTCCCAAAGACTTGCTTACGCCTCGCGTGGGCTTTGCTTGGGACTTAGGGTCCGATGGCAAGACGGTGCTTCGTGGCGGAGTTGGAGAATTCAACGATCAGATCTGGGCTAATATCTACGGCAATGCTCGTTCGCTTCCGCCATTCTATCAAGCCGTCGAATCGATCTTCCCACAGTTTCTGAATCCTTTGAACTCGCCGCTGCCGATTGGTACAACGGCAAATGCAACCCTCACGTACACTCCGAAGTGGCCGATCGTGTTCCAGTACAACGTCAACTTGCAGCGCGAGGTCACCTCCAGTTCGGTCGTCACGTTGGCCTACGTCGGTTCCCGTGGCAACCATCTCGGGCGCTTGGCGGAGGGAAATCCTTTTCAGCCTGCGCTTGGCACTCGGCCGAATCCCAACTTCGGATCGATTCTTCGCTATCTGACGGACGCGCAGTCGTTCTACAACGGCTTGCTGGCCAGTTGGGAGCGACGCACCAAGCAAGGACTAAGCTTCCAAATAAATTACGACTATTCCCATTCCATCGACGATTCATCGGGATACAACCCCAGCGATTCTGTAGGCGACTCCGGCAAGTCGCAGGACATCAATAACCGGAAGGGAAGCCGCGGCCGCTCGGGATTCGACATCCGGCAAAATCTGGTGATCAACGCTGTATATGAGCTTCCCTTCGGACCCGACAAAACTTTCGCTTCCAGCGCCTCCGGCGTGACCGCCAAACTGGTTTCCGGCTGGCAACTCTCCCCCATTCTTTCTTTCCACAGCAATGTGCCGTTCACACCCGTTCTTGGGTTTGATAATGCAGGCACGGCGTCGATTGTGAATTCGGACCGCCCGAATCTGGTCGGGAATCCGTTCAGCGGCACTTGTCCCAACGGCGCACGCGTGAAGACCGTGACGTGCTGGTTCAACCCCACAGCTTACGCGCTGCCGCCATCCGGCTCCTTCGGAGATGCAGGTCGCAACAGTTTGCCGGGTCCGCCTTACAAGGAGTTCGATTTGTCCCTGGCAAAAATCACCCCATTTGGAGAAGGGAAGTCCTTCGAATTTCGGGCTGAATTTTTCAATCTCGCCAACCATCCCAATTTTGCTGTGCCGACCAACACTACGAGCCCCGCCGGAAACGGCGGCAACGGCGACGCTGTCATCCTGGGACGAAATGGATTGGGACAACCGCTCTTCGCACAGAATGGCGGGCAGATCTTCAGCACCGTCGGCTCATCCCGGCAGATTCAGTTCGGGGTGAAAATTTTATTTTAGGGAAGCATGATGAGAACCCGGATTACGCATCAGGACGTTGACGATATTGCGGTCGGGGGAGCGGTTCTGGGCGCCGGTGGTGGCGGCGACCCTTATCTCGGAAAGCTGATGGCGCAGAGGGCCATCGAACAGTACGGCCCGCCGGAACTGATCCCGCTCAGGGAAGTGCCCGACCGCGCACTGATCATGCTGCCGGCTGGAATTGGAGCGCCGAGCGTCATCATCGAAAAGATTCCCCGTGGGGACGAAGCCGTCGGTGTCTTGAAGGCCCTGCAGAAGCATTTAGGCAAGAAGGCCTTCGCCGTCATGTCCGCCGAGGTAGGAGGCTTGAATGGAACCATCCCCATTTCGGTCGCTGCTCGCCTCAAGATTCCGGTGGTGGATGCTGACTGTATGGGCCGCGCTTTCCCCGAAGTTCAACTGGTCATCCCCAACCTGTATGGCGTTTCAGCGACACCATTGATTATGGCGGATGAAAAGGGCAACCAGATCGTGCTCTCCACGGTCAGCAATGAATGGACTGAGCTCCTGTCACGAACGATGGCAGTAAGGATGGGTGGCTTTGCTCTTATGGCTCTCTACCCGATGGAGGGGAGGATCGCCAAGAAAGCAACGCTTCCGGGAATGGTGAGCTTTTGCCGTCGCATTGGGCGAACTCTGCGTTCGGCGCGCCAGCACAAGAAAGATATTCTTGCCGAATTGCTCAAGGTGACCAAAGGCACGCGCTTGTTTAAGGGCAAGATTGTCAATCTCGATCGGCGAGTCGAAAAAGGTTGGAATCTCGGGGAGTTGATCATTCAGGGCTCTGATGATTTTCGCGGTGAGTCGATGAAGATCGACTTCCAGAACGAAAATCTGATCGCTCGTATTGGAGACAAAATTCTGGCGACGGTGCCAGATCTCATTACGATCTTGGACCAGGACACCGCTTATCCGATAACCACTGAAGGGCTTAAGTATGGGTTGCGGGTGACGGTAATCGGAATGCCTTGCCACCGTAAATGGCGCACCCCTGCTGGTATAGCTTTGGCCGGACCGCATCATTTCGGTTACGACGTCCCGTATCAGCCGCTCAAAGCTAATGGAGGAGTGAGAAAACGACATGTCTCATCGGCTGGGAATTGACGTTGGTGGCACCCACACGGATGCCGTTATCCTCGACGAGAACAAGCGGCTCGTGGCCAAGACCAAAGCCCGCACCACGCCTGACGTCACGAGCGGAATCATTCAGGCCCTCAAGCAGATTCTTGAGCAGCCGGGAGTGGATCGTTGCGCCATCGCTTTTGCGATGCTAGGAACCACTCATTGCACCAACGCCATTGCGGAAAGAAAGCATCTGAGCAAGATCGGCGTCATCCGCATGGGTGCGCCGGCCACGCTTTCCATTCCTCCTTTATTCTCCTGGCCCGCGGATTTGCGCGACGTGGTGACTGATAAGATGTTCATCATCCATGGAGGGCACGAATTCGACGGACGTGAGATCAGCAAGCTGGACCAGAACGAAATCGACGGCGTGATCCGCGAACTCGTCGGTAAGGTCGATGCCGTCGCAGTGACCGGGGTGTTTGCTCCCGTGAACCCCGCCCACGAAAAATGGTTGGGTGAGCGATTGCGATCCGCGCTCGGCGAAGACGTACCCATTACCCTTTCTCACGAAATCGGCAGCCTTGGGTTGTTAGAGAGAGAAAACGCGGCCACCCTTAATTCCGCGTTGATGAAAACCGCGCAGATGGCGTTTTCTGGGTTCGCCAAGGCAATCGCAAAGGAGGGTCTGCGTGCCCAACTTTTCCTTGGCCAGAATGACGGCACCCTCATGGGGTTGGAGTATGCCCTTCGCTATCCGATCTTGACGATTGCTTCCGGTCCCTCGAACAGCCTGCGCGGCGGCGCATTTCTTTCAAATCTGAAAGACGCCATCGTGGTGGATGTGGGCGGAACTACTACCGATGTCGGCGTGCTGGTCGGCGGCTTTCCGAGAGAGTCAGCGGTGGCGGTTGACATAGGGGGAGTCCGGACCAACTTCAGGATGCCGGACTTGATTTCCATCGGCTTGGGGGGCGGAAGCCTGGTTCGTCGCGACAACGGAAGTGTGCGCGTTGGCCCCGACAGCGTTGGCTATCGCCTGGAGGAAGAGGCAATCGTGTTCGGTGGAAGAACGTTAACCGCAACCGACATCGCGGTGGCCATGGGCCGGGCGAATCTGGGCGATCCCAAGCGGCTCGCGAAAGTCACCCGCTCAGTGGCTAAACCGGTCGATCGCCTGATCCGCCAGATGGTCGAGGGGTGCATTGATCGCCTCAAACTCAGCCCGGCGGGGGTTCCTGTCGTCCTGGTTGGTGGTGGCAGCATCCTCTTACCCGACGAGATTGAGGGGGCGTCAGAAATACATCGTCCCACAAATTTCGACGTCGCCAATGCCATCGGGGTCGCCATTGCTCCAGTCAGTGCCGAGATCGACCGCCTCTTCTCCTATGCGCAATATTCTCGGCAAGAGGCATTGCAAGAAGCTCAGAAACTGGCGATAGAGAAGGCACGGTTGGCCGGCGCGGACCCCAACAACACAGAGATTGTCGAGTTGGAAGAGATCGCCATGGCCTATCTGCCAGAGCACGCTGTGCGGATCAAAGTAAAGGCCGCCGGGCCGCTATCTCCGGATTCGACTGGCATCAGAGCGACCGCCTCGTAAGCGTTGAAGTTCTATTTCTTACTGCGAAGAAGGTGACGCCATTATGCAATCGCTCCGACTGGAAGAATTGACTTGGCCGAACGTGAAAGCCGCTATGGAGAGTGGTTTCGACACCATCGTGTTTGCCGTGGGTTCCACCGAGCAACACGGAACCCGCTTGCCGCTTGCGAGTGACACATTGATGGGAGAATGGCTTGCTGAAGCAACTGCGCGCCGCCTGATGCGAGACACTGGTCGGACCGGCTTTGCGAATCGGTTGTTCCCAGCATCACCTCGCATTCCCCGGCACGATCAGCATTGAATCCGCGACTCTACGAGACTTGATCGTAAGCTACGGAAGGACTCTACTGAACCATGGTTTTCGTCGCGCCGTCGTCATTCCCAGCCATGGCGGCAACTTCGACGCTGTCACCGAGGCTGTCGCGGAACTCCGCAAACAGTTGCCGGGAAAACAAATTTCGACGTTCGCTGATCTCAAACAGCTGATAGCCGCATCTCACGAGCTCTCAAACGAATTTGGAATCCCATCCGGCGCCTCCGGAGCACACGCCGGCGAATTTGAAACTTCCATCCTGTTGTTTCTGCGCCCCGACCTGGTAGAGATGAATCGTGCCGAGGAAGGCTTCACCAAGGATATCGGCCCACTCATTCCTGACCTGCTTAAATATGGTCTGGCGAAGGTAACTCACAACGGAATCCTGGGCGACGGACGCTTATGCGACGCGAGTCGTGGAGAAAAGTATCTCGGGGCATGGTTGGACTTGATTCTCAACGAAGTCAACGTGTCCGCAGCCGCGTAGCCTTGGTGGTTTTCGCGCACACTGGGCTCGGGAGGTCCGAAGACGTGAGCTTCTTAGATTGAGAGGTGATATGAACAACAACTCTGAAGCGGCCAACAGGACGATACTTGGTACCGTGGGACGGGAATTCTACAGACTCAGTCCCAACACAATTCTTTGCAGCTAAAACTGCGACTCACTGGATATTGGCCTCCACGATGGCATTCGCCTGGCTCACGAGTCTGCTTCTATATGGAGTGGCAGCGGCTGAACTCGGGGAAAGTTGGCACTCGTACTCGGCTGGCCTTGACTCGAAGCGATCATCGTAACCACGGCCAGTGTCCTGGGAATCGCGACTGGGGAATGGGAAAGTCCCGGATCGCGACCACTCAAACTACAGTTATCAGGTGTAGCTATCCTGATTGTGGCAATCGTCGTTTTTTCACGGGTACGGTAGATTGACGAGATTCCCAAAAGCATTGGGGACCCTTGCGCCGGGCACGAAAACGCCGGAGGGATCCTTCACAGAACCG
>Ga0099830_10000921_pt1 | contig 14163 bp, 12 predicted proteins | sample CZO8metaG_4_FD_79337 | JGI IMG/M metagenome (GOLD analysis project Ga0099830, IMG submission 79337) | Vadose zone soil microbial communities from the Eel River Critical Zone Observatory, Northern California, USA - CZOApr15con2H3.8 metaG | ecosystem: Environmental > Terrestrial > Soil > Vadose...
CCCGAAATGAATTCGGGCTAGAGCTCCCCTTGGCTGAACTCAGGAACCAGTCAGCGACCCACCTCGTTTCACACTTATACGTATGAAGCTGACGCTCCTCGAGCTAGGGACCTGTGAAATCTTCGATTTCACAGGTAGGAAAACTCGATTGCAAAGCGGGCGATGCAAGCATCTACCTACTGGGGCCCCCGCCCCGTGGTGGCGGGGAGGATCCCGAATAATTCGGGCTTCCGCTCCACCTGGACAAGTTCAGAAACCCGCCGCCAATCCCTCTCGTTTCACAGTTAACGCATGCGGTTGACGCTCCTCGAGCTCCTCGCGGCGACCGGCGGCGGGGAGATCGGCGGCACGCAGGTCGGCAACACGTTCGGGACGTACCACACAGATTCGCGTGAGGTGGTGCAGGGCGGCGTGTTCTTCGCCCTGCGCGGCGGCAGCACTGACGGCCATCGATTCATCCCCGAAGCCCTCGCGCGTGGTGCCGCGGCGTTGGTGGTCGAGCGGCGGACGGAGCTGGCCCACGGCGTCGTCGAGGTGCTGGTCCGAAACAGCTGGGATGCGCTGTACGCACTGGCCAGTCACGTCCGCGAGCGCGTCGATCCACTGGTGGTCGGCGTGACCGGCAGCAACGGCAAGACCTCGACGAAGGAGATGGTCGCCGCGATCCTCGAGCGCAAGTACAGCGTCCTGCGCACGATTGGCAACCTCAACACGGAGACAGGTGTGCCGCTGACGATGCTCAGGCTCGAGCCTGAGCACACGGCGCTGGTCGTCGAGATGGGGATGCAGCGCGCGGGCGATGTCGGCCGGCTCGCGCAGCTGGCGCGGCCTTCGATCGGCATCGTCACCAACGTCGGCACCGTGCACATGGAGTTCTTCGACTCGCAGGAGCAGCTCGCGCGCGGCAAGGGCGAGCTCGTCGCGGCCTTGCCGGCAGCGGGCCTGGCGGTCTTGAACGCCGATGATCCCTTCACTCCGCTCCTGTCGGCGATGTCGGCGGCTCCTGTCAGGACCTTCGGCTTCGACGCCGGGGACCTGCGCGGTGAGCGCTACCAGGCCGACCCGGCCGGCGGCTGCGAGTTCACGGTGCGCGACGTCTCGGTCAGCCTCGCGCTCGCGGGTCGCCACCAGGCGCGCAATGCGCTGGCGGCCCTCGCCGCGGGAGAGTTCGCGGGAGTCGAGCTCGAAGAGGGAGCCGCGGCGCTCGCCGGCGTCGCCGTGGCGCACCGCCTGCAGGAGCACACGACATCCAGGGGCGTGGTGATCGTCGACGACGCCTACAACGCCAGCCCCGAATCGATGCTGGCGGCTTTCGAAGCGCTGGCCGAGCGCCCGCGGCAGGGCCGGCTGCTCGCTTTGCTCGGGGCCATGGGCGAGCTCGGCCCGCTCGCCGGAGAGTCTCACCGGCGCGTCGGCCGCCGCGCCGCCGAAGTGTTCGACGCCGTCGCCGTGCTCGACAGCGACCTGGGTCGGGTGCTCGCGGACGCCTCGGGCGCGCATCTCGTGCCCGATCGTGAATCGGCGGTGATGTGGGTCAAGAACAACGCTCGCCACGGCGATCGGGTGCTGGTCAAGGGATCGCACAGCGCGGGGCTCGACCAGGTCGTGAAGGAGCTGCTGGAGAGGTGAACGGCGCTCTGCTCTGGTACTTCGTCGTTCCAAGCCTCGGAGCGACCCTTCTCACAGTCGTCCTGTATCCGGTCCTGATCGCTGTTCTGCGAGCGCTGAAGTCGGGCCAGGTGATCCAGGCAGAGCTGCCCGATACCCATCAGGCGAAGGCGGGCACGCCCACCGGCGGCGGCCTGCTGTTCATCGCCGTCGGGGTCGTCGCCGGGGTCGTCGCATTGGCGACAGGTCATTCGACCGCAATGCCGCCAGTGGCCGGCCTGATCGCCGGGGGATTGATCGGATTTGCAGATGACCGAGCCAAGCTGCTGCGGGGCACGCGGGGGATTCCCGCTCGCCTCAAACTGCCGATCCAGACCATTTTCGCGTTGCCGGTGGCGGCCAGCGCGATTTCGGCGGGCGGGTCGCATCAGGTCCTTTTCGGGTCCAACCTGTGGATCGTTTTTCCAGTCGCTGTCGTCGCGATCGTTGCGACAGCCAACGCAGTCAATATCACCGACGGCATCGACGGTCTCGCGGGCGGCCTGGCCGTGATTGCGGTTGGCGGCATGATCGGGCTGCGCGGGACGATTGGGACTGGCGAGGTAATCACGGCGATGGCCCTTGCCGGCGGCCTCATCGGTTTTCTGCAGTACAACCGGCACCCGGCGCGGGTCTTCATGGGCGACACAGGTTCGCTCGCGATCGGATTCGCGCTGGCGGCCATGGCGATTCAGCAAGGATTGATGGTGTTGCTGCCGCTCGTCGCTCTCGTGTTCGTGCTGGAGACCCTGTCTGTCATCATTCAGGTGGCTTACTTCAAGGCCAGCCGCGGACGCCGTGTTTTCAAGATGGCCCCGATCCACTACACGTTCCACCACGAGGGTTGGTCTGAGAACCGCATCGCGCTCTCCTTCTGGGGCGCGGGGCTCGTCTCAGCGCTGGCTGCTGTCGGGGTGGCGCGGCTGATCACGTGACCGCCCTCGTGGTGGGCGCGGCCCGCAGTGGCGTCGCGCTGGCCGGGTACCTCACCGGGGCGGGAGAGCGCGTGCGCCTCATCGACAACAAGAGCGAACCCGAGCTCCGCGATGTGCTCGCGCAATTGCCGGCCGGGGTGGACGTGAAGGTCGGAGGCTATGACGATTCCGTCCTCGCGGGCGTCGACGTCGTGTACGCGAGCCCGGGCGTGCCGTGGGACTCGGAGCTTCTCAATGACGCGCGGCACCTCGGCATCAAAGTTTCCAGCGAGATCGACCTTTTCCTGCGCCTGTGCCCGGGCACGGTGGTCGGGGTCACCGGCACCAACGGCAAGACCACGACGACCGCGCTGACGGGAACCGTGCTCGCGGCCGGCGACCGGCCGGTGCTGGTGGGCGGCAACATCGGCGACACCGTCCTCGATCGCCTCGACGAGGTGACCCCACGTCATTGGGTCGTGCTCGAGCTCTCCAGCTTTCAGCTCGAGTCCGTCGAGAGGCCCCGCCTCCACGTCGGTGTGATCCTCAACATCACTCCCGACCACCTCGACCGCCACGGCACGTTCGAGCGATACGCGGACCTCAAGGCGCGCGCGATCGAGTTTGCCGGCGCGGATGACTTCGCGGTCCTCAACGGTCGCGATGCAACAGTTCGCGGCCTCGCGTCTCGCACCCGGGCGCATGTCGTCTGGTTCGACGAGCACCGGCCCATACCACCGATGCCGCTCCCCGGCCGCCACAACCTCGAGAACGCTATGGCGGCGGCCGCGGTGGGTCGGATCGCCGGTCTTTCCGACGAGGTGATCGGCGCGGCGATCAGCTCGTTCAAGGGCGTCGAGCACCGGCTCGAGCTCGTCGGCGAATGGGACCGAGTCCGCTGGTACAACGATTCCAAGGCCACCAACCCCGACGCGGGCCGGGTCGCGCTGCAAGCGTTCCCGGAAGCGCGCGTGGTGCTCATCGCGGGCGGATACGGCAGCGGCTTCGAGCTCGGGCCGTGGGCGGCTGACGTCCGGCAGCACGTCGACGCCGTCGTGCTGATGGGCGCCTCGGCCGACCTGCTCGCCAAGGAGCTGGCGGGCCATCCCAAGGTCGCGCGCGCGGCCAGCCTCGAGGAAGCAGTCGAGCTGGCAGCCGGCTTGGCACGGCCCGGTGGCGTCGTGCTCCTCAGCCCCGCCTACAAGAGCTTCGACATGTTTGAGGACTACGAGGACCGCGGCCGCCGCTTCAAGGCCCTGGTGCGCAAGAGGTTCGCGGGATGAGCGCAGGCGAACGGACCACCGCGCGACACCCCGACCGGCTTCTGATGTTCACGACCGTGCTGTTATGTGGCGCCGGGCTCGTGATGGTCACCAGCGCGAGCGTCGCCTTCGCGTACACGCAGCGCCAGTCGGCCTTCTATTACGCCGAGCGGCAGGCGGCCTGGATGCTGATCGGATTCGCGGGCCTTTTCCTCCTCGGCCGCATCGACTACCGCCGCCTGCGCCCGCTCGCCCCGGCGGGGGCGGTCGCGGCCGCGCTCCTCATGCTGCTGGTCCTGGTGCCGCACCTCGGCGTCACCGTCAACGGCGCTCGTCGCTGGTTCGACGCAGGTCCGCTGGGAACGTTCCAGCCCTCCGAGCTGGGCAAGCTCGCATTCGTATTCTTCGTGGCCCATTGGGTCGATCGCAACGCCGGCCAGCTCGGCGACCTCCGCAGGGGCCTGGCGCCGTTTGCGGCGATGCTCGCCGGCGTGCTCGTCCTGCTCATGCTCGAGAGGGACCTCGGCACGTCCATCGTCATCGTGGGGATCTTCCTCAGCGCGTATTGGGCGGGCGGGGGCCGTTTGCGGCATATGGTCCTGCTGGTCGCCGTCCTCGGCCTTGCCTTCCTGGTGATCACGGTCCTGGAGCCGTATCGCTTCGCCCGGCTCACCAACTTCAAGAACCCGTTCGCCGATCCGCTCGGCGCCGGCTTCCAGTCGACGCAGGCGCTGTACAGCCTCGGCTCTGGAGGTTTCTTCGGCGTCGGCATCGGCCATTCGGTCGAGAAGTACGGCTGGCTGCCCGAGGCGCACACCGACTTCATCTTCGCCATCGTCGGCGAGGAGACCGGGCTGCTCGGCACCACGCTCGTGATGCTGGGCTTTCTCTTCTTCGCCGTGCGCGGATACCTGGCTTCGCTGCGCGCGCCCGATCGTTTCGGTGTGTGCCTGGCGGCGGGGATCACGACCTGGATCACGTTTGAAGCCCTGATGAACATGGCCACGGTGACCAACACGCTGCCGATCGCGGGCGTGCCTCTGCCGTTCTTCAGCTACGGCGGAACCGCGGTCGCGACCACGCTGGCGGCGGCGGGCGTGCTTCTGAGCGTCGCGCGTTTTGGCTCAGGGACCGGATTCGGCGACAACCGGAGAAAAGATGAGGCTGTTGATAGCTGGCGGCGGGACCGGTGGGCACCTCTATCCGGCGCTCGCGGTCGCGCACGCGTTTCGCGCTGAGGAGCCGGATGGTGCGCTCCTGCTGGTTGGTAGAGCGGGCGGGCCCGAGGAGAGGCTCGTGCCGGCCGCCGGCTTCGACCTGGCCACGGTCAACGTGCGCGGGCTCGACCGCGACGCGATCTGGAAGAACATCGCCCTGCCCGCGATCATCCCCGCCTCGCTGCGCTCCGGCCTCCGCATCGTCGACCGGTTCAAGCCGGACGTCGTGCTGGGGATGGGCGGCTACGTGATGGCGCCCGCAGTCGCAGCCGCGCGCATGCGAGGGATCCCCTACGTGCTCCACGAGAAGGACGTGCGCCCCGGGCTGGCGACACGCTTGTTCGCGGGCGGGGCCGCTGCCATCTGCACGACCCTGCCCGGCACCGAGAAGCGGATCAGGAACAAGCGCGTGGAGATGACCGGCGTGCCGCTGCGCGACGGCTTCGAGCCACGCACGCCGGCCGTGCCGCCTCGCCACCTGCTCGTCACTGGCGGCAGCCAGGGCGCGCGCCACATCAACGAGGCGGTGTGGGGTGCGCTCGACGAGCTGCGCAAGCGCTTCGAGGAGGTGGTCCACGTCGCGGGCCGCCAGGGGACGGAAGGAGTGGCGCTGCACGCAGCGGCCGGCTACCGCGGACTCTCCTTCACCGACGACATGCCCGCGCTGATGGCTCGTGCGGACCTGGTGGTGAGCCGGGCCGGCGTGGGCACGATCGCGGAGGTCACCGCCGTAGGCCTGCCCATGGTGCTGGTGCCGGGTACATTCGGTGGCGGGCATCAGGAGGAGAACGCGAGGGCCATGGTCGACGCCGGCGCCGCGGTGAGCATCGCAGACGCCGAGCTGAGCGCGGCGAGCCTCGTAGCCACCCTCGACGGCCTCAGCGCCGAGCGGCTGCGCGCGATGGCGAAAGCCTCTTCGGCCATGGGCCGGCGCGACGCGGCCAGGCGCGTGCTGGCGGTCCTCCGCGAGGTGGTTGGGAGGTGAAGGTTCATCTGATGGGCGTCGGCGGCGCCGGCGTATCGGCGCTGGCTCGTGTGTTCCTCGCGCGTGGTGACGAAGTGAGCGGATGCGACCTGCGCGAATCGGACACCACGGCGGCGCTCGAGGATGCAGGCGCGCGCATCTTCCTCGGCCATGACCCTGAGCACGTCCTGTTCCAGGACCTGCTCGTCTACAGCGGAGCGATCAAAGAATCGGAGGAGCTTGACGCAGCGCGAGCCATGGGCGTCAAGGTGCTGTCGCGCGCCGAGATGCTGGCCGAGCTCATCGCCGCGTCCGATTCGATCGCGGTCGCGGGCAGCGCGGGCAAGACCACCGTCACGCACATGACCGGCCACATCCTCACCGAAGCCGGGTTCGACCCCACGGTCCTGGTCGGCGACGGCTCGAGCGCGCGCGCCGGCAAGTCGAAGTGGCTGGTCGCGGAGGTCGACGAGTCGGATGGCACGCTCGTCCTCCACCATCCCAAGCGCGCGATCGTCACCAACATCGAGTTCGACCATCCCGACCATTTCAAGGACGTCGAGGCCGTGCAGGAAGTGTTCGCGCAGTTCCTAGCCGGTCTCCCCGCCGGCGGCGTGGCGGTCCTGTGCGCGGACGACGAGCGCACGCGGTCGCTGCAGACGCCGGCGCGCCGTGTCACGTACGGCTTCAGCGAGGGCGCCGACTATCGCTGCGACGACCACCGTCCATTCGCGATTCACCACGCCGGCCGCGAGCTGGGCAAGGTCAACCTGCGCCAGCCCGGTCGCCACAACGTGCAGAATGCAACCGCCGCCGCGGCGATGGCGCTGGAGCTGGGCGTGAGGTTCGCGGTCGTGGCCGGCGCGTTGGAACGTTTCCCGGGCGCGCACCGCCGTCTGGAATTCCTTGGCGTGTTCCAGGGTGCGGCGGTATACGACGACTACGCGCACCACCCGACCAAGGTCCGCGCCACACTGCAGGCGGCCCGCGAGCTCAGGCACCGCCGACTCATCGTGGTCTTTCAACCCCACCGCTACTCGAGGCTGGCCGCGCTGATCGAGGACTTCTCGCGGTCGTTCAGCTCCGCCGACCGCGTGCTCGTGGTCGACGTCTATGGCGCCGGCGAGGACAACCCGACCGGCATCCAGGCGAGTGACCTCGCCGACATGGTCCCCAACGGGACGTATGTGGGCTCGTTTCAGCGCGCGCGCGAAGCCCTCGAGGGTCTCGTGGGCCCGGACGACGTTCTTCTCTTGATGGGCGCGGGCGACATCAGAAAGTTGGGCGATGAGCTGGCGCAAAGGGTCTAACCTCGCCTGGCTTCGCGAGCTGCCTGGCGTGCGCAAGGGTGAGCCCCTGGCCGCGCGCACGTCGTTCGGCATCGGCGGGCCGGCCGAGTTCTTCTCGGAGATGGCGAACCCGCAGTCGATCGAGCTCGCGCTGGAAGGCTGCCGTATTCGCGGCATCCCGTACCTCTTGCTCGGGGCAGGCACCAACCTGCTCGTGGCTGACGCAGGAGTCGAGGGCCTGGTCGTGCGCGTGGTCAACCGCGACTACGAGGTCGACGGCACACGCATCCGCGCGGGCGCGGGCCTGAAGATGATGAGGCTGGCGAGGATCGCGGCCGACGCCGGGCTGCGCGGATTCGAGTTCGCCATCGGCGTGCCCGGCACGGTGGGTGGAGCTGTCTATCAGAACGCGGGCTGCTGGGGCCACGAGCTGCGCGAGGTCCTGGTCGAAGCGCGTGGATTCCAGCCGGGCGCCGACCGCAGGACGTGGCGACTGGCGGACCTCGAGCTGGGCTATCGCACCTCGGCGCTTCGCGACGGGCCGCTGCATGGCTCGCTCGTCATCGACGCCACCATCCAGCTCGAGCGTGGCGATGGGGAGGAGGCCAAGCGAGTCATGGCCAAGCTGACGAACGAGCGCAACCAGACCCAGCCGATCAAGACCAAGAACTGCGGCAGCGTGTTCAAGAACCCGCCGGGAGATTCGGCGGGAAGGCTGATCCAGGCCGCCGGGCTGAAGGGGGCGCGCCAGGGCGCGGCCGTCATCTCGCAGCTGCACGGCAACTTCATCGTCAACGAAGGCGGCGCCACGGCGGTCGACGTAGCCGGGCTCATCGAGCACGCCAGGGCCCAGGTCATGCATCGCTTCGGCATCGAGCTCGAGCGTGAGGTCGAGCTCGTCGGGAAGTGGGAATGAAGATCGCGGTACTTCGTGGAGGGCGGTCAGCCGAGCGCGATGTGTCGCTGCGCTCAGGCGCGCAGGTGGAGGAGGCGCTGCGCCGGCGCGGCCATGAGGTCACCGGCATCGACCTCGATGCGATGACGTGGGACGCTTTGCGCGACGGCAACTTCGCGTGCGTCTTCAACGCGCTGCACGGCCGGCTGGGAGAGGACGGCACCGTGCAGGGGATGCTCGAGCTGCTCGCCATCCCATACACGGGCTCGGGGGTGCTCGCGTCCGCCCTCTGCATGGACAAGGCGCGCGCGAACGCCGTCATGACCGGGGCCGGATTGCACGTCCCGGAGTTCGAGGAGGTCGAGCTCGAGCAGGGCGTTGGCGCGGACGTGGTTGATCGGCTGGTCGCGCGTTTCGGCCTGCCGCTGGTCGTCAAGCCGGTGCGTGAAGGCTCGACGATCGGCATCACCATCGCAAGCGACGCGGACCAGGTCGCGAGCGGGCTGGTGCTCGCGCGGCGCTACGACCGGCGGGTCCTCGTGCAGCGGTTCGCGGTGGGGACGGAGATCACCGTGGGCGTCCTCGCCACGCCTGACCTACAGGTGCTGCCGACGCTGGAGATCGTGAGCGACAACCCCGTCTACGACTACGACGCCAAATACACGGCGGGCAAGTCGCATCACATCATCCCGGCGCGCATCCCGGAGGCGGCGCGCAAATCAGCTGCTGAGGCCGCCGGGCGCGCCTTCACGGTCCTGGGCTGCGCAGGGATGGGGCGGGTCGACATCATCGTGGACGCGAAGGGAACGCCCTGGCTCCTGGAGGTCAACACCGTGCCCGGCCTCACCGAGCTCTCGCTGCTGCCGGACGCGGCGCGGGCGGCCGGAATCGCGTTCGATGAGCTCTGCCAGCGGCTCGTCGACCATGCGGTGGCTCGCCACGAACACCACGTGGGGCCTGGAGCGAAATGAGGTTCCGCCGGCGCCGTTCCCTGCTGCCCCGCATCCGCCCGCGGCCGAGCCCGGAGGACGCCGCGCCCCTGAAGGGCCAGCTGTGGACGCGCTCCGAGAGCGCGCTGCGCGAACCGGACGTGCACCCTATGCGCCGCGCCATCGCCGCGGCGGTCGCGATCGCCGAATGCGCGCTGCTCGGCTGGTTGTGGTTCGGGCCCGCGATGCCCGTGAGGTCAGTTGACGTCTCGGGGGCGCAGCACCTGACCCCGGCGCAGGTGGCGGCCGCCGCGGGGCTCAACGGCAACCGGTCGGTGCTCAGCGTTGACGGCGAGTCGGATCGCCGGCGGCTCCTGGGCGAGGTGTGGGTGCGCACAGCCTCAGTCGAACCCAGGCTGGACGGCACTGTTGTCGTGACGGTGAGCGAGTGGTCGCCGGTCGCCGCATATCACGCCGGACCCGGCAAGCATTATTTCCTGCTCTCGAACCAGGCGATGGTGCTGGGGCCGTCTTCGGCAGCCGGCACCCTGGTCGACATCCAGGGACCGGCGGGACCTGACCCCAGGATCGGCGCCCAGGTGCTCGACCCGGCGCTGCTGCTCGCACTGATCAACATCCAGCGCGGCTTTCCCGCCCTCCTCGGCCAGGAGGTTGCGGGATTCATCTTCGATTCGTGTGGCGACCTGACCCTCATTTCCAAACGCGGGTGGAAGGTTTACTTTGGCCGCGTGTGGACGCCTGAGGAGCTGGGGACCCTGCGCGAAAAGCTCGCCAGCCTGAAGGCGATCTCGGGCCAGGGCAACGTCGACTACAACTCGGTCGACCTCATGTACGTCAACGTGATGAACCCGTCGGAGCCGGCTGCAGGCTATAAGTCGCGGCAGCCTGCAACGCCATCGCCATCGCCTGGCGCGCCCCAGCCATCGCCGTCGCCGGGAGCGCCGGCGTGCAAGTAATAGTGATCGCGGTCCTGTTCGCGCTCCTGGGGGTGCTGCTCGGCCTCATGTCGCCACTCACGATCCCGGTCACCTATGCCCGCTACACGGCGGTCGCGCTGCTCGCGGCGCTCGACTCCATTTTCGGAGCGTTCAAGGCGTACATCGCGGGCACGTTCGAGCCGCGCGTTTTCTTCAGCGGCCTCCTCACGAATGCGACCCTGGCGGCGGGGCTGACCTACTTCGGTGACAAGCTGGGGGTGGAGCTCTACATCGCCGCGATCGTCGCGTTCGGCGTGCGAATTTTCAATAATTTGGGTGCGATAAGGAGGCATTATTTGTAGGCCTGGCTATCATGTCCAGGCACTAGTGCTAGCCCCGGCCACCGGCCGACCCACAAAATCTGGTCCGCCGGGGCCCTGAAGCCCTTATAATCCCGGCAGCCCGCCCGCATATCCACACGTTCCAGGAGGCGTTCCAGCACACCTTTGTCACGGCGGAAACGAGCCGTTGGTCTCGACCTTGGCACGAGCCGGGTCGCGGTTGTCATCGCCGAGTCTGACGACCTCAACGGGCCCGTCAGCATCATCGGCGTGGGCGAGAGCCCGTCCGACGGCTTGCGCAAGGGCGTGGTCGTCAACCTCGACAAGACGATCGCGGCGATCCAGGCCGCGGCCGTCGCCGCCGAGCGCATGGCCGGGCAGCGAATCGAATCCGCGGTCGTCTCCCTCGGTGGGACGCACCTCTGGTCGCAGAACTCGATCGGAGTCGTCGCCGTCTCGGGTGGGGATCGCGAGATCGGCGAGGACGACGTGCAGCGGGTCGTCGAGGCTTCGCGCGCGGTGAGCGTCGCCTCCGACCGCCAGGTCATCCACGTCATCCCGCGCGCCTACACCGTCGACGGCCAGGAAGGCGTGCGCGATGCGATCGGGATGACGGGCCACCGGCTCGAGGTGGAGACCAACATCATCACCGGCGCCCAGACCGCGGTCCAGAACGTCATCAAGTGCGTGCACGGCGCGGGCTTCGACATCGAAGACGTGGTCTGCTCCGGACTCGCCGGCGGCGAGGGAGTGCTGACCGCACAGGAGCTGGACCTCGGCGTGTGCCTCGTCGATATAGGCGCCGGGACCACCGCCGTCGTCGTCTACAACGAAGGCTCCGCTCGCCACCTGGCGGTGCTGCCCGTAGGCGGCAACCACGTGACAAGCGACATCGCCATCGGCCTGCGCACGACGTTGGACGAGGCCGAGAGCCTGAAGCTCAACTACGGGCACACGCTGCCCGAGGTCATCGACCACGGCGAGAAGGTAGAGGTCCGCCAGGTCGGCGGGGATCGCATCAACGCGCTGCCACGGCGCTTCCTGGCCGAGATCATCGGCCCGCGCATGAAGGAGATCTTCCAGATGGCGTGCGAGGAGGTGCGCAAGAGCGGCTTCGGAGGGTTGCTGCCCGCGGGCGTGGTGGTCACCGGGGGCGGTGCGCGCCTCATGGGCACCACCGACGCCGCGCAGCTCGTCTTCGACACCTCTGTGCGCCTGGGCCAGCCGACCGGCGTGACCGGCCTGGCCGACCGCGCCCAGGGCCCATCGTTCGCGGTGTCGGTCGGGCTGGTGAAGTGGGGCTTGAAGGTGCACGCGCGCAACTACAACAGCAGCCGCCAGCAGGTCACGTTCGGCCAGAAAACCGTGAGGTGGCTGCGAGATTTTTTCTAGAGAACAAACCCGGAATCAGCTGGAGCTCGCCATAGCGAAAGCACATTTGCACCAGGAGGACGTAGTGAAAGAAAGCGAGTTGCACGAAGGGCGAGCGCGAATCAAGGTCGTCGGTTGTGGTGGCGGCGGCGGCAACGCCGTCAACCGCATGATCTCGAAGGCGCTCAAGGTCCAGTTCATCGCCGTCAACACCGACAAGCAGGCGCTCGAGCGCTGCCAGGCCGACATCAAGGTCCAGATGGGCAGCAAGGTCACCCGCGGCCTCGGCGCCGGCGGGGACTGGACGCGTGGTCGCGATGCGGCCGACGAAAGCCGCACCGAGCTTTCGGCCGTGGTGCAGGACAGCGACATGGTGTTCATCACCGCCGGCATGGGCGGCGGTACCGGGACCGGTTCGGCGGCGATCGTCGCCGAGCTGGCGAAGGAGGCGGGCGCGCTCACCATCGGCGTGGTCACGCGGCCCTTTGCTTTTGAAGGCCGCATCCGGAACGACACCGCCGAGGAAGGGATCAAGGCGCTCCGCAGCCAGGTCGACGCCCTGATCGTCGTCCCGAACGACCGGCTGGCGCAGGTCGCTAGCTCGAAGACGACGCTCGAGGAAGCCTTCCGGATGGCCGACGACGTGCTGCGCCAGGGTGTCCAGGGCATCTCCGACCTGGTCACGCAGCCGGGCGTCATCAACCTCGACTTCGCCGACGTGAAGGCGATCATGGAAAACGCGGGCGAAGCGCTGATGGGCATCGGCCACGGCGCCGGCGACACGCGCGCGGAGGACGCCGCCAAGCAGGCGGTCTCGAGCCCGCTGCTCGAGACGTCGATCGACGGCGCCAAGGGGATCCTGTTCAACATCACCGCGGGCAAGGACATCACCCTGCAGGAGGTGCAGAAGGCGGCCGAGATCGTGCGCTCGGCGGCAGATCCCGGCGCCAACATCATCTTCGGTGTCGTCCGCGACGACACCATGCAGGGCGAGATCAAGGTCACGGTTATCGCCACCGGGTTCGGAGGCAAGACCCAGTCCGAGGCCAAGCAGGAGGTCCGGCGGACGACGTTCGACCGGCCGGAGTTCGGGGCCGAGGACCTCGGCGACATCAACATCCCCGCGTTTCTCCGCAACCGAATGTAGGAATACTGGTTATCGATGCGTTGCCCGTACTGCGGTCACCATGACCTGAAGGTGGTCGACTCCCGGGACTCGGAGGTCGGGGAGGCGATCCGCCGGAGGCGTGAATGCCTGCAATGCGGGCAGCGCTTCACGACGTACGAACGCATCGAAGCGGTCCCTTTTTATGTCACCAAGAAGGACGGGCGCCGCGAGGACTTCGACCCGCAGAAGCTCTTCACGGGCCTAAAAAAGGCGACCGAAAAGCGCGACATCTCACCCGAGCGGTTGCGGGCCATCGTCGACGACATCGAGGCGGAATTGCGGCGCTCCGGCCGCGTCGAGATCCCGAGCGGGGAGATCGGCGAGATGGTGATGGACCGCCTGCGTGACCTGGATGAGGTTGCGTACATCCGCTTCGCGTCTGTCTACCGCGAGTTCATGGACCTCCAGCAGGTCAAACGCGAGATCGAACAGGTCCTCAGCTCGCGCCGCCCGGGGTAGCCCGTTTTTCGACCGTCTGGCGCCAACCGTGCGCCTCCTCGTATCGAATTACGAAGGTTTGGCGCCAACAGTGCGTTACGCGGCTACTCGTAAGCTGGCGGCAGTGACCACGACGCCGGCGGCGCTGCACGTTCCCGAGCTCGCCGACGAACCGGGCCTGGTTCACGGCTTCTCGACCCTGGCGATCGGCTCGGTTGGCCTGAAGCACGCTCCCGACTCTGCTCCGGTGCTGGCCGCGCGACGCACGTTTGCCGGGGTGCTCGGCCTGGACGGCGCCGAGCTGACGACTGTCGGATCGGTGCATGGGGCGGCTGTGGCCCGAGTCGACAAACCCGTCGATACGGTCGACAACGTAGACGCGCTCGTCACCGATCGCCGGGGCGTGGTCCTGTTCGCCACGTTCGCCGACTGCTACCCGATCGTGCTGTGGGACCCGGAGCTCAAAGTCGCCGGCCTTGTGCACGCCGGCTGGCGCGGCACGCTTGCCGGCGTCGCCACAGCGGCCGTGCGTTTCATGCAGGACGAGTACGGCTGCCACCGCATCAGGGCCGGCATCGGGCCCGGCATCTGCGGCAACTGTTACGAGGTCGGCGAGGAAGTCGCGTCGCAATTCGATGTCAGGTTCCTGCGAATGGAAGCCGGGGGACGCGTCCTGCTCGACCTCGGCGCGGCCAACCGCGCCCAGCTCAAAGACCTCGGCGTCCAGTCGGTTTACGAGGTCGGCATCTGCAACAAGGAGAGCTACCTCTTTCCATCTCACCGCCGCCAC
>Ga0099830_10000923_pt1 | contig 14160 bp, 9 predicted proteins | sample CZO8metaG_4_FD_79337 | JGI IMG/M metagenome (GOLD analysis project Ga0099830, IMG submission 79337) | Vadose zone soil microbial communities from the Eel River Critical Zone Observatory, Northern California, USA - CZOApr15con2H3.8 metaG | ecosystem: Environmental > Terrestrial > Soil > Vadose...
CGGCGGAATGGAATTCGTGATTGCCAACTGCTGGACGGGTGCGATTTTTCACGCGCCCCCAGGTTTTGTCGTAGCACGCGAAATTCGCGGCGGTCCCGTCGGGGTAAGCGAGATCGCCGACAGCCATCACGGTGCCGGGAATTTTGTCGAGCAGCTTTGCGGTCGCTTCCGCGCCAGAAAGGTCCCGGCAATCGGCGATATCGCCTGCTCCAACCAGAACGGCAGTGTTTTCCGTTTTGGCCGGTATTCTTCGCGATGCACAGCCTTGCATCTCTGCGAAGCCGAGCAGACTTACAAGAACCAGGAAAGATACGTTTTGTCGCAATGCAGACTCACCCCTAGACGACGCAGAATCATCGGCAAACTTTTTCCCTGCGCGAACCTGCGTCTATTCGGAAACCTTAGAACTTGAACCGCAGCATGAACTGTAGTTGTCGTGGCAATCCGGTACCGGTATTGGTCCCATTGCCATTTACCGTGTTGGTGATAACGGCGAAATCCCCAGGGGCACTCAAATTGTTAGGTGTCGGGCTTCCCAAGGGTGGCGGGTTGTAATCGAGCGTCAGGTTGCCAGGATCACCGAGCTGCGTGTGGTTGAACACGTTGAAAGCTTGCACTCCGAACTCGATGCTGAAGCGTTCTGTCAACTTTGTGTCCTTCATAAGCGCCAGATCCACTTGCCAGATATCCAGGGCACGGGCGATACCGTTTGGAGCGTTGCCGAATCGAGTGAAATTTCCGTTGCTATCGACTGGCGGCGCTTGAAAAGCGGCGGGGTTAATCAGAGGCATGTTATTTTTTCCTCCGCCGGGGAGAAAAATTGGGACTCCAGGAACGAGGTCAGGGCGCTGATCGGTCTGATCATTGCCATCGGGAAGCAAGTAGGTTTGTGCCAGGCCATCAAACGGGGTACCGGGCGCGACGATATTGCCACCAAGACCCATCTTGACTGTGAGGGGATGCCCGGTATGCCAGGTTCCAATGCTACTCAGCTCCCAGCCACCAACGATCTTTCCCACGGGGCCAGAATCATGCAGATACGTTTTGCCAGGCCCAAACGGGAGTTCATAAACGGCGTTCACAGAAACGTTGTGGCGAACGTCGAAGACGCTCGGTCCTTTGTCGCACTGGCGGCAGTTCACGTTTTCCTGTCCATTCGCTTCTCCACCACCAACCGCTCCGTCATTGATGGAGTGAGAAAAAGTGTAGTGGCCCTGAAAGGACAGGCCATTTGCGATCCGCCTTTCGAGAGACAGGAACAATGCGTGATAGGTGCTCTGCCCGGTGTCACTCTTGTAGTCCACGGAACCATAAGGATCGATGGTGAAGCTAGGATCATTCGGATGTGCGGGGTCGGGGAAGTATTGGTCCAAGGGGCGGTAGCAATCCTGATTGTTCGGATTAATAACGACTGGATTTTGGCATAGGTTCACGGCACCTCGTGAGAACAGCCGGACGCCATGGCTCCCAAGATAGGACATGGAAAACAAGAGACCGGCGGGCAGTTGGTGTTCTACGGTCAAGCCCCAGGTTCCGACGTACTGGTCTTTACGTCCAATGCGCTGCAAAGCACGAGGGTTATTCGCGGCTTTAGAGAAACCGCCCGTGCCGGTATAAGCAGATAGATCTGGAATCTCCTGTTGAATGGCAGGACCGAGAGTTGGAGCGACGACGGACGCGCGAAAGGTGTCGCTTTCGAGGCCCGCGTTGAGATCGTCATTCTGTGCGGCGCCGCTGTAGATGCCGAAGCCTGAACGAATGACGGTCTTGCCATGGAGCGATGAGGGAGCCCATGCAAAGCTCACGCGAGGATCGAAATTGCGGTAGTTCGGGCTGTATAGAGCGGGGTTCGTCGGGCACGGTGGAGTGTTTATGGGTACCGGGAACGGAGTGTTGAATGAGCCTGAGCCGAGGCAGGCTCCATGAAACTGATTTTGGTCGAAGACCGTCGTGCGGTTGTCGGGAACGTTGGCAACTCCGTAGTAATCCCAACGAATGCCGAGGTTAGCAGTGAAGGTGGGCGTCACCTTCCATTCGTCCTGAAAGTAAGGCAGATACATAGTGCGGCGAAGCTTATGGCAGCACCACGGCGCGACGAAACTCAGTTTGGTTACTGACGCCGCCACGAGGCTGTCATTGTCTCCGAACGTGAGAACGTTGTCGGCCGTCTGCCCCTGGTTCAGCCGGATGCGGCGAATCTCCATGCCGGTCTTGAATGTGTGGGTGTTGTGCGTCCAAGTGAGATTGTCTATGAAACCGAAAGTGGTGCCGATTTCGATGTCCGCTGTATTGTCGTTGATGCCCGTGAAATTATCGGTGTTGACAGCGTAAGGCAGCACGCTGGCCTGAGGATTGTGGTACGGGGAGCGGTTGACGAAAACCTTGACTTCGTTGAACAAATTTGCAGCGAACACATGCTGAAGCGCCAGGAAATAGTTGGCCGGGTGGTTGACGATATGCTGCTGGTCGAAGAGAGGGCTGATGGGTTGATCGGAATGCAAGATATCCCGCTGCGCGCGTCCGTAGAGCGTGGTCTTGTCGGTAAATTTGTGGTCAATGCGAATTAGCGCTGTGTCTTCGTGAATGACGGTGGGCGTAGCGTGAGTAAATTGATCGGTATCTGGGTCCAGCGCCGTAAAGGCGCCGTCTGGGAAAACCAGCGTAGGGGCGCAGCCGCCTAAACTGCCCGTAGAAGCACGCCAGGGAAATGCCTGCAGGATGGAACACATTTGAGGCGAGGGACCATTGCCATTCCTGCCATTCACGAGGATATCCGCCTGGAGTGCAGCCGAGGGCACAGTCGCTACTTGACTGGTCGACTGCAATTGACGCAATCCCTCGTAGCTGAGAAAGAAGAATGTTTTGTTCTTGTGGATCGGACCGCCCACGGTAAGACCGTACTGCCCGAGCCGAAAAGGAGGGATGGCCGGGTTGCCGTTCAAATCAAAATCGGTGAAGTTGCGGGCATCGAAGACTGAATTCCGCAGGTAACCGAAAACTGTGCCGTGCAGGTCATTGGTGCCCGACTTGGTGACGACATTGATCTGCCCGCCAGCCTGCGTGCCATATTCGGCATCATAAAGAGCGCTGTTGACGCGGTACTCCGCAACAGCATCCTCGGAAATTTGCAATCGGACTTGCGATTTCTGCGCTTGTTCCTGAATGCCGCCTGCATCCACGCCATCGAAATTAAAATTGTTATCGTCAATGGCGCGGCCCGCGAAGCGAATTGTGCGCTGATTGCCTCCGCCATCATCCTGAGCGAATGGCGCCAACAAGGTCAATCCGGACCAGTCGCGCCCGTTGACCGGTAGATTGGCGATCTGATTGCTGTGAATGACTATGGCGGCTTCCGCACTGCTGCGCTCGGCCGGGCCCAGCCCTGCTACCACTTCAACTTCTTCGCTGGCGTCTCCGATTTGTAAAACGACATCGAGAGTGCGGGTTTGCCCCACTTCAAGAAAGACGTCTGCGATTACTTTGGTCTTGAATCCGGAATTTGAAACAGAGACCGTGTATTCACCATTGGCGATTCCGGGAAAACGATACTCGCCGTTGGGGTTGGTGGTGCGTTGCTGGCTCAAGCTGGTTTGAGTCGCCAAGATCCGGACGGACGCGCCGCTGATGACGGCGCCGCTGGGGTCCGTAACTGTGCCCTCAAGCGAGGCGCGGTCGGTTTGCGCGAGTGCAATTGTTCCGAAAAGAACGTGCGCGAGTGCAAAAAGAAACACGAATGCGAAAGTTTTTAGAAAATTGCGCATAACACACACCCTTATTAGGGTCTCGGAGCCGGGAGGAGCGAGCGATGGATCTTAAATCCTCAAACGACACGTCGCCCGAGACAGATTTGCGAGCGAGTTATATTTCCGCTTATTTATGCGAATGGATGGTGACGGTGATGTGACGAATCGTTAAAAACTTGTAGCAGGCGAAACTGGGGAAAATGTCTTGAGGGGCCGCTCCGGGCAAGCTGAGGCTCAGCATGCCTTCGACTGCTCTCAGGACACGGCCAAGCCCCCTACGGAATAGCCCTGCTAGGTCCACCAGGGTTCGACCGGAGGATCGTGGAGCACGATGCGGGAAAGGAATGCCACGGCGGACTCCAGGCCTTCATCGACGGAGGCGAGCGCATCTTCGTGCTCGATGCTGATGACGTGATCGTAGCCGGTCATTCGAAGAGCGCTTATGATCTGCTTCCACACGAGTGCGTCGTGGCCCCAGCCGACGGTGCGGAAGAGCCAGGAACGATCCGCCAAGTGACGATAGCTTTTTGCGTCGAGCACGCCGTTGCGAGCGACATTCGCGGCGTCGAGCGCGGAATCTTTGGCGTGCACGTGGAAAATACAGCCATCCAGAGCGCGAATGGTGACCGGAATATCGGCACCCTGCCAGAAAAGGTGGCTGGGATCGAAATTCACGCCGACGTTTTTCCCAGTAGCGGCGCGCAGGCGCAGAGCCGTCTCGACGTTGTAAACCACGAAACCGGGATGGGGCTCGATGGCCACTTTAATGCCGTGGTCGGCGGCAAAGGTTCCAGCATCCTGCCAGTAAGGAATAACCTTTTTGTCCCACTGCCATTCTAGAGTCTCGAGAAATTCCGGCGGCCAGGGCGCGACGACCCAGTTGGGACACTTGGCTTCATCACTGTCGCCCGGACAACCGGAAAAAGTGACCACAACGGGAACGTTGAGTTTTTCCGCGAGCTTTACCGATTTGCGAAAGGCTTCGTCGTGTTCGCGAGCCGTGGCACGATTGGGGTGCATGGGATTGCCGTGGCAGGAGAGAGCGCTTATGGTGAGGCCGGCATCGCGAATCTGGCTGCCAAAATCATCCAATTTATGCGGACTGGCCAACAAGGCATCGACTTCGACGTGGTCCCGGCCGGGCCAGCCGCCAGTCGCGAACTCGATCGCGCTGATGCCGGAGAGAGAACGCAACTTCGCGACGACCTGATCCAGAGACCGATTCACGAAAACGGGTGTAAAAACCCCAAGCTTCATCGAAATGTCTCCCTTGGCTTCGCGCATAGCATACGCTTTGAAGGGTCGAAGGTAAAACGAATGAGGAGAAGCTTTGGTAAGTACGAATCGGAATTCCAATTCCGTTCGCGGGCGAGAAGAGAGTGTCCGCTTCCGGTATCCTTACGCTAGAGCGATGCAATTGTTTGCGAAGAAGCGACGCGCGGGTTGTGAGTTTCTTTGGAAGGGCACACATGAGCAGCGGACGTGGATTCATACGCAAGGCTTTGGCGCGCGCCGGCATAATTGCTTCCGCGAGAACTCTTTCCGCCGGAGAGCTTTCTGTCGCTGCGAATCGTTGTGCGAGGACTGTTGCGGGTGTATTCTCAAAACTTGATGGATACTAAGCTATTGGTCTGGGTTTTGGTGCTTCTACTGTCGGGAGCCGATCCCGGTGCCGTCTTGATCTGCGCCGCGTCTTGTATATCGTCCGCACCTGTAGCGGGTAGCGTAGTCCATCATCATGAAATGGAGTCCCAGCCAACCGCGACGCACAAGAGCCAACACGCTCATCATCACGGCGCTCCGTGTGTTGAATGTCCTGCCAAAGCAGGGAACAGTCTGAAGCAAAAGTCTGACTGCGACAGCCTGTCTGAGATTCAAGCGCTGAAGGAAAGCGCCTTTTCTCTCGATGCACCGATCGGAGCCGCTCACGTCCTGTTCAAGAGGACCCCCGCCGATAGCCTTGCCTTAGGTTCTGATTGTCAGCAGTCTTTCCTCTTCGGAGATTCGCTTACTGGCAGAAGTTCCGGCCCGCCTGTACTACCCCTTCGCATCTAGCAAAGACCATCAAGCCAGACGGTTCATTTTGGATGCAGCGTCAGTGCACGTTTGGGTATGTCTGGATCCACCGGCACGTAACAACCAATTCACTTTTGCAAGTTCGGCTATTTAGTTTTGGAAGGAGAAAACATGGGCGGCAGGCGTGGATTCATACGCAAGGCTTTGGCGGGAGCGGGGATATTTGCTTCGGCGAGAACTCTTTCGGCCGGGGAGCTCTCCGTCGCTGGCGAATCAAGGGAGAAAACCAGTAAAACCGGAGCGAATTCTTCACACATCAGCAGTCCGCCAGTGCTGGTACAAACACCGGACATGCCGGCTCTGGCGCATGAAATGGACGGCCAAACGAAAGTATTCAAGCTGGTGGCGGAGCCGGTGCGCAGAAAAATTGCTCCATGGAAGAGCATCGATTGCTGGGGATTTAATGGAACGTCGCCGGGGCCGGCGATTCAGGCGTACGAAGGCGACCGGGTTCGAATTATTCTGGAGAACCGTTTGCCGGAATCGCTGGCGATTCACTGGCACGGCCTGGAAATCCCTTATGCCATGGATGGCATGCCGTATATTTCGCAGAAGCCGATCGCGCCCGGCGCGCAGTTCACCTACGAATTCACAATCCATCAGAACGGCACTTTTTTCTATCATTCACATTCTCCGATGCAGCAAATGATGGGCCTGGTCGGCCTTTTTATTCTGCATCCGCAACGGGCGCATGCTCCAGTGGTCGATCACGATTTCGGAATTGTGCTGCAAGAGTGGGCAGTGCTGCCGAACAACACTGTTCCGAATACTGCAAACATGGAGTGGAACTGGCTGACGTTTAACGGCACATGTAGCCCGATGACTACGCCGCTGGTGGTTCGACTGGGAAGCCGCGTGCGTGTGCGCTTTGTAAATCTGGGAATGGACCATCACCCGATTCATTTGCATGGGCACACGTTTGCGGTTACGGGTTCGGAGGCGGGGCGGCAGCCGCAAGCGATCTGGGGGCCCTCAAACACCGTGCTGGTCGGAGTCGCACAGGCGAGGGACATTGAGTTTGTGGCGAATAATCCGGGTGAGTGGATGATGCACTGCCACATGCCGCATCACAATATGAACGCGATGAGCGATCTACTTGGGGATCGAATGATGATGACCGCCGATACCGAGGACGAGCGCGCGTTGCGCCAGATGCAAACACTTGCGGATCACGTCGGATACGAACACGTACATCATGCGCCGATCGCTGCGGACGCCAACAAAGTTCCCGGCTTCCCGCAGGATGCGTTTATGGATATGGGCATGGATGAAGCGGTCGCAAAGCCGCAGAACAATGGCCTGCCAAGAAACTGGAGCGCGATGATGATGGGGATGATGACGCTGGTACGCGTACTGCCGCCGGATTTTTATGATCTGGTGATGAACGATATTCGTAACGGTTATGTGGCGCCGGTTCCACCAGTCATGCAAAAACATGTGCATGCGCATCCCGAAGGGAGTTCGCGATGAGTGTGCGACGTAAATGTTTTCGCGCAATGCTGACTGGATTATTTGCGGCCGTGGCAGCGTACGCGGCGTTTTCGCAAACACCTGCTCCTGTTCCTGCTGGCTCTGCCGATGCGCAATCTGGCGAACAACAGCCGAAAAAGCAGCGGCCGGAAGTTTTCTTTCCGATGACGGATCAGCCGGAAATGGAAATGCACCATCACGGGCAGATTTCTGTGGTGATGCCGGAATTTCCACGGCTTGGCGAATCGCAACGGGTGGTTTCAGGGCCGATTTATGAGCTGAAAGACTTGGAGAAAATGGCGAGCGCGCACAATCCAATGTTGGCGCAAGCCCAACGTGAGATCGAAGCGGCGCGCGCGCAGAAATTGCAAGCGGGGCTGTATCCGAATCCGACTGTCGGTTATCGCGGTGATGAAATTCGCGGAGGATCGTACGGCGGCGGCGAACATGGATTTTTTGTGCAGCAACCGATCATCCTGGGCGGAAAGCTGGCACTGGATCGCAAAGTGCGCGGAGCAGCAGAGAAACTGCGCGAGGTGGACGCCGATGCACAGCAGCAGCGCGTGGAAAACGATGTGCGCATGGCGTATTACCGGATGCTGGCCGCGCAAGAACGGCTGGCGCTGAAGCGAAACATTCTGGCGATATCGCAAAGTACGGTTCGAATCGTTGGACAACTGGGACGCGTTGGGCAAGCGGACGAAACGGAAATCCTGGAGGCGGAAGCGGAAGAACAGCGCATGGAGATTGCTGTCGGGATTGCTGAACAGATGTTGCGGCGTGAATGGACGACGCTAGTTGCGGTCGTTGGAGTGCCGTCGTTGCCTGCAGGCGGGGTTGCCGGACGGATTGATGCGGACTTGCCGCCGCTCGATCAAGATCAGTTGCTGGCGTCGCTGCTTGCAGAAAGCCCGGCGATTCGATCGGCGCAAGCGAATGTGGAGCACGCTGAAGCTTCGCTACAGCGAGCGAAGCGCGAACCGATACCGGATTTAATTGTGCAAGGCGGATTGCAGCAAAATCTGGAGTCGCTCGGCGTCTCGCAAAATCGCAAGGTCGGCTTGCAGGGATTTGCCGAAGTCGGCGTGCAATTGCACTTGTGGGATCGCAATCAGGGAGCCATTGCAGCGGAAGGCGCCGGTGTTGAAGCCGCGCGCGAAGAAGTGCGGCGCGTGGAACTGGAACTGCGCAACCGCTTCGCGATGTATGGAGAAGACTACGGCAGCTCGCGATTGATCGCCGACAAGTATCGGGTGGAGATTCTTCCGCGGCTGGAACGCGCGTACAAACTGATGGTCGAGCAGTACGGCTTGATGACCGCGTCGTTCATCCGCGTGCTGATTCTGGAGCGCATGCTTTACGAAAATGAAACGGCGTACGTGGATGCGCTGGAACATACCTGGACGAGCAGTATCGCGCTGCGGGGATTTCTGCTGGAAGGATCGCTGGGCTCGCAGAATTCCAGAAGTTCCGGCCCTGCAAACAGCGGTGGCGACGTATTGCAGCCGATTGACGAAGGAAACAAGTTGATTGGCTCGCCTTCCGGGCTGGGATTGAGATAAAGGGCGGCCGAATTCTTTTCGAATGCCGCGCGCGAGGCGAAGCATACAATTTGATACTTATTTGCGACGGCGGTCGGATGGCGCAGACTTAATCGCGTTGGGAATTTGCGGATTGGATACGGCTACGGCCGTCGCTATGCGTTTGGAGCGGGCAGCCGCCTACGACGTGCCCGCGCATGCGCCTCGCCTAGTCCTGACGGTCCGCGGATAGAATCCTTCATTACGAGTTAGCCGCGTCCTCGGGAAATGCACGAGGCTTGACATGATTAAAAAGGTCAAGGCGGGATACAAAGTAGTTTCGAGCAAGGGGGAAAATCTCGGCGGGCCGTATAAAACTATGGAAGCGGCGAAGAAGAGATTACGCCAGGTGGAATTTTTTAAACGCAGTAAGTAACCATCCCGAGCGCACGATTGTCGCGCGGGTTGCGCAGGCAATCCACTCTCAGGACGCGGCCGATGTGCGCGAGAAAAGTTTCCAGCATTCGCGGGCGACGGCCCAATCTTCTTGCGCGCGAATAACGAGGATTCGAACCGCCGATTCCGGCGATGCGATGTCAGTGTCGACAGGCTTCGCGAAGTTTTTGGTTGAATCGAGTGTCAGCTTTAGAAACGAAAAGCGATTGCAGGCGTTGGCCCGCACATCGGGAGAATTCTCGCCGATCCCGCCGGTAAAGACGATAGCATCGGCACCATTGAGCGCAGCGAGCATGGAGCCAACTCCGGCACGCAGCCGGTGCCCGAAAATATCAAAGGCGAGTTGTGCGCGTTGATTGCCGCTCTTCATGGCGGCAATGATTTCGCGCATGTCGGCTGAGATGCCGGAAATTCCCAGCAGGCCTGATTTCGAATTCAACAATTCGTCGAGCGCTTTGCCGTCCAGCTTTTTTTCGCGCACCAGATAGGTAAGAATGCCGGGATCGACCGATCCCGAGCGCGTGCCCATCATCAGTCCGTCCAGGGGGGTGAATCCCATGGTAGTGTCGATGCTTTTGCCGCCGCGAATTGCCGCCAGCGAGCAGCCGTTCCCGAGATGGCATGTGATCAGTTTGAGGTCGGCGAGATTGCGGCCAAGAATTTGACCTGCGCGCCCCGCGCAGTATTGATGATTGATTCCGTGAAAGCCAAACTTACGAATTCCCTGCTCCGCCCATTCATAAGGACCGGGATAGATGGCGGCGGCTTCGGAAAGGCCGCTGTGAAAGCTGGTATCGAATACCGCGACCTGCGGAACTGCGCCGCGACATTTTTCAAAAAGGGTTTCAATGAGCGCAATGCCGTCGAGTTCCAGACGATTGTGCAGTGGGGCGAACACGGCCATTTTTTCTATCGCGGACTTTACGTCGGGAGTGATCACCGTTGGACGATTGTAGGCGCGGCCGCCATTCACGATGCGGTGGCCGACGACATCGATTTCGGATAGCGATTCGAGGACGCGCGTCTTTCCAGAGGCCAGTTCGTTGAGCAGATGAGAAGTGGCGGCAGAACGCTCGCCTCGCTCCACATTTTCTTTTGCGACTGCGCCGGAGGCGGTACGAGCTTCGAGCGTGGCACGATCATCGCGCCATTCGAGCTTGCCTTCCCACAACGGTTGGGGCGGATCATCGGGAAGGGGTGCGGCAAGATCGAAGAGACATGCCTTCTGGCTGCTCGACCCGGAATTGAGTACCAGGATTTTCATTTTAATAAGGCCATTTCCAATCGCGAATTTCCGGCATGTCGTCGCCATATTCGCGGACATATTGTTTATGTTCAACGAGTTTGTTGCGCAGTTGCTGTTTAAAATGCGCGTTTACGGGGCGCAATCGAGCGACACGATCCGCAGCATCGCCGGCAAGATGGAAGCGATCCAGCTGATTGAGCACCGTCATATCGAAAGGAGTTGTGGTGGTGCCCTCTTCGCGGTAGCCGTGCACGTGAAAGCTCGCGTGGTTCGCGCGTTTATAGGTGAGGCGGTGAATTAATGTCGGATAGCCGTGAAAAGCGAAAATCACCGGCTTGTCGCTAGTAAAGATGGAATCGAATTCGCTGTCAGCGAGCCCATGCGGATGTTCGGAGGAAGTTTGCAGAGTCATCAAATCGATTACGTTGACAACTCGAATTTTGATGTCCGGAAAATTCTGGCGCAGCAAATCAACTGCGGCCAGCGTTTCGAGGGTTGGAATATCGCCGGCACAGGCCATCACAACATCCGGCTCGACTTCTTTGTCGGTGGACGCCCACTCCCAGATACCGAGGCCCGCTGTGCAATGCTCGATTGCTGATCGCATATCGAGATACTGCAATGCCGGCTGTTTGCCCGCGACGATCACATTTACGTAATTGCGGCTGCGCAGGCAGTGATCCGCGACAGAGAGCAGGGTGTTAGCGTCAGGCGGCAAATACACGCGGACCACATCGGCTTTTTTGTTTACCACGTGATCGATGAAGCCGGGATCCTGATGGCTGAACCCGTTGTGGTCCTGACGCCAAACGTGCGAAGTGAGCAGATAGTTCAGCGACGCGATTGGCCGGCGCCAGGGGATTTTCCTGGTAACTTTCAACCATTTGGCGTGCTGGTTGAACATGGAATCGATGATGTGGATAAAGGCTTCATAGCAGGAAAAAAATCCGTGGCGCCCCGTAAGCAGATAGCCCTCGAGCCAGCCCTGGCACAAGTGCTCGCTTAGAACTTCCATGACCCGGCCGTCACGCGAAAGATGCTCGTCGGTTGCGAGCATCGGCTCCAAGAAAACTTTGTCGGTGGCCTCGAAAAGAGCATCGAGCCGATTTGATGCCGTCTCATCAGGACCGAAGACGCGAAAATTCTGATTGCCGGCGTTGCGTCGCATGACGTCGCGCAAGAGTTGGCCGAGCACGCGAGTCGATTCGGTGAATTCCGTTCCCGGCTTGGGCACGGGGAACGCATAGTTGCGAAAGTCCGGTATGGAAAGGTCGCGGAGGAGCAATCCTCCGTTGGCGTGAAGGTTGGCGCTCATGCGGCGGTTGCCGGAGGGCGCAAGCTCGGCAAATTCGGGGATGAACTTGCCGGTCTTGTCGAAAAGTTCTTCCGGCTTGTAGCTTTTCATCCAGTCTTCGAGCATCTTCACGTGATCAGGCTTTTTGGCGAAGTCGGTGAGAGGAACCTGATGCGCGCGCCAAGTGTCCTCGACCGGCTGGCCGTCAACCACCTTAGGGCCGGTCCAGCCTTTCGGTGTCCGCATAATGATCATCGGCCATACCGGGAACCCTGAAGGGCTTCCCGTTCGGGCAGCGTGTCGAATGCCGCGGATTTCCTCGAGGATGGTATCCATCGTGTGCGCCATGAGTTGATGCATCGCTTCTGGTTCGCGGCCTTCGACGAAATACGGTTTATAGCCGTAGCCGGTGAATAGTTGCCTGAGAGTTGCGTCATCCAGGCGGCCGAGCAGTGTGGGATTGGCAATTTTGTATCCGTTCAAATGCAGAATCGGTAGGACCGCACCATCGCGCGCAGGGTTTAAAAATTTGTTTGAATGCCAACTTGCCGCCAATGGGCCGGTTTCCGCTTCGCCGTCTCCAACGACGCAACACACCAGCAAATCGGGATTGTCGAACGCCGCTCCATACGCATGAGCAACGGAGTAACCGAGTTCGCCGCCCTCGTGAATCGATCCCGGCGTTTCCGGGGCAACGTGACTCGGAATGCCCCCCGGAAACGAGAATTGCTTGAAGAGATGCTGCAGCCCCTCTGCATTCTGCGGGATATGCGGATACACTTCGCTGTAAGTTCCTTCCAGAAAGGTGTTGGCGACCAAGCCCGGACCGCCGTGTCCCGGACCCGCGACATAGATCACGTCGAGGTCGTGCTTCTTGATCAGGCGATTCAGATGGACATAAATGAAATTCAATCCGGGAGTTGTTCCCCAGTGCCCGAGCAAGCGGGGCTTGATGTGCTTCAACTGTAGCGGTTCGTGCAACAAGGGATTGGCAAAAAGATAGATTTGCCCGACGGAAAGGTAATTCGCGGCGCGCCAATAAGCATGAACTTTGCGCAATTCTTGGGGTGAGAGAGGCTGCGTGGACTCCGCAGCTTTGGCCGTTCTGGTGGTGGAAGAAGGCATGATGGTAGCTCCTTCCGTGAAATTCTAGCCCAATCGAGGCTCTTGATTCAGGTCGAAAAACTATCGGCACTCTAGCGATGCAGAAGAGTCTCTCAACGACATGGCGTTATGCTTTTTCCGGAAGGAAAATGTGCGTGAAAATCTTAAAAACACTTGAGCGCAAGGAAGTGGCTCCCCGCGGAGGATTCGAACCTCCAATATTTCGGTTAACAGCCGAGGAGATCAAAAATCTAAGTGCCCGATCTGGTCTCGCTTACGGGAAACTTCGGCTGTCGGCTTTCTAACGAGCTGTTGTTTCTGCGCCGTCTAGCCCGATCTTGGCCACCGAAAACGGGTCACCGTGATGCAACCAGCTCCGGAAGGCTAGAAAGTTTTTGATAGTCTTCCTCAGGTAAGCGCAGAGAAGCAGCCGATTACAGTGGCCGAAAGTTTTGACAAGTCCGTTCAAAGCTTTCAGTAGATCTGGATTGGCGTTCATTTGGTCCTTGAGCATTTTTGATCTAGAGACTACAGCTCATGAGTTTACCTCGCTACCTTGGTACGGAGTTTTTAGGAGAGTTCGAAACGAACAAAGGGTAACGGCGGAAGTCGTTGAAAACAAATGCGCAAGAATTTGGCTCTCCGGGCTAGATTCGAACTAGCAACCCTTCGGCTAACAGCCAAAAAACTAATTTAATCAGAACTTGCCGGAATTGGCGCTGGCCGAAGGAAATCAGCAAGTTGCGATGAAACCTAGCGAATTACTTTCTCCTTCTTTATTCACCTTTCGTTGGCGTTTTGCCGCCGTTCACCACCATTATTATTGCGATTTTATGACGGCGCGTTCGGACCGGATAGAGCATTACTAATGCGATGGTCCGCCGCTTCTACGTAGCCCGTGACCTGTGTATGAAACCGTACGTGAAGACGAACAAGAGTGACTACGTCGATGCTGAAGCGATCGCGGAGGCTGTCTCACGACCCACGATGTGCTTCGTGCCCATCAAGACCGATGACCAGCTGGAGCTTTGCCTTTTCCCGGAAAGTATTGAGGCAAATGCAAAACGTTTGTCACGGCGTTTTTCAGCTCCGCTTGATGATGACCACGCTCTTATCGTCAATACGATCCTGTTCGCCAATCTGGCGGAGACGATCGTCTTTTTTCACGGCATATTCCAGCAGAGCGTTGCAGATTTCCTTTGCCGGTTGGCGATAGCGCTCACGCATCACCCCTTCAAGTTGCTGACGTTC
>Ga0099830_10000925_pt1 | contig 14149 bp, 12 predicted proteins | sample CZO8metaG_4_FD_79337 | JGI IMG/M metagenome (GOLD analysis project Ga0099830, IMG submission 79337) | Vadose zone soil microbial communities from the Eel River Critical Zone Observatory, Northern California, USA - CZOApr15con2H3.8 metaG | ecosystem: Environmental > Terrestrial > Soil > Vadose...
CAGAAGAGCAACCCGATTACCAGCGAGATCATCATCGCCGCGGCGCGGACCAACGCGTCTCTTTTGTCCGCCATGCACAACGCGCTCATTCAAGAGCATGAGCGGGGAACCCATGGCTGGCAGGTGGAATGGCTAGCGCTGCCACAGATGGTAATCTTAAGCGGCGGCGCGTTGAAGCATGCGCTCTATCTCGCCAAGAACTTGCAGGTGAACAAGATCAAAATGCGAGAGAATCTAACACGGGCATACGATCTCGTGCTGGCGGAAGCGGTGGTTTTCGCCCTGTCTAGTCACATGGCGCGTCCAAAGGCGCATGAGTTGGTCAAGAAGGCATGCGGGATTGCCGTTGCGGAAGGGAAGCGCCTGGTGGATGTCGCCCACGACCTGGCCGGAGACGCTTTCCCCGATACGGCAATTGACTGGAACGCGCTGGCGGAACCCGGAAATTATCTGGGTGAAACACAAAGAATAATCGACCGCGTGCTGCAAAGCGCGACCAAACTCTTCGGCCGATCCTGACTCCGGTGAGATTCAGATCTGAAGGGATAATTTAAAGGTGATCCATGGCTCGTACACCTTCGACTCTTCAGGAGCTTCTCCGAGATAGGGTAGAGAGAAGCCCGAAGAGCCTCGCGCTGCTGTTTAAAGATCGCCGCCTGACTTATGCCGACCTTCAGCGCGAAGGCGACCGAGTGGCCAATGCCTTTCTGCGACTCGGCGTGCGGAAGGGAGAGAAGGTCGGTCTGCTCCTTCCCAACTGTCCCGAATTTCTTTTTGCCGTCTTTGCCACAACCGAAATCGGCGCGCTCTTTGTCCCGATCAACACCGCATCGATTCCTGAGGAAGTGGAGTACGTTCTGCACCATTCGGAAACCTCGGTGCTGCTGACAGCAGAGGATTTCCTTCCTCTCGTCAATTCGATCAGGGAAAAAGTTCCGAGTCTTAAGAAGGTGGTGATCACACAAGACGTTGACCTGCCTGAATGTGTTTCGTGGAGTAAGTTTCTGTTCGGCGCCGCTGACGATGCTTGCGGGATCAAGGTCGGCGCGGCCGATCTAGCCTCGATTACCTACACCTCGGGCACGACCGACCGTCCCAAAGGAGTGATGCTCTCCCAATACGCTTACGCATTTGCGCCGCAAAAAAGGGCTGAAACTCTGGGCTGGAATGAGAGCGACCGGGTCATTGTGCTGTTGCCACTCTTCCACGTCAACGCCCTGTGTCACATGGCGATCGGCATGCTGTCGGTTGGCGGAAGCATTCTGTTAGGCGAGCGGTTTAGCGCCTCGCGCTTCTGGAGCGAGGTGCGCGAATATCAAGTGACGACCTCGAGCTTGATGCGCACCATTCCCCAGATCCTTCTCAATTTGCCCGAGAGACCGGATGACGGGAAAAACCCTTTGCGTTTGGTCGTCGCCCTTCTTTCTCCGGAAATCCATCTCCGCTTTGAAGAGAGGTTCAACCTGACGGCGGTGTCTTCTTATAGCTTGACTGAAGATATCCTGAGTATTATCGGTCCGCTGGATAAATCGGGAAGAAAGTTGGGAAGCTGCGGCCTTCCCATGGCACCGGAAGTGCATCGATTGCAAATCGTCGATGAGAACGGAAAGCCGCTCCCCCCGGGGCAGACCGGGGAGATTGTGAAACAGAGTCCGACGGTCATGCAAGGCTATTTCAAAAATCCTGCGGCAACGGCTCAGGCCTTGAAAGGTGGATGGCTCTACACCGGCGATCTCGGCTATCTCGACGGCGACGGTTTTCTCTTCTTCGTCGACCGCAAGAAGGACATGGTCCGGCGAGGCGATGAGAATATCTCTTCAGAGGAGGTGGAGCGGGTCTTGAACTCCCACCCTCTGATCGCCGAGTCGGCGGTCGTCGGCGTGCCCGACGCGATCCGTGGGGAAGAGGTCAAGGCGTACATTGCTCTAAAACCACCTACGACGCCGGAGAACCTGCCCCCGGAACAGATCTGGGCATTCTGCAAAGAGCATCTCGCTCCCTTTAAGGTTCCGCGCTTTTTGGAATACCGGGAAGAGCTTCCGAAAACGCCGAGTTCGAAGATCCAAAAGAATCTCCTGCGCCAAGAGGGGAAAATTCAGGTACCCTGCCTGTTTGACCGGCTGACTCGCGAGCAAAAATAGCGCGGCCTGCCGGAGCATCGTTTAACCCCCGCTGCTGTCAAAGTTCAAAATTTTTGTTACTATCGCTCAATCTCATAACAATCTAAAGGAGAGAACCATGCGTCAATTTGAATACCGCATCCTGCAGGCAAGCGACCTTTCTGAGACGCTTTTAAATGAATCGGGGAAGGAGGGGTGGGAGGTGGTGTGCTCGACGCAGAGCATCGTGTATGGAAGCTGCCTGATACTGAAGAAGGAGAAGACACAATAGATCAGAAGCTTTCCCGCATGACAACTCTCGTCGTAGCTGGACTGATCTATCAGGGTGGCCGCCTTTTAGTTTGTCAGAGAAGATCGGATGGGTCGTATCCCCTCAAGTGGGAATTTCCCGGAGGAAAGGTAGAAGCAGGAGAGAGCTATTTTGCCGCTCTGCAAAGAGAGCTCAAAGAAGAATTGGGGATTGAGGTTCAATCCGCCCGCGAAGTCTTTCGGCACCGACACGTATACCCTGATCAAACGGCTGTGGAACTCATCTTTTTCCGCGTGGAGAGTTATCTAGGTCCTGTCGTGAATCATGTCTTTGAACAGCTCCTTTGGGCCCAGATTCACGAACTTAAGGGACTGGATTTTCTCGAAGGGGATCTGCCCCTAATAGAAAAATTGACGCGTGGTGAATTAGCCGGTTGAGGTTTGCGCCTGCGGCGATGATAAAGCGGCTGGGCAGGTGAGGTCGCAAACGGAAAAGCAACTCTCGATCCCCTAATCCGGTTCGATTTATGCGGTTTGACAGATGCAGCGTAGGGCAGTATCCTTACATCCTTTAGCGGGTTCTTTAAGGCTTAGAACGATGGTCAAAGTTGCGCCTTTTTCTATATTTGTCGCCTTGTTGCTCGTAGGCACGGCCAGGGCCGACATTTACGCGTACAAGGACCCGCAAGGTATCCTTCACTTTACTAACGCGCCGACAAATTCCCGATACCGACGTGTCATCAGAGAGTTGGGGTCCAATGCTGCTTATTCATCGATGGCTCCAGGTGCTTTCGAAGGGATGATTCGCTCTGCGTCAGACCGCTACGGGGTTGACCCGCATCTTGTGCGGGCGGTCATCAAAGTGGAGTCGGATTTCGATACACAAGCCCGGTCCCGAAAGGGCGCCCAAGGTCTGATGCAGCTCATGCCGGAAACCGCCGAGATCCATCAGGTCAATAATGTCTATGACCCGGGAGAAAATATCGACGGCGGAGTGCGCCATCTGAGGCTCCTGCTGGACCGTTACCACGGAGACCTTCCGCTGACCCTGGCCGCTTATAATGCAGGAGTCAAAGCGGTTGAAAAGCATGGAGGGATTCCTCCTTTCCCGGAGACCAAGGAATACATCCGACGCGTCTTGAGCACCCTCGACCGCTATCACGGGAGTGGGATCATCTCCATCAAGGAAGAGGTGAGTCGCTAGGATTTCATCCAGGCTCCCACGTGTGGACGCTGCCCAATCTCCTCAGTCTCTGCCGCATCGCGATCATTCCGGTCCTTGTTTATCTCCTGACTTTCTCGGACGCTCTTTCCGCCCTATTAGCGGCTACTCTTTTTCTCCTTGCCTCGCTGACGGATTTTTTTGACGGATATTTGGCGCGCCGCAGCCGAACTGTTTCCAATCTGGGAAAGATCCTGGACCCCTTAGCCGACAAGCTCATGGTGGTGGCGGCCCTCATCATGCTGACCGCCATGGACCGTCCCGGAGAACCGGACTTGCCCGCCTGGTTGGTTGTGGTCATCATCGCGCGCGAGACCGCGGTGACTATTCTGCGCGGCATTGCGTTGACAGAAGGGATAGTGCTGGAAGCCGAGGAGTTGGGGAAATACAAATTTAGTCTCCAAGCGATCGCCATCTTTGCTCTGTTAGTTAATTTTTCATATCTCGGCATCGATTTCTACGTTGCGGGGCTCTACTTTCTCTGGATAGCTGCAGGCGTCGGTCTTTGGTCCGGCCTGCATTACCACGTAAAATTCTTTCGCTTGCTCCAGCGAAAAACCGCTGCTGGATAGAGGACGTTACATTGACAATACAACAGGCTTGAGGTAGAGATTTGCATAGCGCGGGTGTAGCTCAGCTGGCTAGAGCGTATGCTTGCCAAGCATAAGGTCGGGGGTTCGAACCCCCTCACCCGCTCCAGCTTAAAGGCCCTGAGAGATCAGGGCCTTTTTTGTTTTCAGGGAGAAGCATCGTATAAGAAATTCTAAATCCGTTCGAACTTTCTATCAGCCGCAGCCAAAGACGCGCCCCGAGGAAACTCCGAGGCCTATCATTAGCCGCACTTTTTTACAGCAGAGCCAGCCTAGGGCTTGACAGCCTCGCAAGGCAGAACAATATAATGCTCTCTTGCAGGCATGAGGGTAATTCAGTACTAAGAGGCAGCAAAGGAGGGTTGTAACTTTGACCGAACATTCACCGATTGAGATTCGCGCTGTTTATCGATCGCCATCCCATCTGCCTACCTGGGAAGTGATCAAAGAGGCGGGAATATGGGAGCAGGTCGGCATTAAGTTGACCCGCTTTGACTACTGCGCGCTTCCTCCCGACGCCGAGGCATCTCTGTTCGAGGGGAAAATCGATTTGATTTCCGGAGACCATCTCACGCCCTATGGCTTAGTGGCCCAGGGCAAGCCCATCGTTTGCCTCGCTTCCCCGATTAATTCGACGAGCGCAAATATCGTTTCGCGCCAGCCGGTTCGGTCGCTTCAGGAGCTTCGGGGCAAGCGGATAGCGGACAGCCCTCTCGATGGCAGAGACGGCGGCTTCCATCATGGCCGCGGTAACCACATGATGTATCTCATTAGGGGCGGCCTCAATCTCAATGAAGTCCGGTGGGTGGACACCGAGAATTCGTCCGAACGCTTCGAAGCGTTAAGATTAGGCGAAGCCGACGCCATGTTCGCCTCGGGTGATCTGGAGCGATACGAGCAGCACGGTTTTCATACTCTTACTTTGGAGCCGCTTCCGATGATCAACGGTCCCACTATTACCACCTCGGTTCGAGTGCTGCAGCGGAAAGAAGGCTTGGGGGAGCGCCTGGTGAAAGCCTTGGTCTTGGGAATTCACTTTGCCAAGACCCAAAGAGAGCGGACTGAGCGGATCGTAGAGAACCTGAATAAAAGAGAAGGTAAGGACTTTAGCTATAACCGCCTAGCGCGAATGCCGACCAAGCCCTACCCGGATTTGCAGGCCATTCTTAATGCTTATGAGCTTGGCTGCATGAAATCCCCGCAAGCGAGGGAGATCAGCCCTCTGGCTCTTTGGGACCTTCACTACCTCAGAGAGCTCGACGACTCGGGATTTATCGACCGGCTATACGGGTAAAGCAAGTTCAACCAAAAGAGGGGAATCGATGAATAGGAGGTTGATATGCAGCTGTCGGATTTAGAGAGTTGGTTAGCTGAAAAGAACCTGAGAGGACATTGGCAAATGGAATCCGGCCGAGAGGAGTTTAGGCCTCACCTATGGAAATGGGATGATATCTATAAAGGCCTGATGCTGGCGACTGAATTAGTTCCGATGGATAAAACGGCGCGGAGGACCATTCAGCTGAAAAACCCGAGCCTGGGCGATAGAATGACCAATACGATTCATCTTTCGGTTCAATGTGTCATGCCGGGGGAAATAGCCAAAGCTCACCGTCACAATGCGGCGGCAATCCGATTCGTCATTAGATCCGCTCCCGGAACATTTACAGTGATCGAAGGTGAACCTGCGCCGATGGAGGCGGGCGACCTCATCACTACGCCCAGTTGGACGTGGCATGACCATTATAATAGTTCCAGCGAGCCGACCATCTGGCTGGATGGCCTCGATATTCGGCTCGTGAGCATGGGCAGAAATTTATTTGAGAACTATCCCCGAGATCAACAACCGAGAGAGAGGCCTGCCGGATTTTCTTCCAGGATCTTCGGATATGCCAAGCCGGCTTGGATGAATAGCGAACACCTTACCCCACCGTTTCGTTACCCATGGGAGGACACCTACGCGACCCTGTCGGCTTTAAGAGAAAGTGAGGGCGATCCGTTCAACGGGATTCTTTTGAGCTACAAACATCCGGTGCATGGAGGCGCGACTCTTCCCACCTTTGCCTGCGAGCTGCAGCTTCTCAGGCCCAACGAAAAGACCAGGTCCCACAGGCACAACAGCACAACGATCTATCATGTCTTTCGGGGCGAAGGGTTGACCGTTGCCGACGGAGAAAGGTTGGAATGGTCCCAGGGAGATATTTTTGTTGTTCCTCCATGGAGCTGGCACAAGCACGAAAATCGTTCGAGTCAGGACGCGATCCTTTTTTCGATTGCCGACTGGCCTGCCATGATGGCGCTGGGGATTTATCGGGAGGAAACAGACTGAAGAGCCTTATCGAGCACGCCTTTTAGCAAGTATTCGAGTGCGACGCTCGCGGGCGGATTTGTCCCTGCACATCCGCTTGGCATCAACTCCATCTCTTTTTATATCCAGACCGTTCGCGTGGTGCCAAAATGCCTGAGAGAATGCGTGACGGTTTCAGATCTCGCTTCGATCCGCATGAGCATGAGATCTCAAAGCGACGAACTGTTCAAGTTCGCCCTCCACCCGCATACCCAGGGACCGATCGCGTTGCCCGTCATGAGGCATCGATAGAACGGTAACTCAAAAAGCATCGACGCCAAGTCTACCGAGTACTGGTGTGTTTTGGAACTATTCGTGGACTGGATAGACGAGCTGTGCTAAAGGTATGGGCATCAGAGTCCGTCCCTAAATTTGCTTCCTCCGGGATCCAGTGATGAAGGGAGGTAAAGGCTATGCCTATAATCACGATATCCAGGGGCGCTTTTAGTGGTGGGCAAGCCCTAGCAGAGCGAGTGGCAACCACCTTGGGCTATCGTTGCGTGAGCCGAGAGGTGCTTCTCGAGGCCAGCCAACGTTATGGAATACCTGAGGCGAAATTCACCGAGGTCCTCGAAACCGTGCCTCACTGGTGGGAACGATGGCGTGAGGGCATGCGACTTTATCGCATCGTTCTCCAAGCAGCGATGTGCGAGGTGGCGCAAGAAGGGAACCTGGTTTATCACGGCCATGCAGGACAGGAGCTTTTTCCCGGAATCCGCCATGTTTTGAAGGTGCATCTTACCGCTCCCCTGGCCTTTCGAATCCAACAAGTCCAGAGCCGGGAAAAGTTGAACGAAGATGCGGCGAAACACTACATCGACCAGGTAGATAAGGCCCGTACTCGGCGGCTCCAAGCGGTGTTTGGCGCCGACTGGCGCGACCCCAGCCGTTATGACCTTGTCCTAAACATCGCCCAGATGACCTTGGACACGGCGGCTCACCTTGTGGTGGAGGCGGTTCGACGCGAGGATTATCAGCCCACCCACGCCTCTGAACAGACATTCCTGGATCTTACGATCGCCGCAAGGGTTCAAGCTTCACTGGTGGTATCACCCAAGACTCGCAATTTGACCGTCAACGTGCGCGCGGAAAACGGAGAGGTCTATATCTCAGGGATTCTGGCGCAGCCCGAATTGGAAACGGAGATCGTGCGTATTGCTGGATCGGTTCCGGGCGTGAGAAAAGTGACAACTAGTTTTGAATCCCCGCCGATAGAGTACATGTATCCATAGTGTAAGAGGACCAGCGGAGCCACAGCTATGGGAAAAGGAGACCCATCTATCGAGAAGAGATCGGATGTCCAACTTGCTTCTCTTTGGTTTGTAATCGATACCTTCTCATGCGGACCGTGAGCCAGTTCCATTGATCGGGATAGCGCCGAATCAAGTCCTCCAAGTACCCCACGATCTGTCGAGTATTCTCCGCGATAGCCTCGGACATGCTGCCGTTCCGACTCATCGCGACCTCCGGCTCGATCACAAGACGTAGACCTCCATCATAGTTACGGACGAGATACATCGGTACAACCGGGGCGCCGGATCTGAGAGCCAGACTTACCGGGCCACGAGGCGATGGGACTTTCTGGCCGAATAGAGTCGCGTCAATTTTTCCTTTCTTAAGGTTATCTCCCAGGACAAAAACGATTTCGTTTCGCTTGAGCGCTTCAAGGATCTTCTTAACGGCCAATCGTCTGGGACGGGAAGGGATGACTTGTTGGTGAAATTCGGGAAGATAGCGGTCGATAAAATCTCGCAGCCGCTTTTCCGACGGAATGCGGAATAGGGTGTGAAACCGGTAACCCTCCATTCCCAGGCGCGCCCCGACCAGGACAAAGTTGCCGATATGCGCGCCGAGAGCGATGACTCCCTTTCCCTTTGCCAGCGCAGCCCGCAGATGCTCGGAGCCTTCGATCGTCACTGTTTGCCGGGTCCGATCCGGATTTGCCATGTGGCAAAAGCAGTCGTAGAGATTCTTAACAAAATGTTCCTGGACCCCCTTGGCCAGGCCTTTGATGGTTGCGGGTGAGAGGGTCGCTCCAAAGGCGGCCTGCAAGTTCCTCTTGATGCGTCTTCTGGGGACGAGAAAGTGAATCAGAAGCTTGAGCATCGGTGCGGAAAGACCCTCAAAAAGCGGCGGCGGTAGAAATTTTGAAAGCGTTTCCAGGAAAAGAAAGTCGGCTTCGAAAAAGCGGTATATAAGCCAATGATAAGCCTTCTTAAGCCTCATTTATCGTAAAATGCCCTCCACTATCCTCATAGAGTAGCACAACTCATTGACATATCAATTATCTGCATGTAAATAGTTAACTATTCAAAGATAGTTTTCTAGTTTAACAGCCTCCAATAAGAAGATGTTCCTCTCGGCTACTAATGTCGTCAAGCGCTTCGGTAAAACAGTCGCCGTTGATAATGTTAGCTTTGCGGTAAACAAAGGCGAGGTTCTGACCCTTCTTGGTCCCAGCGGCTGCGGGAAAACAACTACCCTGCGTATCATCGCCGGTTTTGAGAGGCCCGACAGTGGTAACGTTGAGATTGAGGGAAGGCCTGTTGTCTCCGTCCACAGGAAAATCTTCCTGCCTCCGGAGAAGCGAGAGATGGGGATGGTATTTCAGTCCTATGCGATTTGGCCGCACATGAACGTCTTTGAAAATGTTGCCTATCCCCTAAGGCTCCGGGGTGTCGGCGGGGATGTAATCCGAGAGAAGGTCGGGGACGTGCTCGATATGGTGGGTTTGTCCACACTTGAATCAAGATCGGCAATGCTCCTGAGCGGAGGGCAGCAACAGCGGGTCGCGTTAGCGAGGGCTCTCGTTTATTCGCCCAAGATCCTGTTGTTGGATGAGCCTCTGAGCAATCTGGATGCTAAGCTTCGGGAGCAGATGCGCGTTGAGCTCAAGGAGCTCCAAAGGCGCCTTTCCATCACTATCATCTTCGTTACGCACGACCAAATCGAGGCGATGAGCTTATCAGATCGGCTCGCCGTAATGAGGAATGGCAAAGTAGAACAGATGGGTTCTCCCCAGGAGATCTACGAACGGCCCAGCACTCCCTTTGTGCAGGAATTCATCGGAAGAGTGATCTGGCTTGAGGGTAAGGTCATTGAAACGGGTTGGGAAGGTGCCCTGATCGCTCTTTCGGGAGATGGGGAAGGCCATGTCCGTTGCAGCACGAGCAATGTAGAGGTCAGAACGGGAGATCACGTTGTAATTGCGATTCGACCCGAAGAAGTGAGACTCGCGCGGGAGAGGGAGGGCGATGGTCTTAACCAAGTACCGTGCCGGGTAGAGACGGCCATCTTTCTCGGCGACCGTTACGAATGTCATCTGCGTTACGGCACAACCACCTTCACGCTCCCTACTTCGCGAGGTCAGCCGTTTGCCGCAGGGCAGAGCGTCTCTCTAAAAATCTCCTCTGATTCCGTGAGAATTTGGCGCAAGGATAGTTTAGAAAGTGTGCATTGACTTCAATCGAACTTAGTCTGTCCTTGTCCATTCCGTGACTTTCGAAGACATGACTCTCTTGAGAGGATTTATGAGAGAGATATCAACCTTCGCCTTTGCGATAGCGCTGCTTATTCCTTTCCTTGCTTCAGCTCAAACCCAGAAAACAAGCGGTCAAGGTGAATGGGAGAAAATTATTGAAGCAGCCAAAAAAGAAGGTAAAGTGGTTGTCTCCGTGCCCGCTGGGCCGGAGATCTCCAAGGCGCTGGGAGACGCTTTTACCAAGCGCTTTGGGATTGAAGTGGAATTCGTCTCGGCAAGAGGTTCGGCCGTCGTGAGACGGATCATCGAAGAGTCGGCTGCGGGCGTTCACTATTTCGATATCCATGTCGGCGGAAGCGAATCGATTACGACGGGCTTTTTACCGGCGGGGATCTTGGAGCCTATCGAGCGTTGGTGGATTCTGCCGGAGGTCAAAGATCCCAAGAATTGGTGGGGCGGCCACATGTGGGTGGATTCGGCAAAGCTTTATGTTTACATGTTTCAGGCTTATCAGACTCAGAATATGTGGTACAACTCAACGCTCGTGAAGCCCCAGGAATTTCGCTCCCTCGATAACCTGCTTGACGCTAAATGGAAGGAGAAGATCGGGCTGTTGGATCCTCGAACGCCTGGCTCCGGCTCATCGATGTGGTCCTACCTCTTGGAGATCAAAGGCGAGGATTATTTGCAAAGGCTGGTCGGCCAAAAGTTGTTTATCAGTCGTGATCAACGGCAACTCGCCGAAGCCCTTGCCAAGGGGAAGATCGCCCTCGACGTTGGCCTGACCTATTACTCTTATGTCCCTTTTCTAAAAGCCGGCTTGCCTATCAAGCCCCTGCCTCTGCCCAAAGAAGGTCTATATGCCAGCGGCGGAAGCGGAAATTTGACCATCATCAAAAACCCGCCGCACCCCGACGCCACTAAAGTTTTCGTCAACTGGCTGCTCGGCAAAGAAGGGCAGCAGATTTTCGGCAAGGCCATCGGGCAGGCGACGCGGCGTCTGAACGTCGACACCAAATGGCTCAAAGAGTTTGGCGTGTTGGCGGCCAAGGACTTTCTGACCGTAGAGCAGTTCTACAAGTTGGAGGATCAGTCGGAGGAGAAAGTTTACAAAGTCCGTGAACCGGGCGCCGCCGCCGCTCATAAGCTGCTCGATTAAGGCGTAATACCGAAACGATCTCAATCGCAACCGTCTAACGAAACACAAAGGCGATTCTTGTGAAATACTGGTTTTTGATCGCCCTGGCGCTTTTCCTAACTGGTCGCAGTGCCTCTCTATCAGCCCAAACCCTAAAGGCCCCCTCGCCGTCGGAGTGGGAAAGAGCGCTCGAAAATGGCCGCAAAGAAGGCCAGGTGGTTGTCTCGCTGCCGGCGAGCGCCGAACTGAGGAAAGAAATCGAAGGGACATTCAAGCAGCGCTTCGGCATCGAAACCGAGATCGTTACCGGACGTGGAGCCGCCATCATCCGAAGAATTGCCGAGGAGTACAAGGCTAATATTCATTATTTTGACGTTCACGTCGGCGGATCCTCATCTTTCATCTCGGGCTTGTTGTCCGAGGGGGTATTAGATGCCTTTGAACCTTACCTTGTTCTCCCGGAGGTCAAAGACCCAAAGCACTGGTGGGGCGGCTCTATGTGGGTCGATAAAAGCAATCGCTACATCTATGCCACCGCCGCATACCTCACACAGACGATGTTCTACAACACTGACGGGGCGAAGGCCGAAGAGCTGCGCTCCTACGATGATTTTCTGAACCCGAAGTGGAAGGGCAAAATCGGCCTGCTTGATCCCCGGACTCCCGGCGCAGGAGATTCCAACTGGAGTTATTTCTGGATGGTGAAAGGCGAGGACTACCTGCGGAAATTCACAGCCCAGAAGATCGCTCTGAGCCGCGATCAGAGGGTGTTGTCCGATATTCTTTCCAAGGGCACGATTACCATTGCCGTAGGGCTATCCCATTATGCCGTCCTCCCGTTCCTAAAGGCGGGGCTTCCCGTCAAACCGATGCCTCCCATGAAAGAGGGCACGTACGGAACCGGCGGGAGCGGCAACGTGGCAGTGATCAAGAACGCGCCGCATCCCAACGCCGCCAAGCTTTTCGTCAACTGGCTTTTGGGCAAAGAGGGCCAGGAAATTTTCATCAGGGCAATGGGGCAAGCGACGCGGCGGCTGGATGTCGATACGCGCTGGCTCAAAGATGTCGGAGTGATCGCCGCCAAAGACGAGATGACCCTGCAGCAATACCTCAAAGTGGAAAATCAGTCGGAGGAAAAACTCCAAAAGCAACGGGAGCCTGCGGTTCGGTTCGCGCACAAGATGTTCGACTGATGAACGCGTACCATCATTTAATCTGCCGCCGGGATCTGCCTCTCGCAACCGCGAGCTGTGCTCGGCGATATCTTGATTCCGCTCACATGAGGAGACCAAACAACGATGAAGCGTGAGAGCACATACGAGTCATGGACTCGCGGAGAAGGAATTCCTATCTTGGAGGGCTTCGGGATTGAGGATGCCAAGGCGGTCACAAGGGAGCCGTGGGCGCGCACTGGCGGCAAAGGGGCTTTTCTTCAACTCAAAGGGTTGGAGGGATTCACCGGGATGTATGTAGGAGAGGTTCCTCCCGGTGGGGCCTTGAAGCCGGAGAAGCATCTTTACGAGGAGATGATCTACATTCTTCAGGGTGTGGGTTCGACCGAGGTGTGGTCTGGGTCGTCGGCTCAGAAGATCCACTTTGAATTTCAGCCGGGGAGTTTGTTTGCGGTGCCGCTCAACAGTTGGCATCGGTTGGTCAACGGGAGCATGGAGCCGGTGCTCTATCTGGCGGTGACCAGTGCTCCGCTGATCATGGATCTGCTGCACGATCCGGAGTTCATCTTCGGCTGCGACTACACGTTCAACCAAAGATTCGACGGGCGCCCCGATTACTTCAATCCGACCACGAAACGGGGCGAATCGATCAAAGGATTCTGGGTGTGGGAGTCCAATTTCATGGCCGACATCGTCAATGCCCCGCTCGACTCCGCCGAGCGCAAAGGGGCCGGCGTGCGCATCACAGCCGTGGAGATGAGCGGCAGCACGTTGGTCGGTCACATCGCGGAATGGCCGGTCGGTCGGTACCACAAGGCGCATCATCACCAAGGAGGGGCCGTGCTGCTGATCTTAGGCTCTGAGGGTTACACGCTTATGTGGCCGCAAGAAATGGGGATGCAACCTTACCACAGCGGAAACGGAGATCAGGTTGTGAAGGTGGATTGGAAAGTCGGCAGCGTCTTCAGTCCGCCGACCGGCTGGTTCCACCAGCATTTCAACACGGGGGTGGAAAAGGCCCGCCAGTTGGCGTTTCGCTATAGCGGCCACTCGGGCAAATATCTTTTGGGTATCGTCAAGGCTTTGAACAAGGAGGGCGTTCGCACGAGCACCAGAGACGGCGGCACGCTGATCGAATACGCGGACGAAGATCCGCAGATCCGGCGCGATTACGAAGCGGCCGTAACAAGACGGGGCAGCACGATGCAAATGCCCGAAGAGGTTTACCAGCGGGCCTGAAGCGTGCGTAATTCTGCGGATAGGAGATCGTAACGTGAGCAACTACTATTCTGATCTACGGGAGTTTATCCAAGCGCTCGAAAAACAGGGCAAGCTTTATCGATGGAAGCAGCCGATCAACAAAGATACCGAACTGATGCCGCTCATGCGGCTTCAATACCGTGGGCGGGCAGACGACGAGCGCCAGGCGTTTCTCTATGAAAATGTGACGGGCGGCAAAGGCGAGCATTATGGAATGCCGGTGATTACCGGCGTCTATGGCTCGTCGCGGAAAATTATCGGCATGGGCATGGGCTGCGAAGATCCTCAAGCGATCTACGAGAAGTGGCACCATGCGGTGACGCACCCGATCGCGCCCGTCGTCGTGGAGCGCAGCCCTGTGCATGAAGAGGTTCACGCCGGCGAGGAGATAGAGAAGATCGGTTTGACCATGCTCCCGGCTCCGGTCGAAGAGCCGGGCTTCAGCGGCGCCATCCGCGTGACCGCGCCCTTCATCAGCAAAGACGCCGAGAGCGGGACGCGCAATGTCGGAATGTACAGCGGCCATTTCTACGGCCCGGACCGATTCCTCGCCGGCATCGCGCGCATCCACGA
>Ga0099830_10000927_pt1 | contig 14147 bp, 8 predicted proteins | sample CZO8metaG_4_FD_79337 | JGI IMG/M metagenome (GOLD analysis project Ga0099830, IMG submission 79337) | Vadose zone soil microbial communities from the Eel River Critical Zone Observatory, Northern California, USA - CZOApr15con2H3.8 metaG | ecosystem: Environmental > Terrestrial > Soil > Vadose...
ATATGCAGGCAGCAGGAGTGGTGCCGGAGTACGCCTCAATCTCTCCGTCAGTCACCAGATCGATGTTAATAGCGCACCGCGCTTCAATAGGGATTCCTTCGGGAAACACGTGGGTGGAAGAGAGTGGCGAATCCACTACGAGCGTTCCCAGTCCCAATCGCTCTCTCCCGTCGTGGTATGCATTAGCGGTTTAGGCGGGGAGAACCAGGCGGGTAAGTAAAATTTGTGTTTACTTCTCTGAGAGAAAGCTATGGTAGGCGGGTAACTGTCGGGTAGCTAAATACGGCCTGACGAACACTACCGACCCGTAAAGGACCGTGTCGGGTTGGCGCAAACAAAGGCACTTACGAGGTTTTATTTGGCCTTCTGGCGATACGTGGGGTATCCAGGCCTCCCAGCCAAATTCTTCCTGACCGATATCCCACCTAACTACCACGAGTTACGTCGCAAAAATCTAGAGATCCTTGGCGTCGCGATTCGCAATGAGATTCTTAAATTCGGGTTCGTCATAGAGGATTTTCAGGTCGGGATCCTTGAGACACCAATTCAGGTTTGAGTAGCCAGCGTTGACCGAGCGACGGAAGGTTTCCAGGGCATCAATTTTCATACCGAGGATACCGTAGGTGCACGCAGCGTTATAAAGAACATTGGCGTCGTTGGGGCGCATGGCCACGGCAATCTTCACGTGCATGATCGCTGCGTCAGTTTCGCCGGCGCTGGCCTGATCGGAAGCCAGGAGAATGCGAGCACGCACGTCGTCCGGGAATCGCTGTAACTGGTTTTCCAGAACTTCCCGTTCGCGGCGGCGTAAGCGCTCAGCATCGGCCATGCGGCCGACCTTTTCCAGAGAATTAATGAGTGGAACCAGCGCGTTGTAATCATTGCTGACGATTTCCAAGGCACTGTCAGCCAAGGCCGCTCCATCCTCATAACGGCCCGCGGAAAAATACGCGCGCCCGAGGACGTCATGGGCACCCTCGCATTCAGGCTGTTGCTCCACGGCGCGCCGCGCGAGGGCAATCGCCTGGTCGTAGTGGTGCTGCGCGTACTCGATGCGAGCCCGCGCGGAAAGAACGTCCGCCAGATCCGGCGCCAGCCACTCCGCCCGCGCGCACGCTGCCAGACCCTTCCGGACATACTCGGGATTCGGGCTGCGAAACTCGTCCATTCCGCCCCACACATGTGCGATACCGGCGTAAGCCAGGGCAAAATTCGGATCCTGCTTGATGGCCTCCTCGTACATGGCGAGAGCGTATTCGAATTGCCGTTGGCGAAGATAATTTCTGCCGCGCAGGAAGAAATCATAAGCCTGCGGATTGACGGTAGATTTCCGGGCGATGACCTTTTCTTCCTGTGGGGAAAGAGTGATTTCGAGTGCTTTGGCGATGCTCAGGGAAATTTCTTCCTGAATTGCGAAGACGTCTTCCATGTGGCGGTCGTAACGTTCGGCCCAGACGGAGTGTCGCGTGGAGCTTTCAACAAGTTGCGTGGTGATGCGAAGACGATTTCCGGCGCGCCGAATGGAGCCTTCCAGGACATACATAGCGCCGAGTTTTTCGCCGACTTCGGGAGCGGTGACCGGCTTGTCGCGAAATTGCAACATTTCCGAGCGTGGATAAATTTCAAGCCGCGCAATCTTGGATAGTTCGGTGACGATGTCTTCGGTCATGCCATCGCGGAAATATTCGTCCTCTTTTGCGCCGCTTAGATTTTCAAAGTACAGGACAGCCACGGTTTTCTTTTTTGGTATTTGGCGGGCCTGTGCCTGTGCCTGTGCCTGTGCTTGAGATGCACTCTGCCCCTGGCCCTGGCTGGATTGGGATCCACGAACGGCGGAATCGAGACGCCCGGAGGAATCGAGGTCGCGCTTGAGGCGTTTGAGGTCGGCGCGAAGTTCCGCGGCGCTCTGGCTGCGAAGGTCGCGATCTTTTTCGAGGGCTTTGCCAACGATACGCTCGAGTTCGGCAGGAACTTTGGAATTGTGCTGGGAGATGGATTCGGGCGTTTCATTCAGAATGCGATGAAAAATCACTGCGGAGGTATTTCCTGCGAAAGGCTGTGTTCCAGCAGCGGCTTCGTACAGAACCACGCCGAAGGAGAAAAGATCGGAGCGCGCATCGAGTTCTTCGCCGCGCGCCTGTTCCGGCGACATATAAGAAATGGTGCCGAGCGAACTGCCCGGACTGGTGAGGTCCCCGGGCGGAGAATCTTGGGTAGCGTTCGAGGCAGGATCGAAAGCATGCGTCGAACCCTCAGAGGCGGTAAGGGAAAGGACTTTGGCCAGCCCGAAATCAAGAATTTTGGAATGGCCGCGCGAGGTGACAAAAATATTTGCGGGTTTGATGTCGCGATGAATGATGCCTTTGGAGTGTGCGGCATCGAGGGCGTCGGCGATTTCGATGGCGAGGGTGACGAGAGTCTCGGTGTCGAGAGGGCGGCCGGAGATTTTGTGTTTGAGAGTTGCGCCTTCCAAGCACTCCATGGCGATGAAGGCGCGGCCCTGATGTTCGCCGATGTCGTAGATGGTGCAAATGTTGGGATGATTCAAGGTCGAAGCCGCTTGCGCTTCGCGGCGGAAACGACTGAGAGCTTGAGGGTTTTGTGAGAGTTCTTCGGGAAGAAATTTCAGAGCTACGGATCGGCCGAGGCGAGTGTCCTCGGCTTTATAGACGACGCCCATGCCGCCACCACCAAGCTTTTCGATGATACGGTAGTGGGAAATCGTCGAACCAAGAAAAGGGTTGGGGGCTGCCATGGGTTTGCGTATTTTAGGTTTGCGGCACGAAACAGTCAAACGGAGTTTGATATGGTCCTTTCACGCCATTCGCGATTTCGCAAGATTGTTGATTTATAGTAAGGTAGCGAGGACGAGGACAGCTCAAATGAAGCGCGCCAGACTGATTTTTTCGGTGTTGATTCTGATTGTGCCGATTACGTTCCTGGCTCTGCAGGCCAAACCGAGCCCGGCATCCGTCGAAGACGAGATTAAGGACTTCGAGCAGCGCGCCAACGCGGCTTATGAAGCGAACGACCTGGCGAAATATTTTTCGTTTTACGCGGCTGATTTTTCGCAGTTCTTGCCGGAAGGGCGGACAGACCTTTCACAGTATCGCAAAGATTGGACTGCGTACATCGAGGAAGGGAATCGCCTGCAAAAAGTGGAGATGTCCGACATGCACATCCAAGTCAGTCCGAATAAGGACACGGCGGTGGCGAGCTACATTCTGCATGTGCGGACCAAATTGAAGGATGGAAAAATCACGGACGAGGACAACCAGGAATCGGATGTGATGTTCAAACGAAACGGCGAATGGAAAGTCGTGTTTTTGCACTATTCCACTGCGCCGAAAAAATAACGCGATACAAAAAGCTTTGCGCAGCCTGAATCCCCTTTTCATTCGAATCAAATCCACCTGCAACAAAAACACTAAAAGGCCCAAATGAGCGAGCGCGAAGACCGAAAACTTGGTATGGACCGCAATATTACGAGGCGAGATTTCCTGAATGGCGTTGCTGTGGGAACCGGCGGGGCGGTCGCCGGATCGATGCTTCCTGGATTTGCGTGGGAGACTTTTGCAGCTTCGATTTCCGCGCAGGATCAGCCCGGATATTACCCACCTGCGCTCACGGGCCTTCGCGGAAGTCATGTGGGCTCCTTCGAAGCAGCGCACGGTGTTCGCGACGGAAACTTTCCCGCGAAAGGCGCGGAACCGAAGGACACGAAGGAAGATTACGATCTGGTGATCGTAGGTGGCGGCATCAGTGGGCTGTCGGCGGCATATTTTTGGAGAGCAAAAAATCCTAATGCGCGCATTCTGATTCTCGATAATCACGATGATTTTGGCGGTCATGCCAAGCGCAATGAATTGCGAGCCGACGGCCGCATGTTGCTGGCGAATGGGGGAACCTGGGCCATCGAGTCGCCTTTTGCTTACAGCAAAGTTGCCCGCGGAATGATGGACGAATTGGGGATTGATCCTGCCGGTCTGGCCAGAAAATGCAATCGCAGCGATGTATACAAAACGCTCGGCAACGCAGTGTTTTTTGACAAGCAGACCTTCGGGACGGACCGCTTGGTCGCAGGAGCACCGCGCGGATTCATGGGTTCTGAAAGCATGCAGGGCCTGAAGGGGTTCCTCGAAAAGAGTCCGCTAACTGAGCAAGTTCGCCACGATATTCTGCGGCTCGAGACGCAGGCAGTGGATTATTTTCCGGAGCTTAGTTCCGTGCAGAAAAAAGATCGGCTTTCGCGAATCAGCTACAAGAATTTTCTCTTGAATGTGGTCAAACTGAATCCACATGCCATTCCGTATTACCAAACACGTACGCACGGACTTTTTGGCGTGGGAATTGACGGCGTGTCCGCGCTCGATTGCTGGGCGCTCATGCAACCAGGCTTCAAGGGGTTGAAGCTTGAACCCGGGCCGTATTCCCGCATGGGCTACACTCCGATGGGATTTGCTTCTCCAAAAGAGCCTTACGAGTTCCATTTTCCGGACGGAAACGCGACCCTTGCACGAATGTTGGTGCGAAGAATGATACCAGCGGCCGCGCCGGGTCACGATGCGGAAGATATTGTTACGGCGAAGTTCGATTACTCTCAGTTAGACAAGATGGATTCGCAAGTGCGTATTCGCCTGAGCAGCATTGTGGTCGCCGCGCAACATGCGGGCAATGCGGAAAATGCAACACATGCGGACGTAACGTATGTGCGGGATAGTCGGTTGTCCACCGTGCACGGGAAAAGCGTAATCATGGCTTGCTGGAACATGATGATCCCGTACCTTTGTCCGGAACTTCCGGAAAAGCAGAAAGAAGCGCTGAAATACGGCGTAAAGGTCCCACTGGTTTACACGGCTGTCGCCATTCGGAACTGGAAGGCGTTCGAAAAGCTTGGCGTTCACAGCGTGGCCTGTCCGGGAATGTATCACTACCAGATGAATCTTGATGTTCCTGTTGACATTGGTGGCTACCAGTCGCCCAAAAAGCCTGACGAGCCGATTTTGGTTCGAATGGAGAGAACTCCTTGCCTGCCGGGCTTGCCGGAACGCGATCAGCACCGCGCGGGACGGGGCGATTTGCTATCTACGCCGTTCGAAACGTTCGAACGAAATATTCGAGATCAGTTCGCGCGTGTTCTTGGCGACGGCGGATTCGATCCAGCGAACGATATCACTGCCATAACCGTGAATCGCTGGCCGCACGGATACGCCTACGAATACAATTATCTCTTTGATCCGGAATGGCCGAAGGGCGAGAGCCCGTGCGAAATTGGCCGCAAGCGTTTTGGCCGGATCGCGATCGCAAATTCCGATGCGGGAGCTGCGGCGTACACCGATCAGGCCATGGATCAGGCGTGGCGCGCAGTCGAAGAATTGCATTCGGTTTGATCGATTATTCATCGGCCAAAAACTAAAATCGCAAACAAACTAAAACCGCAAGCAATATGAACAAGGAAAATCCTAGCCAACGCACGGACCGGGAACTTGGAATGGACCGTAATATTCCGCGCCGGGACTTTCTGAACGGCGCGGCGATGACCATTGGGGCGGCGCTGTTGCCAGGAACGCTCAGCCCGGAAGGGAAAAAGATCGACGAGCCGCAAAATCAGCCCGGCTACAATCCACCCATTTCGAGCGGCCTCCGCGGAAGCCATCCGGGATCGTTTGAAATTGCGCACAGCCTGCGTGACGGAACATTCTGGAAAGACGCGGCGGCTCCCCCACAACTTACTGAAAAATATGACCTGATTATTGTGGGCGGGGGAATCAGCGGCCTGGCTGCTGCGCATTTCTATCGCGAGCGCGCAAGCAAAAGCGCAAAGATTCTTATTCTGGAAAATCATGATGATTTCGGCGGACACGCCAAGCGCAATGAATTCCAGCTAGGCGGCAAGCTACAGCTGTTGAACGGCGGCACGATGCTGATCGATAGTCCGACGGCATACAGCGCTGAAGCGACCGGGCTGATGCAGAAGCTGGGAATTGATCCTGTAGCACTCAACAAAAAATGCAGCGATCCAGGTCTGTACCGCTCGTTGGGACTAGGAACCGGAGCATTTTTCGACCAGGAAACCTTTGGAGCGGATAGGCTGGTCGCGGGACTGGCTGCCGGCGAAGAAGAAAATTCCGGCGATATCGCAACATCTTCGAAGATTGAGGATTTTCTAACGAGAGCGCCGCTGAGCGGGACGGTGCGCCGCGACATCCTTCGCATCGAGCAATCACAGATCGATTACCTTCCGGGCCTTACGTCCGCGGAGAAGAAGGACCGGCTGTCTCGCATGAGCTACAAAGACTTTCTGTCGAATGTCGCCAAAGTCGACCCCAGCGTCATTTCGTTTTATCAGACGCGCACCAACGGCGAGTGGGGTGTGGGAATCGACGCTGAGCCGGCGCTGGATTGCTGGGCGATTGGATTGCCGGGATTCCAAGGATTGCAGCTCGAACCGGGTGCAGCGCCGCACATGAGTTATTCGGCTGCAGGATACGCAAACGGCGGCTCAACACGATTTCATTTTCCTGACGGAAACGCGTCCATCGCGCGATTGCTGGTCCGTTTGTTGATTCCGCCGGCCGTGCCAGGAAATTCTGTCGAGGACATCGTAACCGCACCGGTGCACTACGAGAAACTCGACGCGGATACGTCGCCGGTTCGTATTCGGCTGAACAGCACGGTTGTACGCGTTCGCAACGTCGAGCGTGCGAATGCCGCGCACGAAGTGGAAGTAACGTACGCCAGCGGCAAACAGGTATTTTCACTACGGGCAGGAGCATGCGTGCTGGCCTGCTGGGCCATGACCATTCCATACCTGTGCCCCGATCTGCCGGAAAAACAGAAGGAAGCGTTGCACTATCTGGTGAAAGTGCCGCTCGTTTATACAAGTGTGGGCTTGCGCAACTGGACCTCATTTCAAAAGCTGGGAGTTTCGAATATTCATGCGCCGGGAGCGTACTGGAATTCCGTGAACCTGAATTGGCCTGTGAACATTGGCGATTATCGCAGTCCGCGTTCGCCGGAAGAACCGATTTTGCTGCACATGAGCAGGACGCCGTGCAAGCCAGGACTGCCTGCACGCGAACAGCACAAAGCTGGGCGAATGGAGCTTCTGGTAACGCCGTTCGAATTGTTCGAACGCAAAATTCGCGATCAGCTCTCGCGAACGCTCGCCGCGGGCGGATTCGACGCTGCGCGCGACATAGAAGCCATTACCGTGAACCGTTGGCCGCATGGCTACGGGTACGAATACAATCCGCTTTTTGATCCCGAGTGGCCCGCGGGACAAGCGCCACACATTGTTGGCCGCAAGCGATTCGGCAGAATTGCGGTCGCCAATAGCGATTCCGGAGCAACCGCATATACGGATGTTGCGATTGATCAGGCGTACCGAGCCGTTGACGAGTTGCTTTCGCTCAATAGTTGAGCGCTCGCCGCCGTGAATTTATTCCAGCGACTTATTCCAACGAAAAAGTGACAAACTGCAATTTACCTTCGCGCTGGATTTGCAGCACGATGGTCGCGTTCGCTGGCAGCGCTTTCAGCGCCGCGCGCAAGCGATCCAGCGTGGTCATCGGTTCACCATTGAAAGTTCGAATCACGTCGCCGGTCGTGAGCGGAATTTCCCCGGCGGCACCGGCGGCGCGAGCGGCTACGATGATTCCGTAGGGATCGCGAAGATCTTCAATCATCGAAGCGATATTCTTATCGATTTCGACCGCCAGAATCCCAAGCTGCGGCACAAGATTCTTTTCCGGGTCCGCAAGCGACGAAACCTGATCCATTTCGTGAGGATGTTCCTTGAGAGTGATATCGAAACCCATCTGCATTGTGCCGCGCATAACTTCAAAATGAATTTTCTCTCCGGCATTGCGAGAGAGCATGTGGAACGCAACATACGGCAGATTGTCGGCGCTTCTTCCGTCCACGGAGATAAGGATATCTCCGATGCGAACGCCGGCTACTTCCGCAGGGCCTCCCGGAACCACGTCAGAGATGATGACGCCATAATTTCGCGGGAGCCTTAAGCCCTGCGCCATCTCCGGCGAAATGGTCTGAAGTTGCACTCCAATTTCCGGCCGATGCAGATGCCCATACTTACGCAACTGATCGTATACAACCTGCACCACGCCGCATGGAATCGCGAAGCCGAGTCCTTCAGCGCCTCCGGACTCCGACAAGATAAATGTGTTCACGCCAACGACCTCGCCGTTGACATTCACCAGAGGGCCGCCGGAATTCCCGGGATTGATTGGCGCGTCGGTCTGAATGTATACCATGGGTGAATCGGGATCGGTCTGGCGGGCCACGGCGGAGATGATGCCGTGAGTAACACTGTTGCGAAGACCCTGCGGGCTGCCCAGCGCAAAGACTGCTTCGCCCTGGCGCACGTTTCGGTAGTTGGCCACAGGTAGCGCCGTGAGTTTCACGCCATCTACTTTTAGCAGCGCCAGGTCGATCTCGCGCGAGACACCAATGATGTGCGCAGGCACGACAGTGATTCTTGACGCCAGTGCGCCAGCGACTGAACCGTCCGGGGATCCGCTGGGCAGCGCCACTTGTACACGTTGCGCGCCGTTGACGACGTGGGCGTTGGTTATGATGTAGCCGCTGGCTTCGATTACGAAACCTGACCCAATCGCTTTTTGCCGTCCAATTACGACATCGGCGTTTCCGCGAGCGCCTTCTGAAACCGCGCCGTAGCCGGTGACCGTGATTTGCACGACGCTGGGAGAAACTCTGCGCAGGAGCGCATCCACGGATTCGTCCCAGCGGCGGAGAGGATCGATTTCCGCTTGAGCTGAGGTACTGGTTGCCAGGCCGAGCGCCAGAATTGTGATAAATGTAATCAGAGCTAGCCTTTTCATGGCGTTCCGCCTCTCGCGATTTTTGATTCGACTCGTCGACTATCCACAGTTTGACAGTTGCCGGAGAACGATCGGGTACATAGGAGTTGCTTCATACTAAATTTGCGCCGGTCTGGTTGACGTAACCTGCATACGCTTTTGGCATCTCACTGGCTTTCCGTAGTAAACCTGAGAGGTCCCAGGCTGGTGAGGGATACGGTACAGGCTTTTACGGCGCTACTGCTAGACTGCTACGGTTAATAGAATAGTTGATACGAGTTTTTTTCCCGAGGTCCGCGTACATGCCCAGGCTGCAAACCACCGAAGATGTTCGCTTAGAAGACAATCGCACGCGCAAAGAATATTGGAAGCGCTGGGGACCGTACTTATCAGAGCGGCAGTGGGGAACGGTGCGGGAAGATTACAGTCCCGGCGGCACGGCGTGGGAATTTTTTCCGCACGAACACGCGCGCTCGCGTGCCTATCGCTGGGGAGAGGATGGCATCGCTGGAATCAGCGACCGCCATCAAATGATCTGTTTCGCCCTGGCGATGTGGAATGGCCGGGACCCTATTTTGAAAGAGCGACTATTTGGTTTGACGGGAAATGAAGGGAATCACGGCGAGGACGTAAAGGAATATTATTTTTATCTCGATTCCACTCCCACGCACAGTTACATGAAGATGCTTTACAAATATCCGCAGGCGGAATTTCCCTACAAGTCGCTGGTGGACGAGAACCGCAAGCGCGGGCGCAGCGAGCCTGAGTTTGAGTTGTACGATACCGGCGTATTCCGCGAAAATCGCTACTTCGATATTTTTGCCGAGTACGCAAAGGGCAGCGACGAGGACATTTTTATCCGCGTCACGGCATGGAACAGAGGTCCAGAAGCAGCGACCTTACACCTGCTTCCGACAATTTGGTTCCGCAATACCTGGTCTTGGGGAACCGATTTACGGCGCCCTGTCATTCGCAGGGCGACTCCGGTGGATGGAATTCTATCGGCTGAGTTACAGCATTGGCAGTACGGCAAGCGATGGTTGCTAGCCACAGGTCAACCGGAACTCCTTTTTACCGAGAACGAAACGAACAACGCGCGGCTGTTCAATGGCCGCAACCGCTCTCCGTATGTAAAAGACGCTTTTCATGAATACGTAATTCGGCAAAACAGATCCGCCGTGAACCCAGATCAAATTGGCACGAAAATGGCGGCTCATTATGTTTTGGATTTGGGCCCTGGGCAGTCTGCAACGCTCAAGTTGCGTCTGACCGACCTCGAACCGTTAGGTGGCATGGACACAAATGCTACGGTCGTTGGTACCATTTCGTCGCCGGGGCATCAGGAGCGGAGCGCGGAAGTTCCCGGGACCAACGACTTCGGCGCGGGATTCGACGGACTGTTCGAACTGCGCAAAACCGAAGCCGACGAATTTTACGCTTCACGCATTCCTCAGCAGCTTTCTGATGACGCGAAGAACGTCATGCGCCAGGCGTACGGCGGTATGCTGTGGTCCAAGCAGTTTTATCACTATGACGTGAAAACGTGGCTGGAAGGAGATCCGGCCGGACCACCTCCGCCCAAAGAGCGGCTGCGCGGAAGAAACAAGGATTGGACGCACCTCTACAACGACGACATCATTTCCATGCCCGACAAATGGGAATATCCCTGGTACGCCGCATGGGATTTGGCATTCCACTGTATTCCGCTGGCCATCATCGATCCCGATTTTGCGAAAGAGCAACTGATCCTGCTTCTGCGAGAATGGTATATGCATCCGAACGGCCAGCTCCCGGCGTATGAACGGGCGTTTGGCGATGTGAATCCGCCAGTTCACGCGTGGGCGGCGTGGCGCGTTTACAAAATTGAGCGGCGTGTTCGCGGGGTTGCCGACCGCGGATTCCTGGAAAAAGTTTTTCACAAGCTGCTCTTGAACTTTACCTGGTGGGTCAATCGCAAAGATCCCGATGGCGCGAATATCTTTCAGGGCGGATTTCTGGGACTCGACAATATCGGAGTGTTTGACCGCTCAGCGCCACTACCGACCGGCGGACATCTGGAGCAGTCTGACGGAACGAGTTGGATGGGCATGTATTGCCTGAACATGTTGGCGATCGCGTTGGAACTGGCCAAGGACGATCCCGCCTACGAAGACGTAGCCAGTAAATTTTTCGAACACTTCGTGTATATCGCGCGGGCCATGAACGATTTTGGCTCGGAAGGAGTTTCCCTGTGGGACGAGGAAGATGGCTTCTATTACGATGTGCTGCATTTGCCGAATGGCGAAGAACACTTCCTGAAAATTCGCTCCATGGTTGGTTTGATTCCGCTCTTCGCGGTCGAAACGCTGGAGCCGGAAATCGTTGATCGGCTCCCGGGGTTTAAGCGCCGCATGCAGTGGTTCATCGACAATCACCCAGACGTTCCCGAGCATATCGAAATGACGCAACGATCGGCGCGCGGGGTGCGGCGGCTGCTGTCGCTGGTAAGTCGAAAGCAATTGAAGCGTGTGTTGTCTCGCATGCTCGACGAAACGGAGTTTCTTTCTCCTTACGGTATCCGCGCGCTTTCGCGTTATCACCTGGACCATCCGTATGAAGTCAACGTCAACGGGAACATCAGCAGCGTGGACTACGAACCAGCAGAATCGTCCACGGGCATATTTGGCGGTAACTCCAACTGGCGTGGACCGATCTGGATGCCGGTCAATTATCTGCTGATCGAATCGCTGCAGAAATTTCACCACTACTACGGCGAGGATTTCCAGGTGCCGTGTCCGGCGCGTTCGAATCAGAATTCCGATTTGTGGCAGGTTGCCAGCGAAATCTCAAAACGGCTCGGGCACATTTTTATTCGCGGCAAGAACGGCCGGCGGCCCGTGGCGGGAGCGCTGGAGAATTTTCAGAGCGATCCGTTCTGGCGCGACCTGATTCTCTTTCACGAGTATTTTCATGGAGACAATGGCGCAGGTATTGGCGCGAATCACCAAACAGGTTGGACGGGGCTGGTGGCAAAACTGCTGGAACAGAGCGGGGAGTAAACTACAGGAATGCCAGCAGCGCGAAAAACGCGAACGCCTAGTGCCAGCCCGGCAAAGCGTAAGTTAGCTTCGAACCGCTCGAATACCCGAACGTCAGGAATAAGTGTTGCAATTTCATTTGGTCCTGAGATCTGTAACGATCTCGTTGCGGCCGAGCAGCGCGAATGGCTCGTGACCAATGGCATTGGAGGATTTGCTTCTGGCACGGTCGCCGGCTCCGCCACACGCCGCTATCACGGTCTGCTTGTCGCCGCGTTAAATCCGCCGGGCGAAAGAACTTTTCTTGCCGCGGGTTTGGATGAAATCGTTCGTGTTGGAGATCAGACTTACCCTCTAGCGACTCACCGTTGGGCCAGCGGAGCCGTTGCGCCTCAGGGTTATCTGCTGATACAGAATTTTCGTCTCGATGGCGTTGTACCTGTCTGGATGTATCAGGCTGGCGCGCGCATCGAGAAAAGCATCTGGATGCGCCACGGCGAGAACACCACCTACATTCAATACACGCTCCTGGAGTCGGCGTCGCCCGTGACCCTGGAGTTGAAGGCGCTCGTCAATTACCGCGACTTTCACGCTTCAACGCATGCGGGCGACTGGCGTATGCGCATCGAACCTGTAGAAAATGGTGTGCGCATTACCGCGTTCGAGACAGCCGTGCCTTTTTACGTAAGATGCGCCGAAGCCGCGTGCGAACCGCAACACACCTGGTACCGCGACTTTCTGTTTTTGCGCGAAAGCGAGCGCGGCCTCGATGACCGAGAGGATCAGCTGTACGCGGCGCGGTTTGATGTACAGCTGCAAAAGGGACAGACCGTTACAATCGTTTGCTCGACAGAAAAGGACACGATTCTCGATGGCGCTGCCACCGGCAGGGACGAAGTGAAGCGGCAATCCAAAATTCAGTCTGCGGTGAGTGCGTTGATGCAACCTTCCTCAGCCGAAGCTATGCCCTCCTGGATGCCTCAATTGGTTCTCGCTGCCGATCAGTTTGTGGTCAAACGACCGCTACCCGGACAGCCTGCGGGAAAGTCGGTCATCGCAGGCTATCATTGGTTTTCTGATTGGGGCCGCGACACGATGATAGCCATGCCGGGCCTTGCTTTGGTTACCGGTCGCACCGACGTCGCGAAACAAATCCTGCTGGCGTTCTCGCGGCTCGTGGACGGCGGAATGCTTCCGAATAATTTTCCCGACGCAGGCGGCGCGCCCGAATATAACACCATGGATGCCACGCTGTGGTATTTCGAAGCCGTGCGGCAATACTTTGCGGCCACGCAAGACTCCTTCACTTTGAAAAAATTGTTTCCGACTTTCGCAAAAATCGTCAGCGCGCACGTAAAGGGAACTCGTTACAACATTCATGTCGATCCGGCCGACGGGCTGCTCTATGGCGGTGGCCCGGGCGTGCAACTGACCTGGATGGATGCGAAGATCGGCGACTGGGTCGTCACGCCGCGCACGGGAAAGCCCGTAGAGATCAATGCGCTGTGGATCAACGCACTGGAAATCATGGTGGAGTTTGCGCAAAGGTTCGGATCCTCGGGTCATATTTACGCGCAGCTTTTGAAGAAAGCCAAATCTGGTTTCGGCAAATTCTGGAACGCCCAGCGAAATTGTTGCTTCGACGTATTGGATTCGCCCAGCATCGGCAACGATTCCACCATGCGGCCGAACCAGATTTTCGCGGTGTCACTTAATGCTGGCTTGCTTCCGTCTGAACAGCAGAAGGCCGTTGTGGATGCCTGTGCATCGCAATTGCTGACACCGTTTGGATTGCGGAGTCTGGCGCCGCACGAACCCGGTTACACCGGGGTTTATTCCGGTGGGCCGCGCCAGCGTGATGCCGCCTACCATCAGGGAACCGTCTGGGGCTGGTTGCTCGGCCCATTTGCGCTCGCGCACTCTCGGGTTTACAAGGACCGCGCGGCCGCACTCGGATTTTTGGAGCCTCTCGCAAGATCGATTAACTCTTACGGCGTCGGAACGCTCGCGGAAATTTTCGACGGTGATGCTCCTCACCATCCGCGTGGATGTATCGCGCAAGCCTGGACGGTCGCCGAAGTTCTGCGTTCTTGGAAGGAGTTGCAAGCGAGGCTGGCGTAACATGCGGCGTTTCTAGCCCCGCAATCCGCCGTCATTAGCACTTACTCCAAGCGAATGGCCGCCAGTTCGTACAGCTCGATCAATACTTTCTCCCCGTCAGCGCTATCCGCCAAGAAAAAATTGACGCGTGTTCCGTCAGCGCCCGGACGGGCTTCCGGATATATTG
>Ga0099830_10000928_pt1 | contig 14145 bp, 9 predicted proteins | sample CZO8metaG_4_FD_79337 | JGI IMG/M metagenome (GOLD analysis project Ga0099830, IMG submission 79337) | Vadose zone soil microbial communities from the Eel River Critical Zone Observatory, Northern California, USA - CZOApr15con2H3.8 metaG | ecosystem: Environmental > Terrestrial > Soil > Vadose...
GTCAGAGAAGAATCCTACGGGGCATTTACTCCTCCCATTTTGTATGCACGCAATGGGGGCGGAGATTATTATGAGAGTGATGGTGATGTGCTGGTGATCAATTATACGCAGGCTCCCATCCCACTCAACCAACCGGTATGGGTTATAGATGGACTGAAAACAGGTGTGTTCCTCTTCTACGATGCGCTTTTCACCGTTGTTGGTGTGCTGATTGCTTTCCTGGCTCTGGTTGTAGTGATCATCGCGGGACTCATGCTCTGGCGACTCACGAAAAGAAACCGGACCGTGCGGAAATAGCCACAAGGCATGGGCAGGAACGAAGTTGCCATTTGGCCAGACTGGAAAATGATGCCGATCCAGTGCACACCTCGCCACGGATGATGGCCCTACGCCACTCTTGATGATGCATGAGCAGTTGTGATGCCCTCAGCAACGCGGGAGAGCAATGCCAGGTCAGATCACCGATCCCGCTCACGCCGAAAATCGCCAGGCCCATTATAGAGGGTTCGTAGCCGGTCGGGATCGCTTGCAGCCAGCGATTGCCAGGCAGGCTCTCCCGCACCAGCATCAGAAGTGAAGGCGCGCCGCCACCGCGGCTTCGCGCGGATTGGCGCAGGTTCTCTTGAACCTGCACCAGCAGGATGAAAGTCACCGCAAGGTAACCAGAATAGAACACCGCGTGCCAGGGGGTGAAGAACTTCTCCAGTTGCGGGATGTTGCTGTGCGCTTATCCATCGATGAAGAGGCCGCCGAGCCACCAGACGGAGACCACGACCCATAAACGGCTTGTGCGAATTGGACTCTATTCTATCGCCTCCAATGAGATGCGATTACCCTGACCCCACGAACGTGTGCCTTGACAAAGTGGTGAGAGGCTGGATACAGTGACATACTGAGACTAGATTAGGCATCGGGAGCTTTCCCATGGTAAACCCAGATGATTGGATCATCGCCGCGAACGGTTTTTACATTGCGAGCCGTGCGTTCCTGATGCGGCGTGGCTATTGCTGCGCGAACCAGTGTCGCAATTGCCCCTATATCAACTGGCGCAACACCCCAACCTGGGAGCCGCTGCCGGCAGCGGCTGTGCTTGTGGCTGTCGTCTCTCCAAAAGCGCTAGAGGGGGCACGGCTAGCACTCACAGGGCATGAGCGGGCGCTTCAGCAAGGGAACCAGGCCGCCGAGGCACATCACCGGGCAATGGCCGCGCACTACCGCTTGCTGTTGGAGCGCTGGGAAGCGGCGAGGGGGAACAGGGGTGAGGATTCAGGAGAGTAGGCCGGCGCTTCAGAACGGGGTGACGATTTTACCGTGAGGAACTTGAGGACGACCCACCTTGTCTTCGCCCGCAGACCGCGCAGAGCTCCTGTTGCTGCCCCTCTTCCTGATGTGGTAGACTTGAGAGGTGATCACCCCCTTTTGCAGTGAGAAGGACTCATCATGGCTGCACTCCTGGCGCTCGTTGCCACCATCCTGACCTCCTTTCTCCCCATCCTGAACAAGCGCCTGCTGCGTGACAGTGGCCCAGCGCTCGTGGCCTGGATCATCAATGCCGCCTCTCTACCCATCCTCGCAGCGGGAACGCTCCTGCTCACCCAATGCTCGATCACCCCTCTGTATGGAAGTCCTTCACTCTCATGCGCCGCGCACATCCCGCGCATCGATGGTCTCTTCGTTGCGGCCCTGCTCGCCTCTGCCCTCCTCAATTGGGTCGCCACCCTGCTTTCGACGGTCGCTCTCGCGCGGGCCGACGCCTCGCTGGTGAGCCCCCTGCTCACCTTCAATCCCGCCTTCACCTTGCTCCTGGCCTGGCCAGCATTGGGAGAGGTTCCGGGTCTGCGCCAGACCACCGGCGTGGCGGTGGTGCTCCTGGGCGCCTACCTCCTCGACGTCGAGGAGGCGCGAACCGGGCTGCTCGCACCTCTGCGCCTGCTGCTGCACCGGCCCGGGACGCTTCTCGCGATTGCCGCCTCGGTGCTGTGGGGAACCACCACCGTGCTGGAAAAGCTCGCGATCGACCACATGACGCCTCCCAGCGGCCCGGCGGTGGCCCTGGTCGGGACATTCCTCCTGGTCGCGCTGCTCACGCCGGGGGCATTGCGCTCAACCCGAGCGGAGGAGCCGCCTCGCGCCAAGGGACCCCGGCAGGGGCTCCGCGCCCACCCGCGTGCGCTCACCGCCGCCGTCCTGCTCGCCGGTGTCGCTCCGCTCTTTGGCTTCACGGCGATTGCGCTCGGCCTCGTCGGGTATGTGACAGCGCTCTTTAAGCTGAGTGCCGTTCTCACGATTGTCTGGGCACGCGTGTTCCTCCATGAGGGTCAGATGCGCGAACGCTTGCTTGGTGCAAGCGTGATGCTCGTTGGGGGTGTCCTCGTCGCGGCATAGGGACTCGAAGCTTCCTGCGCATCTCCGGGTTTTCCGCACAGGCGCGGGTCCATCTGTGTACCGTTACGTGCCGCTTTTTCCGGGAATCGCACCAAAGGGGTCTCTCCTGCACAAACCCCCTGCCTGTACAGACCGCTCGCTTTGCGGTACGGCCCGCAACCAGATGGGCGCAGCCGGTCCCTCCCCTTTCAACAACACCCCCGTGGTCGTCCACAACAGCAGCCCGGGAGTATGGGCGAGCCGGGCCTGCGCTACCCGCTGCATTCGCCTCTCCTGCGCGATATCCGGCGCAACGCAGAGGAGCCTGGGCAGCGCCGAGCGTTCCCGCGCCCACTCACGCGAGGCAAGGTAGTGCGCGTACGCATCGAACTTGACCGCCAGGTCGCGCACGTTCATGGTGCCACGGTCCCACTCCAGCCAGAAACGCATCTGCTGCGACCCCGCGCGGTATTCCGCCAGGGCATCGGGCCGGAGATTGTGCCACTGCTCGCGGACCTGGTAGCGCCGCTCACAGGAGGCGCCCGTCTCCCACCAGCAGAGTTCCCGCTCTGGTTGCTGCATCGCGGCCTGGGCCAGGCTGGCAAAGAAGCTATAGATCCCGGCCGTGTGCTGGATGTGCTGCAAGAGCCAGGTTTCGCCTCGCTGCACCATGGTTGAGGTTTTTCCGTCGGCCTCATCGTCGGGCCGTGTCATCATATTGCGCACGGACATGTGGCTCGCGGCGGCCATCAAGCGCAACCCGTGCTCACACAGGCGCCAGCGCTTCCCCGCATCGGTCGGGATCGGCTCCAGGCAGCCGCAGCGATGGAGTGCATACAGCGAACAGCGCGCCGACTTGCGCTGGAGGCCCAGAAAAGCCGCCAGTTCCTCATCGGACAGCAGTGGGTGGGCGAGCAGCAGGCGCAGGATGCTCCACTGACAAGGGGTCAGGCGGACACCCAGGAGGGCAACCATCTCCCGTTCCTCTGGATTATCCCATCTGGCGCACGCGGCGCGATCGGCCAGGTCACCGGCGATGAGGCGACTGAGCCGAGCAGGTCTCTCAGGCGATCTCGTCACCGGGGAAGTATTCCCCGGTGAGCCGACCCCGTGACGCTCTTCCTCTTCGTCATCTTCCAAGTGCAGCGAGGGCGGAAAGGCTGCACGCGGCAGTGGTTTCAGGAGATCTTGCAGGCGAGAGGAGCTATCAGTCGCAAGTGTGCGCCAGTTGAGCATCCAGGGATTGACCTGCGGGCTCTGCGTCTCGGGAAGACAGGCAAGCGCACCGACGAGAGGGTCAAGTCGCAGCTTCAGGGCTGTGGCCATGGCAGCGCGCTGCCAGTGATCGCGCTGTCGTTGTGATCTCGCAAGGATGAGTACTGGCAGCATGTGCTGATAGACAGGCCAGCGTTCGGGGGACTCGCGCCAGCACAAGAGGCGTTCCAGGCGCAGGCGCATCAACCGCTCATCGTCCAGTTCGGTAGAGAGGATGAAGAGGCCATACCACTGGTCCAGCCTGCTGCTCTCCCCTTGCTGCGTGCGAATACACAGAGCCACCGTGCCATCAACAAAGAAGCGCATCCGCTGTTCCCGGTACAAGCAGCGGTGCGTCACATCGCGCTGCCAGGTCCAGCGCACGAGCCTGGGCCGCCTCCCCTGCGTCGTCATAGTCTCTGCTGCGTGCATGACCAGCCCGTTCACCACCTCCTGGAGCAGGAGCAATGTGGGTAGACGCGGCAGCAAACGTAGTAGTCCCTCCTCATCGGCTTTCCATCTCTGCACCAGTTCACGGGTAGGTGTATCCAAATACTTCGCCAGCACATGCAGACCCAGATTGCTCAGGTGGTAGAGCCGCTTTCCCGCTCCCGGCGTTCTCGGCAGGACGCTTTCAACCAACCCTCGGGCATCCAACGCCTGCACGTGGCGGTAAACCGTGGCGCGGCTCGCCCAGCGGGCCACACCTACTACCAGGTCATCGACCCGCTGCAGGGGATAGTGCAGCAGCCAGTGCAAGAGCCGCCAATCGATCTCCACGAGGGACGTACCTACCTCCGCCAGCACCTCTGCTGTGAGCTTGCGTCCCGCTCGTCGCTTTTCAAGGGTGGACTCCGGCATCAGGAGTGTCTCTTTCCTCGCCCTCTCGCTCGCAAGAGGATTCATCGTCTTCGCGATACATCAGATGGAGGTGAGGGGGAGTGGCGGTCTCCTGCTGCTTCATGCGACTCCCACTGCCGCGCCTCTTGTGACGACGAGCGCTGCCCGCCTCACCTGCTGCAGCGTCACTGTCTATTTCCTCTTCCGCCCTCCTGCTAGATGCTCGTTGCCTGGTCGGTGCGGCGCTCCGCTGGCGTGCCTGGCTCTGCCGGATCAGGTCGTCCACCACTCCGGCAGGGCGAGCATCGCGCTCCCGGCTGCGCAGGCGAACGAACTGCGCCACGTCCTCGTCAGGACGTGGCGGCGCGTCCAGGTCGAGCGAGAAGACGGGCAGACGATGGCCGTGCAGCGACAGCTTGACGTAGCACTGGAAATCATCCAGGTTGGTAATATCCTCCTCGGCGATGCCGTCCAGTTCATGCAGGAGGCGTGCATCCTCTCCGGCCATATGGAAGGCGAAGAGGTGGTCGATATTGGCCAGCACCGTCGCCCGCAGGGTGCGCTCCAGCCGGTCCAGGTAGGCCAGCGACTGCGTGGCGAGGGCGAAACTGCCGCCGTACTTGCGCAGCTCCGCCAACATGCCCTGGTAGTTCGCACCCCGGTACACCTGGAATTCGTCGATCAGCACCAGGTAGCGCCGCCGAAGCTGTGGCGGCAGAGCGGCCTGCTCGGCGAGCGCCGCCTCGAAAAGACCCAGCAGGACGATGCCGATCAATTCCGAGAGGTCAGTTCCGACCACGCCGCTCGCGGTACTCACCAGCAGAAGCTGCCCCGCGCGGACGACCTCCCGCAGGTCGATGGTCGAACGCGGCTGGCCCAGGATGCGCCGCGCCACGCGCGAACTGGCGAACTTGGAGAGTTTGGTGATCACCGAGGAGGTGATCTCGCGCTGCTGGTGGGCGTCCATTGGCTCGTAGTAGTGCTGCCACCAATCGAGCAGCAAGCCGTCGCGCACCTGCTCCAGGACAGCATGGCGGAAGCTTGCCAGGCGCAGGAGCGGCACCACGTCGAGCAGGGTATACTGCCGGTCCGGCCCTTGATATGGGTCGCGCTGTATGAGCAGCTCATTGGCATCGGCCAGGGTCTTGAGCGCGTATTCGAGCACATTTTCCGTGCGCGAACCGTAGCTTGCTACCCACAGGTGTTCGGCAATCGTGATGAGGGTATCTACCACCTTATCGCGGTCCTTTCCGACCATATCGAGCGGATTGAGGCCCACCGGATAGCCGCTGTCGGCCAGATCGACCAGCACGACGTTGTCCCGCTCGCTCGCGGGAACCAGCCCACACAGCGCGTGCACCACGTCGCCGTGCGGCTCGATGAAGGCCAGACCTGGGGCTGATGCCCCGCCTCTACCGGCCCGCACCGCACACACCGCCTGGGCCAGGTGCTGGAAGAGTGTGCTTTTGCCCTTGCCGGTGCTGGCGACGGTCAGCAGGTTGTGACCCAGGCACTCGGTGGGCAGGTAGACCGGCACCGTGTGACCGACGTGGCTGGAGGTACCGATCTTCCAGCCCTGGCCCAGGGTCAGTTCAGCGGGTGCCATGGCCGTGCGAGCGCGAGTGCGTTCCACATAGGGCAGGTCGGCCAGGTCCTGCGCTTGCGGCAGGTGCCACAAGGCCCCGATGTCGGCTACGCTGAGCAGATGGGACGATCGTGGGAGGTCATACTCCCAGCCCGACATGCGGGAGCGCAGCCATCCTTTCCGTTTCACGAGCAAGCACCCGGCCTTTCGCTGCGGCACGCACCGGGGGATGAAGTAGCCCCCAGAGGCGGTATGGTACTGCCGGTAGGCTGCCACCAGGTGATCGAGTACTTCCTCTTGCTCCTGCCTGCACCGTTTCTGTTGGGACGCGGTTTCCCGCCAGTCCCGGTAGACATCCATCAGCGACGACCAGGGAAAGGGTTGCCGGGTGAGGGATTGCCAGAGCCTTCCCGAGAGAGAGGCATCGTGTGTCGATACTCTCGCTGCCTGGGAAGAAAACACGAAGAGGCGCAGGCGCACGCGATAGGCCGGGCGCGCCGTCTTTTCCTCCACCAGGCGCATATCGTAGATAGGGGTCGTAGCGATGCGGTTCCTGATCTGCAGGACGACGAACGCGAGGCAGAAGAGGGCCACCAGTACCACCATTCCTCCAAGAGCCAGTGCGACCAGATGGGCGGGGGAGAGGTGTGGCATCTTGCCATGCAGCAGCGAGAGGCCTGCTTGCATCAGCCAGGAGGGAATGAGCGCGTCAAGTTGCCGCTGGAACCGCCACCACACGAGGAGGAGCGCGACCAGCACGCCCATGCTGACCAGTTGGAGCGTACTGGGGCCGCTTCCCTGCGCTCCGCTCAACTCGCGCCTTTGGCGCAGGCGCTCCTGTTCGAGGGGATGCTCGACCGACTTGCGACGAAAGGGCTGCGACCACGTTGGAGGTGCCGGGATGAGCGCCAACTGCGTCACCACGCGCATATGAGCCGGGAGATGGTTGAACACGCCCAGGATGCCGAGCAGGGGATCGGCGCCCTCTTGCAGGAGTTCGCGTTCGCGCAAGGCACGCAGGGGCAGGTACGCCGCCGCACCTGCGCGCAATTCGACTGCGGAGACGACCTCACCCTCCCGCAGCGCGAGGGGATCATGCGGCTTCGCCAGCTGCCGGATGATAGCCTGGGGATAGCGTGCCTGCACCTGGTCAGCAAGATGCCTCTGGGACATAGCTGAGGTGGCCCGTAGCAGGAAGTGACGAGAAGAGGCGGTTGCAGCCAGTTCCAACGCCACCGGATGCCGGGCATCAGGCGCCAGTCCTTGCATAGCGGTTTCTAGCGCCGTGATGTCCCTGGTGCTGGCGGAGCGCGGCACGAGCACCGACGCGAGGTAGTGCTCGTCCTGAACAGGCGTCATGACAGTATTCTCTTCAGCTTGTTGCGCCGTTTCATCTCTGTGATTGCTCTTGTCCCCTCCCTTGATGGATGATTCCATGCTCCTCTGTTGTCTCTGCATCGTTGTCTCCCTCCTGTTGCTGCCGCTACGCATGCTGCTCTTGCTTGAAGGTCCCGTTGTTGCTGGCCAGGGTATTGCTGGTATCGGATGCGTTCTCTTGTCCCTGAAGCAGGGGTAAAGGAACCGTCTTCTGCTGGCTCAGCGCAAGCTGGTCCGACTCCACTCGTGCCGGGGAATCAGCACCTTCATGCCCGATGTTGCTCTGCTCGGCGCGTTCCACCGGGTTGGTTGTGATCAGTGCATGTTCGCGCTGGCTCGCGGGAATAGAGATGATCACGCGCTTCCCTCCGGCCAGCACGAGTGCCTCGTGGCTGCCGAAGGTGATGAGTCGCTGCTGTTCGCTCCTCGTCAGGTGGAAGCGCTCGGCCACCGCCGCCGCGCTCGTCGCATCCTGCGTTTTGAGCACCTTGATGGCGGCGTTGGAGGCCACCACACTGCCCCAGGGATCCTGCACAAATTGTTCGGGGTTTTGCGTCATAGTCACCAGGCGCAGGTAGCGCTTGCGCGCCCGGCGCGAGAGCGTCGCCAGGAACTGCCCCCCGGCGGGATGCTCGATCAGCGAGGCCGCCTCGTCGATATAGAGCGCGCGCGGTGTGCGGCTGTCGTAGAGCGCCTGCATCCAGACGCGGTCGGCGATGAGCGCGATCGAGAGTGCGCGTAGCTCACCGCGCATGTCGCGGATATCCCACACTACGAGACTACTCGCCAGATCGACCGAGGTCTGGTCCGAGAACAGGCTGGACAGGCTGCCGGAGACGTAGCGATACAGCCGACCGCACAGATCGGTTTCATCTGGCCCGCAGAGGCCGCTCTGCAGGATGTCGTACAGGTCGCGCAGGAGTGGCGGCTGGCGGCGGTGTGTGCGTGGGTCGCCCGTGATGCCCGCCCGGTGATAGGTTTCGTACAGCCCCCGATCGAGGAGCCCTTTCTCCCGTTTGGTCAGCATGCCACTACCGGACGAGGAGGGGGACACGTCCTCCGCCAACAGGATGTCCAGCATAGCGTGCAGGTCCTGGATCTTCTCGGCCAGCCGGTCTCCCTTGCTTGCTTCTCGCAGGTAGATGCTCAGGTCACAGCGGGGAGGCAACAGGTCAAAGGGATTGAGGCGTTGCACTGAGCCGGGAGCCAGGCGTACCACCGTACCGCCCAGCGCCTCAGCGAGCTGCTGGTACTCGAGGTCGGGATCGATCACAAAGCTCTGGTCGCCCCGTTGCCAGTTCACGAGGAGGTCGCGCTCGACGAGCAGCTTGCCGAGGTAGCTCTTGCCCGAGCCGGTCACGCCGCCGATGAAGAGGTGCGGATTTTCGAGCGAGCTGTCCCAGGGGTTGAGCAGGACTGGCTCGTGTGTCTCGCTGATGCCCATGAGCACCCCACCTGGCATCACGAGCGAGTTGGACAAAAACGGGAACATGGTGGCGAGCGTGGTCGAGTCCAGCGTGAAGGTGCGCAATAACTCGTCGCGCGCCTGTGGCAGGCAGGACTGGAAAGCCTCGGCCTGCTCAAAGGTGGTGGGATGCGCCGCCGCATCCAGCGAGAGCAGGCCGAGCACGGAGGAGAGTCGCTCTACGCGCTCGGCCAGCGCCTGGTGGCTCGCGGCACGCAGCAGGAGGTAGAAGCCCAGGTCGAGCACCCGTTCTCTGGAGCGCGCCAGGTCGTCGAGTAAGCGGGTGATGTCCTCCTCGGCCACCAGCGTGTCGGGATCGTCCGCGCGCCCCTCGCGCCGGTTGAAGTGGCGGCCCGAGGCGTGCCCGGCCCGGTTGCGTCGTAGCTGCCGTTTCATGGCCGCCGTGTCCTGCGGGTGGTAGTGGAACGTCAGGTCGAATACCTCGTCGTGCAGCAAAAGCGGGGCCAGCCAGCCATCAAAGGAGACCTCGCGCGGGCAAGCCGTCACAGCGAGGCCGCAGGCATATTCCTGCCCGACCCGCAGCGCGTCCGGCGTGACCTCGATGCACTCCGGGGCCAGCAGATCAGCCAGGTGCAGCACATCAGGCACCGGGAGCGCGCGTTCGGCCTGGTGCATCACAGGCGAGGAGGCTTCCCTGTGGTGCTCGCTCCCGGCTACTTGCACCATCTGGGAGCGAGGCGTGCTCCCTAAATGTCGTTTCACGCTGGTGGGGCGTCCCACCGCAGTCAAAAGCTTGTCAGGGAGGGGATGGGCGATGGCGCGTTCGGGTGTCAGGCACCGGTAAAACAGCCGCGCCAGCTCGTCGTTGTGCAGGCGCTGGCAGGTGAGGCCACAGGAGGCCAGGTGCTGGGTGAGAGCCTCTGCACGCAGCGCCAGTTCCTGTCGGGCCTGTTCCTGGGTCTCGGCGACGTGGTGCGCCCGTCCTTTGCCGAACAGGGGTGCGATCCCTCCACGTCGTCTCGATCCCTGTGAGACCGGGATGATGACATAGATGTGGCGCTCGATGAGCGTGCGCTGCGCCGCAATCTGCTGCACGAGGTCGGCCACGCTGGACGCCAGGGTGTACCAGGTGGAGGGATGCTGTCTCTCTTCACTCGGCCTTATAAGCAAGTGCCGGATGTAGGGCAAGAGATCCAGGCGCTGGTTGCGCACCAGCACCTGCAAGGGAAAGGACAGCGACCGGATGAGCGCCCCAAAGCGTTCGATGATGGCCTCCTGCTCATCTTCGGCTTTGAGCGCGAGGTTGATGGGTGCGACTTCCAGCACAGCGCGATAGCTGCGCCGGGTGGGTGAGCCGGGCGCGTAGAGGCAGAGCATGTCGCCGCTCGTTTCGCGCAGGTACAGCATGTCGCGCTGCACGCTGGCCTGGGGATGTGCCTGCTTCATCGCTACTCCCTCTCCAGGAGAGGCAAGGTGTTCAGTCCCACCTCCTCTTCCATGTCGTCCCCACTGGAGAGAAGCGGGGAGCGGTGTTGCTCATACGCGCGGATGCTGCGCCAGAGGTAGCGTTTCGGACGCAGGTGGTAGCGCATCAGGACGATGAGCCAGACCTCCAGGTACCGACCGGCACACTGGTAGCAGGCGAGGACGAGCACCAGCAGGAAGGGCATGAGCGCCAGCAGCAGCCGCAGGATCTCTCCAGCAACGGCATGATGGCCGAGCACGGTCAGGTGCTGCCAGATGGTCCCGCCAATGCCTGCGCCGACCAGCAGAAGCAAAAGCTGGCGGGCCGAGAGACTGAACGACCACAGCGTCAGCACCTGATCCGGCAGGTTCAGATGCGTTGGCACGATATGCTTTCTCGGGATATGCATGGTATTCGTACTATGCATGGACTGCGACATGGGATGCTCTCCCTCACTTTCTCGCGGTGATCCCCTGTTCCGTAGTGCAAACAGACTTGCGACGAGTGGATCACGACGCGCATCTATTGCCCCTGTGCTGCGCCATTGACCAGGCTCGCGATGGTCTGAGCGAGAATGGCCAGCGCTAGCCCACTCAGGGCTACGTACAAGGCACTTCTGGCCTGGACGCGGTGGTTCTCATTCTGGTTGGCCGTCATATATAAGAGCGCCGCCCAGGCAAAGAAGAAGGTCGCCATCGCCAGAGCGAAGACCGTCAGATCGTTATACAGGTTGGTGAAGAAGCCGGCAATGCTGCCCAGCACAATGAGCGCGTTCCAGGTGGCTTGCACCAGATTCGTGAACTGCGCCGGGTGAAGCAGCGCGGTGGCATACAGGGTTTTGATGTATATCATATGTCTCACTCCTTCCTACGGACTTGCGCTCATGGTGAGAGCTGACCGGGTGATGGTGTCGACTGCGCTAAGGCCGCACCAGCGGGACGAATATAGCCCCAGACGGTATACCCGGGCCAGCTTGAGGTATCAACGGTGAGATCGGGCAAGAGCAGCATGGTAGTGTACGGGCTCACGCTATTGGCGTTGCTGAAGGTGATCACGCCGTCCATCGTGGCGGTCGGGAGTGCGACGCTCATCACAATTCCCGCGTGCCCAATGCCCGCGTCCTTGAAGATCACGACATCGCCTGGGGCCGGGATGCCGCGCTGTCCGGGAGGTGCGGAGGCCCCGGGAATCTCCTGCCAGCCCGGCTGCCCCGCATAGGTAGCCCACAGGTCGAAGGCGTTGGCAGTGAGCGTCATGGGATAGACCTGGGAGTAGGCTCCACGCACAAAGCTTACGCACTGGTAAGTGCCGTTGGCCCAGGCCGAGCAGCCCGGGCAGACCTGCAAACCGTACTGGATCACCGCCTGCGGGAAGGAGGGCGTGCCAGGAGGGTAGAGGCTTTCGGGTGCCTTGTACCAGGTATAGTAGCAATCCGGGTGGCTGATGTGTCCCCCGCAAGCCGGGTTCACGTAGAGTGCGCCGGCCATCGCCCGTGCCCAGGCCACGACCTGCGCACCGATGGCGCTCACTGGTACGCAAGTGGGCACAGTTCCATCAGGGGTGGGCGTAGCACCAGGTATGCCTGGTGTAGCGGTCTGGCAGATGCCAGGTCCGCTCCCGTACCCACCGCCTTCTGTCCAGGCGAACGAGGCCGACATACCGGTGAGCGCCACAAACGCCAGCAGCAGCATAACGACGACCCCACCGGTCATCGCTATCAGGAGTTTGTGTGAACTGTGCATGTGCTTCCCTCCAAAAGCTAAAGCAGCGCCAGCAGGCGCGGCGCGACATCCGCTACAAAACCCGCTGCTCTCCCGGCGGCCCCCGCTGCGGCTGCCGAGGCGTCCATCATGGGACGCAGAGCAAAGCGATGCACGATGCCGGGGATGCGCAAGACGAGATAGAGCAGGGCCACACCCACCAGCAGCGTCGCTAAGGTGCCGCCAACGCCGAAGAGGTTGGAGGCTCCCAGCGAGGTGAGCAGCGTCCCACCCAGGGCCAGCGCCACCACCTGGAAGAACTGCACCAGCACCGTGCTGGCGGTGAGCGAGAGCCACATGCGGCCAAAGCCCATCGTCTGCGGGAGCGCGAAGCAGGCTAGCCCTGGCCCAGAGAGCACCAGCAGGATCCACAGCAGTGCCAGGCGCACCATCATCTGCGCGCCGAGCAGGATCGCCATCACCCCCAACACAAAGGCCAGCACCCACGCCAGCAGTCCCTCGCCCGGAAGGTTGCCCTGGAATATCCCCGCAATGAGGTTGGTGAGCATCGAGGTACCCGCCAGGGTGGTTGCGACGCCGCAGAGCGCGTTCTCCAGGTCGATGAACAGGCCAAGGAAGTACAGGCTGAAGTGCGCCGCGCCAAAAGCCAAGAGCAGACGTGGTAGGAACTCCGCGAGCCCCGAGTGGGGCAGGCCGAGCTCGCGTCCCACGATGACGTTGTAGCCGCCGATAACGATGAGGCTGGCCAGGGCGAGATCGACCACGGTGAGGAAGGCAGAGAACCAGGTGCTCACCGTGGAGTTCTGGTACGTATCGGCAGGCGGTGTCTGGGTAATGATGTTGAGCGGGCTCTTCAGGATGGCGTTAATCACAGGCTGCAAGGCGCTCGTGATCTGCTGGGCTACCCACTGGGCGGCGTTCTGCAGCCAGCAGGTAACATCGAGCGGATTGAGACAAACCGCCGCCTGGGCGGTTGCTCCCATCCTCTCGCTGGAGGAGGCACCCGCTCCCATGCCGACCGCTGGCGTCATACCAGGTCTGGCAGCAAGGCTCATCTGGACTGGTGCATGGCCGGGTAAAGCAAGCTGCGCCGACAGGGTAACTCCTTTACCTACACCAGATTCAGCAGCCAGCAGATGCAATCCGAAGAGGGTCAGAATAAGCAGTATGCAGACCCGAGAGCGCCAAAGGAGACGGCGAGACGATGTTTGTTGATCACCCCTGGAAGCATGCTGCTCGTCGGCAACGCCACTTTTACGAACGAACTGATCTGGAAACATACCTGAGATAGACTCCTTCCTGCCTGGGTCTGCTTGGTGCATGACACCCCTGAGTGTAGCGGAATCCCGGAGGAGAAGGTGAGACAAGTGTAGCGAGTTTTTAGAGAGAAGTGTCGTTGGAGCAACGAGATAGTATTGGGGGAGAGCATCGCTGAAAAGCAGGCGAAACTCATGTTCTGAAGTTCAGAAACGCTCATGTACCTGATAGACGACGGGTGTATGAAATACTTGTAGGCAAACGAGCAGACAGATCAACGTTTAGAAGACAGAGAAAACACTGGTCAGACCACAATTCAAGCGCGATGGGCATGTCAGGTATCGTTACAAATATGCTTTTGCATAGTGCTGCATCCAATGGAAACAATAGCGTTTCCAGGCCTTACCAGCTTGGCTTGCTCGTTTGATTGCCTAAAAGTATTTCATGCACCCCAGTAATTGCTATCGGCCTGTAAGTGTTTTTCTGACGAAGAAGGTTCAGATTGTAGGGGAGACATTTTTTGTCTCAAAATACATGTTTTCAGAGGAAAGATACGACGTACCAGATAACTTAACTGACAGAAGGTTGATGATCTCGCTGCGTTGACACTCCCCTTGCTCTTGCGTTTTTGCTACCCAAACGGTATGCTTCATCCAGATGAGCGATTGGGTAGCACCCAGACAAGCCTGGGTAGCAAAAGACGAGCGGGAGGTCCATCGGAGTATGCCAAAGGCTGCACTCTACCGTCTCACCTGGGTTGGTGAGCACCAGATCTATGCGCTTCGTGAGGCTCACAACAACGAGCAACCGCTTCCTGTCACTCCGGGCAGTGTGGAGTGGTTCTCCTGGTTGAGTA
>Ga0099830_10000932_pt1 | contig 14127 bp, 12 predicted proteins | sample CZO8metaG_4_FD_79337 | JGI IMG/M metagenome (GOLD analysis project Ga0099830, IMG submission 79337) | Vadose zone soil microbial communities from the Eel River Critical Zone Observatory, Northern California, USA - CZOApr15con2H3.8 metaG | ecosystem: Environmental > Terrestrial > Soil > Vadose...
CAACAAATCTTGATGCTGCTGGATAAGAACTGGAAAAGCTTCAAAGAAGGACTCAAAGCCTACGAGGAAGACCCGTCAAAGTTCCTGGGACGCCCGAAGCTTCCCAAGTACAAGCACAAGACGGAAGGCCGCAACATCCTCGTGTACACCATCCAGGCGGTAAGCCGTGGGAAGAACGGTTTGAAACGTGGCCTCATCAAACCCTCACAGCTTGCTATCAGCGTCAAGACGAAACAAAAAGACATCGATCAAGTGCGTATTGTTCCCCGCAAAGGGTTCTACGTGATGGAAGTGGTCTACGAGAAAGCCGTGAAGCAAGCACCCGTCAACCCTGCGTACTACGCTGGCATCGACATTGGCATGAACAATCTGGTTGCGCTAACCTCAAACAAACCTGGCTTTCAGTCAGTAGTCGTTAACGGGCGTCCAGTGAAAAGCGTGAACCAATTCTACAACAAGCGCAAAGCAGACCTCCAAAAGCAACTTGGTCACACCGGCACCACAGCACGTATGGAACGCATGACGAACAAGCGGAACAGGCATATCGATCAGTATATGCACACGGCCAGCAAGCAGATTATTGATCTGTTGGTCAAAGAGGGGATAGGCGTGTTGTGTATCGGCAAGAATGATGCCTGGAAGCAGGAAGCGAACATGGGCAAGCGCACAAACCAGAACTTTGTCCAGATACCGCATGCTCGTTTTATTGCCATGTTAACCTACAAAGCTGAACTGGTAGGCGTCACCGTAAAGGTCACGGAAGAGTCCTACACCAGTAAAGCCAGTCTGCTTGACCTCGATCCGTTGCCAGTTCGGAACAATGGTGATGAGACAAAGTACACGTTTAGTGGCAAGCGTGTCAAGCGTGGGCTGTACCGCGCATCCGATGGACGCTCCATCAATGCCGACATTAACGGTGCTGGCAACATCATACGCAAAGTAGCCCCTGATGCCTTCGGGCAAAGGGCGGTAGAGGATGGTAAAGGGGTGCTTGCATCCCTGGTAGTCCATCCGGTGAGGATTGTCGTTCCCCTCACGAAGCTGAAAGCACGTGTTTCGTAGCCGAAAGCAAGCGGTCAATAGAACGCTCTATTTCGCTATAAGACGCTATGCTTTTTGGAACTATCAACACGCTCTTGACGAATACCGGGCACGTCGGAGTGCTCACGCTATCAGGAATGCTAGTCGGTAGTTACTTGGAAAGCTCTGCCTATAGCAGATGAAAGCGAGGAGAGATGGTGAGCATCGAGATAGATCGAGGTGTACTCGCTCAGGCTGAGCAGTATCTCACTGGGGTTCGGCGCGATCTGCGTCTGCCGGGTCTCGCCATAGCGATCATACAAGGCACTGAGGTTGTCTTTCTATATGGTCTCGGCGAAGCTGCCCCTAGCCGTCCTGTAACCCCTCAGACGCCCTTTATACTCGGCTCTCTTTCAAAATCCTTTACCGCCATGGCGATCATGCAGCTCGTCGAGACAGGCAAAGTAGAACTTGATGCCCCCGTGCAGCACTACATCTCTTGGTTCCGTGTCGCCAATCCGGCAGCCTGTAGTCAAATCACCATACGGCACTTGCTCACCCATACAAGCGGGATCTCCAAGTACGTTGGCCGGGAGTTGCTAGCCGGGAAGGGCAACCAGACGATGGAGCAGCAGGTACGCCATCTTGCAACGGTAGCTCTCACCAAGCCCGTAGGAACCACCTTTCAGTACAGCAACACCAATTACCTCATATTGGGATTGGTCATCCAGATGGTTTCCGGTCAACCTTACGAGTTCTACATTCAGCAGCACATTTTTGCCCCGCTTCAAATGCAGCATAGTTTCACGTCCGAAAAGGAGGCTCAGCAAGACGGTATGGCAACAGGATACCGTTGGTGGTTTGGCTTTCCTATCCCCGCTCATGTTAGCTACCTTGCTGACGCGCTTCCTGCTGCATTCTTAATCTCCAGTGCGGAGGATATGGCAGGCTACCTCATTGCATATCTCAACGAAGGTCGCTACGGCGAGGCATCGGTTCTCTCTGCAGCAGGCATTGCCGAGTTGCACCGGCCCCAGGTGGAGATTGCACCAGGCAATGCCTACGCGATGGGCTGGCGTGTGGAGTTGTGGGATGGGGTACGAGTGCTCAGACATGGCGGCGAGACGGCAAATTGGCGTGCAGAGATGGTCCTACTCCCAGAAAAAAGCCGACTGGGGATCATTGTTCTGACGAATGCGAATAACGGTCTCGTTGCCCAACTTGGCTTGGATCAGATAGCTGCTGGTGTGGTAAAATTGCTCCTGGGACAACAACTACAGAGAAGCAAGCTCACGTTGAGGAGGTTCTACCTTCTCCTTGATGGTGCAATGGCTTTGCTCACGTCTCTGCAAATCTGGGCGTTTGTGCGATTACTACGACGATGGCACCAACCCATTCAAGGGCGTGCTCTGCCTTTTGTAAACCAGGCTGTTCTATCGCTGATAGCATTGGTGCTACCGCTCAGTCTACTCAAGCGCATTCCTAAGTGGGCGGATGCTCCCTGGTCTCTCCTTTCGCTCTACGTTCCTGATCTTAGTTCCTGGCTCGCAGGAATATCATTACTCTCGTTCATCACTGGCATCATGAGAATAGGACGAATCTTCCTGAGACTTCGAAAAGGACTCAAGTAAGAGCATGAGCATCGAATAACACAACAGAGCAATTTTCTAGAGATCTGGTTACGAGAACATCTCATAAGGTACTATAAAAATCTCTATTTCGCTATATTTCTTGAAACTTGTCACCAATACGTTTGATATAATAATGTACGTGCAAGTGTTTCAATTGGACGATACGGTATGCTATTTGAGAAACACCTGAACAAGCTTGTCAGTGAGTTAAGCGAAGCGAAAGGCGGTGAGAGAAATATGGATGGTACAACAGGGAAGCCGGATGGAGCGGGTTCGCATATCTGGTTGCATTACACCACACAGTTTACCGTGGGTGGGCGCACACATACCATCGAGATGGACGTTCCTGTTCCTATTGGTGCCAGCGCGGACATGCGTACACGGCTTTTGCATGAGGCTGAAGCCGCTATGCATCAATTAACGAGCCGTGTTGAGAGCCGTGAAGGGCACGGGGAGGGTGGGCAATCGCGCAATCAGCCATCTCAACAGAAGCCGATTCTCACTCCCAAACCATCACCATCGATCCCCACTGCCCCCCAGGCGTCCTCAGTGCCGGCAGCTATGCCTGACAACCAGGTAAACAAGCCAGCGATACCGCCTTCTGCCGTTCCCGCTTCTGCTCCTGCTGCCTCGTTAGCAGCAGCTTCTCCTATCGCGGCATCGCCATCTGCTCGTGACGCGGCTCATCAGACTGCTCCACCGCTTGAAGGCAAAGAGGTACAGGTGCCGCCAACACGTCCGAATGTAGGAGCGAGTATGCCCAGTGCTCCCGGTATGGTGGGAAGCATAAGCGGAAACCTGACCATACCACAATTCTTGCAATTTCTCAAAGAGAATATGGGGGGTATGAGTGCCAGGCAGGCGATGGATTTGTTGAAAGTAAAGACGCTCAATGGACTGAATTTGCGTGACGCACTTGAGCAGTTGCAGCAGATCGTTGGAAGAGAAGCTGGCACTGTTGCCAAGGCACCGCCCACTACTCCGGCCTCTCCTACTAGCCCATCATCGCATCCCGAGCCTGTACCTATACGACCACCAGCCAGCCCCTCTTCAGCACCAACCGACTCGGCCACCAGGAACCCGGCGGGCATTAAGGAGATTACCAACGCGGTAGTGCGTGATGTGCCTCCTGCTTATGCCTTCAACGAAGAGATAGATTTAGACCTGGATGAAGTAGGGGAGGGGGAAGAGATGGAATACATGCCTGAATTAACGGACCAGGAGCGTACAATAGCAGAACTGGTGATCAATAGATTGAAAGAGGCACGGGGCTCTTCTCTCGCGAGCGAGAGCCGTATAAAGGTTGTACACAACGTGGTAGATTCCCAGATAGGTGAAGAGCAACTCCAGGAGCTCATACAGGGTGTATGGGGAGTAACGACGCTCAAGAAATTGAAAAATGACCAAGTAGAGGCCCTGATTTCCTGGGCAAAAGAAGATGATTTTGTGAGTGAGTTGGAGATGGTACTCATCCTGCTCCAGGAGGATCAATATGCGCGTAGTGACAGGTGAGGCCAAGGGACGCAAACTCAAGGGGCCAAAGACCATCGGGACTCGCCCCATTATCGACAGGGTGAAGCAGGCCCTTTTCAATATCCTCTCCACTCGCGTAGAGGATGCTCGCTTTTTAGATCTCTTCGCGGGAACAGGCAGTGTGGGTATCGAGGCACTGAGCCGGGGGGCTGCCAGTGCCACCTTTATCGAACTGAATCATAAAGTGCTGGCATTGGTGCGTGAAAATCTGCAAATCACCGGCCTGTCTGATCGACCAGACCGGGCCGTGACCCTCCACGCTGACGCCTTCAAGTTCTTACAAAGCATGCAACAACCCGCGACGGGTACGGTTGGTGTAGGGGCCCGATTTATCGCGCCAACAGGGGGGGTGAAGGGTGCGGGTACTCGCCCAAATGTACCCACCGAATATGATATCATCTATGTGGCACCGCCGCAGTATCAAGAGATGGCGGCGCGTGCGCTGGCTATGCTGGATGGCTCGCCGCTTGTGGCCAAAACAGGGTTGGTCATAGTACAGATTCACCCCAAAGAGCGCGCAGGGGTGGCGGCAGTTTCACCGGCTCACCTTGTACTAACCGACGAACGACGCTATGGCAGTACGCTGCTGATGTTCTACGAAACGAAAGAGGAGCAATCTCTAGATGATAAATAATCCTGGTACTGGAGGTGGGCGTTTCGCCTTCCTCGACGCCGGAGAGACGGCGCGACAATTAAAAATTGATCGTACAACCCTCGATCAGTGGGTACGTGATGGCCGCATCAGAGCCTATAGAGGGGTGGGAAGAGATTCGTTCTTCAAGTCCGCCGAAGTTCAGGCTTTGTATAAAGAGTTATATCCCTCGGCGAACCTGGCGGCAGCGATAGCGGCGGATGAAAGCGAGACCGCGAAGGCAGGTCAGCCAATGCAGTTGACGGTGCGCAAGAAACAGGACCCGCAAATGCGCGTCTACCTGCGCCTGCAAGCCGACGCCAAATGGTACGATACCTCTGAAGAGGATATACTGACCTGGTTTCAACAGCTCGCCCCCGACGGCTACGAGCGCAATAAGAAGAATGCACAACACTCGATCAAGAAGCTACAATACCTGGTAAGCCTCATCGAAGAGGCACAGAAGAAGTCAATCTAAAAAACATATGTAAGAGGAAGAAGCTGCAATGTAGATGTGTTTTTCAGCGAAAAACACATCTACATTGCAGCTTCTTCCTCTTACATATCAAGTATTCCCAGGCGTGCCAGCTTTTTGGCTAGTTCGTAGACATCCTTTTTGTCTCCATCCTTGCGGATACCGAGAGCTACTACTAATACAATGACCTTCTCTGTTTCAACCTTATAAAGTATACGGTACCGTTGTCCAACTGCTCGTACACTGCGATAGCCTATAAGCTCATCCTTCAAAGGCTTGCCTTGCTTCTCAGGTTCGTATTCAAGTTGGTTAATACGTTTCCTGATACCATCTTGTACTCGTTGGTCAGAGATAGTGGCCATCTGCTCCTGCGCTCCCCGCGATATACCAACGACCCAGCGTTTCATTCCCACCCTAACTCCTTTTTGACCTCATCCCATGGCTTCACTTGACCCTCGGCTATATCGCGGACACCCTGGCGAAATGCTGCCATCAGTTCTTCGTCCTGTATGATTTCTAATGTTTCTATGAGTGATTCCACAGTTTCAAGCAGCGTCTTGTACGTGTCGGTTGGTAGAATGGTCATGACCGGTTTGCCGTGTCGTGTTACGGTGACTGTCTCCAGGTCCTGCTCAAACTGTTCTGGCAGGCGCGTGATTACTTCACGGATTTCTGAGATTGAATAGGTGTTCTCTGACATGAGCAATATCCTCCTTGTACATTCTATTGTACAATAGAATGTACAATTAATCAATGGTGGAGGCCATGTTTTATATTTTTGCACAGAGTGAGAGATGTATTATTGCCTGTATGGTGGAGGCGGTTGAAACATTGCTTCCTGGTATGATTGGGTCGGGATATTTGCGCGGCGGCTGCCAATGGCACCGCCGATAGAACCTACACCCAGGCCGACAAGGCCGAGGAACAGGACAACTCCAAGGCCAATTCCAGCCGTAATTGCAATTAACAGGCTGTTTGTGTACTGAAAATTGGCATGATTTGCATCAACCACGCGCTGGGCTGCTATTCTTAACGAGTCTATGTTGGCAATGGTAATGATTAATGTCACAATGTAAGAGATAATAGCGGCAAAAAGGCCCGTCCATAAACCTGCGAGAAGGCCTGTGACAACTTTGCCTGTCTGTTGTGAAGCTCGCAATCCCGCTACCAGGTATGCTGCGATGGCCAGGATGATCGATATGGCAGATAGGATAATACCAAATGATCCCAAGTTGACCAGATTGCTGATGATTGTGATAACAGCCTGGATAATTCCGAGACCTACACCAAAGATGAGACCCTGTCGTAAGGCGATACTACCTGAACGAGGTAAGGCTTGCTGTTGCATAAATCCTCCATGTGTGCTAATAAAATTGATTGTGTAACTATTCCGGTCTCTACTTTTCTTGACCCCTCACTGCCGTAGGAGGCGAGGCCTTCTGTATATTGTACAACGCACAATATATAGCTTTTTCAAATGTCGTCTATACTCCAGCCAGGTAATCCGGCAAGCATCCCAGCACGTCCTCAACCTCGCTAAGAATAAAATCAGCTCCTCTTGCCTGGTACACTTGCACCTCGTCATTATGTACAAGCATCGCCACCAGTATTTCAGCATCATCGCTCTTTTTGATCGCTTGATAATTTATGACTAGATCATGGTCGTCGGCTGTATCGCCGATGTACAACCCGCCCAGTGTTCCGAGAGCTTCTATGGCCAGCTGCATGGCGCGCGGGTCGGGTTTGGGGCATTGATTGGCGGAGATAACCACGTCCCACCAGTGTGAGCCGCTGTACGCTTCCATACGTTCCAGGGCGCTATCCACTTCTGGCCCGACGCGCCCGGTAATCATGCCGAGCTTGCGTATGCCAGCCTGGCGTAGCCTGGTTGGAAGATCGGGAGAGTAGAGCATCTCCTCGCGATGCACAAACCCTGGCGTATCGGGAAGGTAGCGCGGCGCGTGACCGAAGCGTTTGCGAAGCTCTGCCGCGCCCCAGTAGTATTCATGGTAGAGATCACCAATCATGCCGTAGTCCAGGCGCGCGCTGGCAGGAATTACTTCATCAACCCATTTTTTGCCCCCGTGCCCTTGCAGGTTAGCGGTGCGTGAGAGGGCCGCCCACTCCTGGCTGCTGCGTTCTGCCAATGGCGTTCCCTTCCACTCGCGCAGGCGGGCCGTACAAAGCGAGGCCAGCAAATAACACATATCCCAGTCGTTATTGTATCCCCCCGCTTGCTTAAATGCGTTGACATCCTCCAGAGTTACCAGCGGCTTACCCTCGTTCTGGCCCCAGTTTAGTCCGTGGATGTTCGCCGCAACATATTCCGCTACAGCAATATCGGTGGCGCGGAACGAGTCAGTGGTTTTGATCAATACGCCGTCAATATCGAAGATGATGGTGTCAAAGGAGGGGGGAAAAAGGAGGTTTGGTCGTCTCCAGGTCACGTGGGTTTGCATGCGAGGCCTTTCATGTGTCTACAATCGCTTTAGAGTGCCCAATAGCGGCAACCCTACAGTTAATATGGTATCTCCAAATGAGAAAAATGTGAAGGAGCAATAGTGTTTTTGCAAGTATTTACGCGCTTGCGTTGGTGTCGTATGATTTCACTTAGAGAGGTCCTGTTGCAAAGAAGAGAGGAGATTGATAAGAATGGCAAAATATCCATTGAAGCTTGGTTATAAAGCGTCTGCAGAACAGTTTGGGCCGCGACGCCTTCTTGATTATGCAGTCGAGGCTGAAGCATGTGGTTTCGACAGCGTCTGGGTGAGTGATCACTTCCAACCCTGGCGGCATACTGATGGGCACGCACCGCAGGTTTTCGCCTGGCTGGGTGCCGCTGGTGAGCGTACGAAACGCGTTGTGCTCGGCACGAGCGTCCTGACTCCAACGTTCCGCTACCAGCCAGCTGTTGTCGCGCAGGCCTTTGGAACGCTCGGCGTTCTCAATCCAGGCCGCATGATCCTGGGCGTTGGCTCTGGTGAATCGCTCAACGAGGTAGCAGTGACGGGCGCGGAATGGCCAGAAACGAAAGAGCGTCTCGCCCGCTTGCGCGAAGCTGTGGCTTTGATCAAGAAGCTTTGGACAGAAGAGCTTGTCTCGTTCGAGGGTCAGTATTATAAGACCCGCAATGCGACGATTTATGATAAACCCGATCAGCCTATCCCGATATATATTAGTGCGGGCGGACCGGTTGCAGCAAAATTCGCCGGAGCGGCCGGGGATGGATTTATCTGTACCTCCGGTAAAGGCTATGAACTCTACAGTGACAAACTCTTGCCGGCACTCGAAGAGGGGGCAAAGGCTGCGGGCAAAGACCCGGACAGCATTGAGCGCACCATCGAGGTCAAAGTCTCGTTCGATACCGATAAGGACCGCGCTCTTGCTGATACGCGTATCTGGGCAGCCCTGGCTCTTCCAGCTGAAGACAAGGTCAAGATCCATGACGCGCGCGAGATGGAGAGGAAAGCCGCGGAGGTTGCCGATCAAGCACATCGTCGCTGGCTCGTCTCCAATGACCCGCAAGAGCATCTAGAGCAGATTCGTCCCTACGTCGAACTCGGCTTTACCCACCTGGTCTTCCATGCGCCAGGCGAAGACCAGTCGCGTTTCCTTCAACTGTACGCCAGGGAGATACTCCCCAGGATCAGGCAGCTCTGGGGATAAACAAGAGTCCGGCTCGCTTCGCCTGTGGGACGATACCGTGCTGCCAAATGAACCAATTTCCCCCTCTTATACGAGGATTAGCTGCTTTAGAGAAACGAGGACTTGAACTAATGAAAAAAGCATTGCGACCGATCTTCTGGCTTGAAACTGGCATGGCTACTATTACCGGTATTTTGTTCGTGATCACCTTGGTATGGAGAGACTGGATCGAGATCGTCTTTAACATTGATCCAGATAACCGCAATGGATCGCTTGAGTGGTTGATCGTTGGAGTCTTGTTAGCGGTGACGCTTGTGCTGTTCACCCTGGCGGGCTTCGAGTGGCGCAGGGCCCGAACCACCGCTGCCTGAACGGGTGCGCGTGCGATTTTTGCATGGCTGGGCTCGCGTAGCCACCCCAGCCATGTTCGCCCCACCACGCTCGAAGCAAAATCCTACGCACACCTCTGTCTGCACTCTTGATTATGCTCTAAAGTGTTGTCGCAGACGAAATTTCGATCGCCACCCCCGCGGCTATGCTTTCTTCTTCCAACACATATAGCTGATCCCACCCTTCATTGGGGGCATCGAGTAGTGTCTGTTGGAGCAGGCGTGCGTGGTAGGGTATGACTTTATCTTCGACTTTGCGTGCGCGCTTCTGGTTGCGTGCTGCGCACGTTTCGGCAGAGGTGTTGAAGATGAGCAGGCAGGTCAGATAGCCATGCCTGCGGGCCAATTCAAGCAGCTGGCGACGGGCATCGGGATACAGAGCCGTACTATCTGCAACTGTGAAACGCCCTTGGAACATCCGTTTGTGGATGATATAATAGAATAGATCAAAGGTATCGCGGTTAACTTGCTGGTTGGTAACGTCATCACAGATCAGCTCGCGGCAATGGTCGGATGATACGATGGTCGTTGCGCCAAAGCGTTCGGCGGCGAAGGTGCTTTTGCCGGAGCCAGCAGGCCCGCACAGCACCAGCAGCGTTCTGGAAGGAACTTGTATAATTATTGGCATTGGTGGTTTGGCCGTCTCCATTATTGCTATGCTCCCGCTCCTCTGGTATAATGCGCGTGCATACATATACCATGAAACCCGTAAGGATGCGCTTAACATGCCTTATTGTATCTTACAATATTCGTAACTATGCAGGATTTCTCGCCGCCTGCGGCAGCCGCATTCGGGGAATGGTGAAGGCAGCTCGCCTATTTTTGTTGTGGCAAGATGTTGCTGCTTACAGCAGCAACATCTTGCCACAACAAACCCTCTATTCTGGTGAAGGGGAAAGACCAAGTGTCTGTTGAAATGAAACTTACAAGTACTGAAATTCGTTCGCGTTTCCTGGATTACTTCGCCAGCAAAGGCCACCTTAAAGTGCCCAGTTCGTCGCTGGTACCACACAACGACCCGACGGTATTGCTGACAACGGCTGGCATGCAACAGATGATCCCCTACTTCCTGGGGCGCGAGGCACCTCCGGCACTCTTGCTGACCTCGGCCCAGAAGTGTTTTCGTACAACCGATATCGACAAAGTGGGCAACGAGCGCACGCTGACCTTTTTTGAGATGCTGGGTAACTTCTCTGTGGGAGAGTACTTCAAGCGTGAGGCGATTACGTATGCCTGGGACTTTCTCACGCGGGTGCTGAAATTGCCGGGTGAGCGTTTATACCCGACCGTCCATCCAGAGGATGACGAGGCCCCCAAATACTGGAACGAGGTGGCAGGTTTCCCAGATGAGGCGATTGTACGCCTGGAAGATAACTGGTGGGGACCTCCGGGTGCCTCCGGCCCATGTGGCCCTGACTCCGAAATCTACTATGATCGCGGCGTAGAGCATGGCTGTGGCAGGGCGGATTGTAAGCCCGGCTGCGAGTGCGAGCGCTACCTGGAGATCTGGAACCTGGTGTTCATGCAGTTCTATCAAGACCTCGACGGGGCACGCACACCGCTGCCGAAGAAAAATATTGATACCGGTATGGGCCTGGAACGCCTGACGATGGTGCTGCAAGGCAAAGAATCGGTCTTTGACACGGATATGTTCCGCGCCATAATTGATCGCTTTGCTTCTCTTGCCAATACAAGCTATGGTCATAATCCAGAGCAGGATAGCTCCCTGCGCGTGATTGCCGACCACGGGCGTGCCCTGGTCTTCCTGGCCGCCGATGGGGTGCTTCCGAGCAACGAGGGGCGCGGCTACATCTTCCGCCGCCTCCTGCGCCGTGCGGTGCGCCATGGCAAACTGCTTGGGCTGGATAAACCCTTCCTCTCCGAGGCGGCAGATACGGTTATCAATTTGATGAAAGGCCATTATGTTGAATTGGGCTTGCAGCGCGACCGCATTGTCGAGATTTTGAGCCTTGAAGAAAAAAAGTTCAACCAGACTCTTAATGCGGGCCTTTACCTGCTCAACAATCTGCTGGAAGATTTGAAGCAAAAGGGCCATCATGCTATTCCAGGTGAAGAAGCCTTTAAGCTCTATGATACCCATGGCTTTCCCCTTGAGCTGACCCAGGAGGTGGCTGCCGAACATGGTCTTGGCGTTGATGTCGCCAGTTTTGAGCAGGCGATGCAGCGACAGCAGGAACGCAGCCGGGCAACCGGAGTTTTCACGCAGGGCCACGACGAGCAGGCCCTGGCGGAGCTGCTGAGGCGCGTTGGCCCGACCGAATTCACCGGCTACCAGGGCATTAGCGACAGCAGTGCGGTCGTTGGTTTAATCGTCGATGGTGTTGAAGTTGAGAGTATTAGTACTCCTCAAAGGGCATTATTGATACTGGATACGACCCCATTTTATGCCGAGAGCGGCGGTCAGATAGGCGACCAGGGCGACATTAGCGGTTCGGTGGGCGTCTTTCATGTACAAGATACGCGCCGCCCCCTCAAAGGCTTGATTGTTCATTATGGAGAAATGCGCGAAGGCTACCTGCGCGTGGGCGATGCTATACAGGCCAATGTGATTGAGCAACGCCGTGAAGATACCATGCGCAACCACAGTGCCACCCATTTGCTGCACAAAGCCCTGCGAGACCTGCTGGGGACACAGGTGGAGCAGCGCGGTTCGCTGGTTGAGCCGGAACGGCTGCGCTTCGACTTTACCTGTCCCCGACCACTGACCTCTTCCGAACTGGCACAGATTGACGAACAGGTCAATCGTTGGATTCGGGCCAATCAAACCGTTCATACCAATATCATGCCTTTACAAGAGGCTTTGATAACGGGAGCGATGGCACTCTTTGGTGAGAAGTACGAAGATGTTGTACGGGTCGTTTCGATGGGGAGCAGCACAGAGCTATGTGGCGGCACCCATTGCTCGGCCACAGGACAGATCGGGCTGTATATCACCGTTCAGGAGACAAGCGTTGCCGCAGGTATTCGCCGTATCGAGGCATTGACTGGGAGAGCCGCCGAGGCATACTTGCGCCGCCGCAGTGCCACTGTGGATACACTGGCCAGCAAATTGCAGACGCAGCCTGATATACTGGAGAGCCGCGTAGATCAACTGGTGCAGGAGCTTGCCTCTGCTCGCCGCCTGGTCGCGCAGTACCAGCGGGATGCTGCCCAACGCCAGGCCGGGGCACTGGCGCAACAGGCCCAGCATGTCTCTGGCGTGCTGGTCGTAGCGGCCCCGGTGGATGTGCCGGATGAGAAATTGCTGCGTGAGATGGGTGATATGGTGCGTTCCCGGCTAAGCGGGCCGGGCGTGGTGGTGGTGGCGGGTACGTATGACGAGCGCATAAGCATCCAGGTCAGCGTTGACCCGGCCTTGACGCGGCGTGGTCTTCATGCCGGTAAAATTGCCGGTGTTGTTGGCGAGCGTTTGGGTGGCAAAGGCGGGGGTAGACCCGAATCGGCCCAGGGTGGTGGTAAAAACAAGGCTGAACTTGGTGCGGCCCTTGACCTGGTCGCTCGCTATGTGCGAGACAACCTCAAGTAACTTTACTATCAAGCGGTTTTTGTGCTATAACGTACATGAGATGCATAAATTGACCAGTGTTCTGTCGATCATCAATTTACTCGATCACCATAGTTGGGATAATTGCGCATGAGAAATCTCTTTCAACGTCTGCAAAGTCTGCGTAACCTCTTTCCGAGAAGACAGGAAGAGAACGGTTTTTACTACGGCCAGGATGGGGCGTATAACGATTCGCCACAGCCTACTGGCGGAGACGATCAACGCCAACTGTACACTGCACTTGATATCGGCACTGCATTCGCCAAGGCAATAATCATCGAAGTGCATGAAGATCAGGCGGTGGTACTCGGCGTTGGACGGCATCCGCAAAGCTATACCCACATGTCTGATGGTATTGTTACCGACATCTCAGGTGTGATAGCCAACTGCAACGAGGCCTTGATCAAAGCCGAAAAGTCGGCAGGTGGCGTCGTTGCCCCAGCCGCCGTTATCGGTATTGCCGGAGAGCTGGTCAAGGGGAGTTCGATCACCATCAATAAACAACGGCAGCAACCCACGAAACCCATTACAGCGGAGGAGTTAGAGGCACTGATCAATGGCGCACAGCAGAAACTGTTGAAGAGTGCCAGGGACCGCATTGCTGCCGAGACAGGGTATCAGAACATTGAAGTGCGCCTGACCAACGCGGCGGTGATCTCGGTGCGCATCGATGGACAGACCGTGGCCAACCCCATAGGTTTTCGTGGGCGTCATTTCACGCTCACACTCTTCAGCGCCTTTGCCCCACTGATGCAGTTGGGCGCGCTGGAGACGGTGGCACAGGGCCTGGATTTGACGCTGGTCACCATTGTCGCGGAACCCTATGCACTGGCACGTTGTCTGAGTACGAACGCGAGCAGCGATAGCGGGGCCATCTTCATCGATATTGGCGGCGGTACGACTGATATCGCGCTTGTGCGGCAGGGCGGCATTGAGGAAACGCGCATGTTTGCCCTGGGTGGGCGGACTTTCACGCGCCGCCTGGCAACCAACAAGGGTATCTCAAACAAAGAAGCTGAAAAACTCAAGTTGACTTACAGTAATGGTGGCCTCAAGGGCAGCGACCGGGACGAGATTCAGAAGATTCTTGCTCCTGAATGTCAAACATGGATGGATAGCATAGAATTGTTGATTGAGGAACTGTCGAAAGGCGAACTTCTGCCACCGGCGATCTACACGGTGGGGGGCGGCTCAGCACTGCCGGACCTGCGCCAAAAGCTTGAAACTTTTCCCTGGGC
>Ga0099830_10000939_pt1 | contig 14100 bp, 10 predicted proteins | sample CZO8metaG_4_FD_79337 | JGI IMG/M metagenome (GOLD analysis project Ga0099830, IMG submission 79337) | Vadose zone soil microbial communities from the Eel River Critical Zone Observatory, Northern California, USA - CZOApr15con2H3.8 metaG | ecosystem: Environmental > Terrestrial > Soil > Vadose...
AATTCGGCCATGGGCGTCCTCCTCACACCGATTGTCGTTCGCCACCCCACGAACTTGGAGGCGCTGCGCGGACGGAGTGTGGCAATCGACGGAAATCTCGAACTGTACCAGTTCCTCTCGATCATGCGCACGCGCGACGGTCGTCCGCTCGAAGACTCGAAGGGACGGATCACATCCCACCTGAACGGGATGGCCTTCCGGACGACCCGGCTCATCGCGGACTACGACATCCGTCCCGCTTTCGTGTTCGACGGTCCGCCGCCGGATCTGAAAAGGGAAGAAATTCGCAAGCGGCGCGAGGCGCGCGAGAAGTCGATTCGGGAATACGAAGCCGCCGTAGCCTCCGGCGACACCGCGACCGCGTGGTCGAAAGCCGTGATGACTTCGCGCCTGACCCGAACGATGGTCGACGAGGCGAAGACCCTGTTGACGTTGCTCGGGATCCCATGGGTCCAGGCCCCGAGCGAGGGCGAAGCCCAGGCCGCGTTCCTCGCGCGTCGCGGCGACGTGTGGGCCGCGGGCTCCAAGGACTATGATTCCCTACTCTTCGGGGCCCCTCGACTCGTCCGGTTCCTCGCGGTTGCGTCGAGCGAGTTCCTGCCGAGCATCGGCCGATCGCGGGCCGTTCCACCCGAATTGCTCGACCTCGAGGAGAACCTCCGGATCCTCGGCCTCTCCCGCGAACAGCTCATCGACGTCGCGATTCTGGTCGGCACGGACTTTGATGATGGGGTGAAAGGAATTGGCCCGAAGACTGCCGTCAAACGAATTCGGGAATGGGGATCGCTCGACCGATCGCCCGCGGAGATCCGTGCGCAATTGCCGGACCACCTCGAGGCGATCCGAGCATTCTTTTCGAATCCTCCCGTGACCGAGGACGTGGACCTGACCGTCGGAGCGCTCGATTCTGCCGGGGTGCTGCGCTTCCTCTGCGACGAGCGCGATTTCTCGCCACAACGAGTCAAGTCGGTGCTCGACCGATTGCGAGCCGCCAGGAGTCCGGCGCGACGTCTCGAGGATTTCGGATGAGTCGGACACCAGTCGAACCGCACAGTCTCGAAACGGTTAACTACGGGTACTCGGATTCCCTGACGTCGTGCCCGTAGATTTCTCGGGCAGCACCGGGAGGAGAGGCCTGTGAAGCGAAGTATACTGATTGCCATCGTCGTTGTGATTGTGATTGTGATCATCGGGGCCGCAGTCGCCGTGGTCCTCCTCACGGCGCCGCCGAGGACCCTCAAGATCGATCTGTGGTACAACAGCACGGAACACTATGGGCCTACGGAACCCGCCGTCGCGCAGGTGCTCAAGAGTTCCCTCGAGGCCACCGGCAAACTCACGGTGAACCTGCGGTCCGAACCCTGGACGACCTACACGGACGACTTCGGAAACCAGCGCCTCCCGTTCTTCCTCCTGGGCTGGTATCCGGACTACTTCGATTCTGACGACTACGTCTCTCCGTTCTTGAGTACCTCCGGCGCCGCATCGCTCGGCTCAGGCTACAACGATTCCCAGATGAATACCTGGCTGGCTCAGGAAGCCGCGTCGACGGACGACACGGTGCGCGCAGGCATCTTCCAGCAGATTCAGAACAAGCTCGCGACCGACGTCCCGTACATCCCGCTATGGCAGAACCCGTCGGACGTCGAATACTCGAACACGGTGTCGGACGTCTTCCTCCATCCGGTCAGTGTCAAGTGGTTCGTGATGAACAAGACCGGCGCGACCGCCATCACCGGGGGGACGACGGACAGCATCACGTCGATGGATCCGGCGTCGGCATACGACTACTTCTCGATCGAGATGATCAACCAGCTGTTCGACACCCTGCTCGTGTACGACACGCAGGCGACCACGCTGGTCCCCGGTCTCGCCACGGTGGTCCCTACGGTAGCCAACGGCGGCATCTCAACGGATGGAATGACCTTCACGTATCACCTGCGTCCGAACGTGAAATTCGCCGACGGGACGGATTTCAACTCGACCGTCATGAAGTGGTCCATTGACCGCGCGATCAAGCTGAACATCCCTGGCAGCGCCGCGTTCTTGCTGTACGACGTCGGAGCGCTCGGTCGGTCTCAGGCCAACGGGAACAACACGCCGGTCGGAGCCATCACGACCCCGGACCCGGCCACGATTGTGTTCCACCTGAGCCGGCCGGTCGGCTTCTTCAACGGGCTCATGGCCTTTTCCGTGTCAGCTCCGGTTTCCATGAAGGCGTACAACAACACGGGCCAGCAGCTCGACGCCGTCGGAAAGGTCGTTGGGACGGGGCCGTACAACCTGACCTCATACACCCCGAGCCAGCAAGTGATCATGACCGCCAACCCGAACTACTACCAGCCCGGCTTGTACGCGGCGCGGGGCATCCCGAGGATCCCGGTGCTCAATCAGGTGACGCTCACCCTGAGCTATACCGCCCAGACCCTGAAGCAGGCGATCGAGACCCACGCGATCGACGTTGCGTACCGGTCCTTGCTCCCGGCGGACATCCTCGACCTCAAGAACCGGGCCACGAGCCTGAATCTCAAAGTCGACATTGGGACGAATCCCCGGATTCGCTACCTGGTCTTCAACGTCCACACGGCCCCCTTCAATGACGTACGCCTCCGACAGGCGATCGCGTACGCGGTGGACCGCCAAGTGATCAACACGACCGTCTTCGGGGGGTTGTCGGTCCCGATCTACAGCATGGTGCCGGCGGCGATGCCCTACTCGCTCCCGGTGTTCCAGACGGTCTACGGATCCTCGCCGAACCTCGCACAGGCGAAGAGTCTCCTGGCCCAGCTTGGCTACTTTATGAGTCTAGGGATCCTCATCGCAAGGGACCGGGAGTAGGACTGTCGGTCCCCCAACCCTTTATTCCCTCTGGGGGGATAGCTGAAGCGAGCGGGTGACATGGCGAAACGCTCGTCCTTGTTGGCTTACACGCTGTCCCGGCTGCTCCTGGCTCTCCCCATGCTTTTCATCCTGCTGACGGCCGTGTTTGTCGTGCTCCGGATTCTGCCGGGCGATCCGATCACGGCCCTCTACGGCGGCCGTGCCCCTCCGGACGTCGTCGCCGACGCGCGCGCCCGATACGGCCTGGACAAGCCGTATTGGGACCAGTACGTGATCTACATCCGGCAAGTGCTCACCCTCAACTTCGGGACCTCGCTGACGGACCCGTACCGAGGAAAGGGAATCCTCGACACGATCGTCCAGAAGCTGCCCGGGACCATTGAACTCTCGATCGGTGCGATGGCGGTTGCGACGACGGTCGGAGTGCTTGCCGGCCTCGTCGGCGGGGTCAACCGAGACAAGCCCATCGACGTCGCCGCCCGCCTCTACGGCACCGTCATCTTCGCGATTCCGATTTTCTGGCTCGGCCTCATGTTCCAGCTCGTCTTCGGGGTGCAACTCCACTTACTCCCGACGAGTCAGCGGTTCTCCCTGACCCCGCCAACCCAAGTGACGGGCCTCCTGACAATCGATTCGATCCTCGCCGGGAGTTGGCCGAACTTCGTCGACGCAATCCGGCATCTGGTCCTCCCGTGCCTGACCCTGGGTCTGTACCTCAGCGGTTTCTTCACCAAGACCGTGCGCGCGAACCTCCTCCTGACCGTCGAGTCGGACTACGCGGAGGCCGCGAAAGCCCGGGGGGTCCGCTGGCGTTCGATCGTCTACCGCTATGCGTTCCGCAACGCGCTGATCCCCGTGATCACGGTCCTGGGACTGCAGTTCGCGATCCTGTTCAGCGGCGCGGTCATCACCGAGCGCACGTTCGCTTGGGATGGGATCGGGACCCTCCTCCTGAACTCGATCAACTCGAAGGACTATCCGATGATCCAGGGGACGATCGTCGTGTACGCGTTCATCATCATCCTCGTCTCGATGGTCATCGACATCATCAACGGCCTCATCGACCCGAGAGTTCGATATTGACATGGCGACCGAAACGAAGTCACGGTCGTCGAGCGAGATCACGTGGGAGTCGCTCCTCGGGCCGCACACGTTCTTCGGACGGATCCTCAACCCGATGATCCGGAAGCGCCGGACCTTGGCGGGGGCCATGACGTGGATCGGGCTGTTCCTGCTGATCGCGTTCGTCCTCATTGCGTTCCTCGCCCCGCTCTTCACCCTCGCGGGCCTCCTGCGCGACCCGGAGCAGGCCCTCTGCGGGTCGGACTACCACTACTGTTTCGTCGGAGAGACCCGACTCGTCAACCAGGCGCCCGGCGGCCTCGCGCTCATGGGGACCGACTACCTCGGCCGGGACATCTTCAGCCGTGTCCTCTTCGGGACCCGCACGAGCCTCGAGATCATGTCCATCGGCGTGTTCCTCGCCCTCCTGATTGGCTTCCCGGTTGGATTGTACTCCGGGTATACGGGAGGCCGGCTCGACCGCGTCTTCGTGCTCGTGATGGACTCGATCTACGCGTTCCCCTCGTTGCTCCTCGCCGCCATCATCGCGGTCATCCTTGGGAAAGGCGTGTTCAACATCGGCATTGCAATCACCGTGATCTACGTCCCCTTGTATTTCCGTGTGACTCGCAATCACACCTTGTCGATCAAACAAGAGACGTATGTCGAGGCCGCGAGGGCGCTCGGCGCGAAACCGTGGACCGTGATGTGGTCCTACATCGCCTACAACGTCATCGTCGCGATCCCCGTAATCTTCGCGCTCAGCGCGGCGGACGCGATCCTGACGGCGGCGGGCCTGAGCTACCTGGGTTACGGAATCGAACGGCCGACCCCTGATTGGGGACTCGACCTGAGCGACGCGCAGACCTTCAGCAACGCGATGTGGTGGACCACGCTGTTCCCGGGAGTAATGATCGTCCTCTTGACCGTCGGTTTGAGCTTCCTGGGAGAAGGCCTGAATGATCTGGTGAACCCGTTGCTGAAGAAGGAGCGGATGTAGGCGCAGCCCGTCCTCGAGGTTCGGCACCTCACGGTGCACTATGCGACGGACCGCGGGGCGGTCAACGCGCTCGACGATGTGAGCCTGAGCCTGTCCGCCGGGGAGACGCTCGGCATCGTCGGCGAGACAGGATGCGGCAAGTCGACCTTGGGGAAGGCGATCCTCGGCGTCATGCCGGGGAACGCCCGGGTCCGGGGGCAGGTCGTGTTCGGCGGCAAAGACCTCCTCACCCTGGACGACGAATCATTCCGCCGCCTCCGCGGAAAAGACATCGCCCTGATCTTCCAGGATCCGATGACCCGGTTGAATCCGCTCCTCACGATCGAGGACCACTTCACCGAGGAAATCCGCGCTCATGAGGCCGTGTCCCGGGACGCGGCGAGGACGCGGGCTCGCACCGCGTTGGAGTCCATGGGCATCCCGGAATCCCGCATGCGGAACTTTCCCCACGAGTTCAGCGGGGGGATGCGCCAGCGCATCATGATCGCGCTCGCCCTCGTGATGCGGCCGTCCGTGCTCATCGCGGACGAACCGACCACTTCGTTGGACGTCATCGTCGAGGCGCAGATCCTCGAGATCCTGGAAGACCTGCGGAAAGCGTACCAGATGGCCCTCCTCCTCATCACGCACAACCTCGGGATCGTCGCCGAGGCCTGCGACCGGGTCGCGGTCTTGTACGCCGGAAAGATCGCGGAGATCGGACCGGTCCGGGAGATCTTCGCGAAGCCCATCCATCCGTACACACAGGGCCTCCTCAAGTCCGTCATCCACTTGGAGACGAAGGAGCTCTCGTCGATCGACGGATCGCCGCCCGACCTCGTGGACCCGCCGACCGGGTGCCGCTTCCACCCGCGGTGCCCGTACGCGCAGGACATCTGCACGCGGGAGGTCCCCGCCCTGCTCGAGTACCGCGAACATCAGGCCGCCGCCTGCCACTTCGGGAAGGACTTCGTGTGATCGCGGAGTCGGCGCCCTCCGACGCCCCCGCGTCCCTGCTCGAGGTCGAAGACCTGGTGGTCCACTACCCGGTGAAGATGCCGTTCCTCCAGAGCCTCGTCTTCCGGGACAAGCCCGTCGTCCATGCGGTCGACGGTGTGAGCTTCGTGCTCCAACCCGGAGAGATCCTCGGTCTCGTCGGGGAGTCAGGGTGCGGCAAGACGACGGTCGGCCGGACCGTCCTTCGCCTCACCGAGCCGACGTCGGGCCACATCCGTTTCGAGGGCGTGGACATCACGACGCTGAAGGAGAAACAAATCCGCCCCTTGAGGACGAAGATCCAGATCATCTTCCAGGACCCTCACGCATCCCTGAATCCCGCGATGTCGATCGGCCGTGCGATCGGCCACCCGCTTGAGGTCCATGGGATTTCCGACGATCCCCAGGAGATTCGAGAGGCCGTCCTCGCGATCATGCGCGAGGTGGGACTGACGCCCGCGGAACTGCTGTACCATCAGTATCCGGGCGACCTGAGCGGGGGGCAGAAGCAGCGGGCCGTCATTGCGCGAGCGATGATCCTTCGGCCCCGGCTCCTCGTGGCGGACGAACCGGTTGCAATGCTCGACATGTCAATCCGGGCAAAAGTGCTGGAGCTCATGCTCGACCTGAAGGCCCGCCACAATTTGACGTACCTCTTCATCACGCACGACCTTGCGACCGCGAAGTTCGTGTGCGATCGTATCGCAATCATGTACCTCGGGAGGATCGTCGAAATCGGCTCTGCGAAAGAGATCTATGCGGATCCGAAGCATCCGTACACGCGCGCACTCCTCGCGGCAATCCCGGTGCCGGACCCGACGAAGCGTGGTCCGAAGGTCCTTCCCCGGGGCGAGGTCCCGGATGCGATCCGACCACCCGCGGGCTGCCGGTTCCACCCGCGGTGCCGCTCAGTCCTGGCGACGTGTGGTTGGGAGGGCCGCGACTTCGTCGAGTTCCTCGAAGAACGGTGGCTCGATGAAAAGATCGCTCAGGCAGAAGCGAATCTGGGCCCAATCGACGAGTGGGCGTACCAAGGGCTCGAAGCCCGCCGCGCGGCACCGCAGAACGTCGCGGGCATCGCGGAAACCATCCGTCGGATCTTGGAGAACGGTCTTCCGGCCTTCGCGGCCGCCGTGAGCTCGATCGGGGTCGAAGAAGGCGAAATCGTCGTCCGCTTTCGAACGGCCGACGACCTGCGGCCGAAGTTGGTCGAGGGTCGGACGGTCGAATGCCTGCTCTACTGAGACCAATGCCTTAAGGAGGTTCCGCGCATCGGGAGCGCGATGGAAGATCTCGCGGGCTTTGCGTCCGCGCATCCGGCATTTTGCGATCCGAAACTTGTGCGCGTCCCGGGATATGGGCCGGTGCCCTCGCTCGATGGAGCTCGGGCGTTCGAGCTCAGCGCCGACAATCTGTCGGCGTTCCGAATCGCGGCGCCCAAGGATCCGAACACGCTCCCGAACATGCTCAAGATGGGGCCGGAGGCCGTCGCGTTCTACGTGAGCTTCCGGTTGGTCCCCGATCGATGGGGCATCTACGTCCGCGAAGGCGCGCTCCGGGCGTTGAAAGAGGAATACCACCGGATCATCTGGCGGGACCTCGGCAAGTACGCGGATCGGAACGTCGACGACGTGGCCGAGAAGGTGGAGACCACCCTCGTCCTCGACTACCTCCTGGCGCACAACCGGATCCATTTCCTCGTCGACCGCGCCGCGGCGGAATGGGAGACGCAGGAAGGAGCCGCGAAATACGCGCCGTATCAGGCCGCCTGGTACAATGCGCCACCGAAGCCCGTGCTAAATCCAGAAGACGTCGGAAACATCGAGGAGGCGTTGGCGAATCTCGAGTCGTTCCGACAGTACATCAATCCGACGTACGCCGACGGCGTCGCGAAACTCGTGGAGGGCCGACTCGACGAACGGAACGTGAACGAGTGGAAGGCGTTCTTCATCGGAGGACGGTTCGCGGTCGAGATGGCGAACGTCCTCTCGCGGCAGCCGCCGGGGTGGAAGGACTTCGGGAAGTTCCTCAACCGCAAGACGTCCGTGGGCGCGACGAACTACGTACGCATCCAGTATTCGTACAACCCGGAGATGCTAGCGCGCGGCCAGGTGGAACTGAGCCGACGTCTCTCGGGACGAACCGGTGAAGTCCCGAACCTGTTCAAGGCCGAGGTACCCGACTTCCCGAACGTCTACCTCCTGTGAACCGGCGACGGCCTCGCATGCCGGGCGTATCTTTTTATCGCGCCTGCCACTTCCGCGGATATGGCGTTCCGGGGCCGGCTTGACCGGGGCTGGACCCTGCACGCCTCGTTGATCCTCCTCATCCTGTTCTGGGGGCTCGCGTTCGTCGCGATCAAGCAGGCCCTCGCGTCGATGTCGTGGATCACCCTCACCTTCCTCCGATTCGCGATCGCAGATGTGCTCTTCGCCGGATATCTGGTGGCGACCCGCCAGGTGCGTCATCCGCCGGCACGGGGCGACGTCCCGATGCTCGTCATCCTCGCCTTCTTCGGATTCACCGGCTATCATCTCTTCCTGAACCTGGGGGAGACGGATCCGAACGTCAGCGCGGGCACGGCGGCCCTGATCATCGCCTCGGCCCCGGCGTTCATCGCGATTTTCGCGATCCCCCTCCTGAAGGAGCGGATCGGGCGCTGGCAATCCGCAGGGATCGCCCTCGCCTTCGCGGGCCTCGCAGTCATGATCTTCTTCGTTCGGCCGGAGAGTCAGTTCACGTTCCGCGCTTCCGAAGGTGCGCTGACGGTCGTCCCGCCCGCGATTTTCTCGGCCCTGTATGCGGTCCTCGGCAAGAGCTACCTCCGCCGGTACCCCCCCTTCACGTTCGTCGCGTGGACCCTCCTAATCGGAACCGTCCTGCTGGTGCCGCTCTTGATTGCGACAGGAAACAGCGTCGTGGCCGATTTGCAAACGATGGGCCTCGCGGGCTGGATTCCGGTGCTGTACCTAGGCATCTTCCCGACGTTTATCGGGTACGGAATCTGGTTCCGCGCGCTGGAGCGAATCCCTGCGGCCTCGGCGGGCGCGTACATCTACGCCAGCACGCTCGTCGCGGTCGTCGGCGGAATCGTGATCCTCGGAGAGTCCCTGACGCTCGGCGCGATCGCTGGCGGAGCGATGGTCATCGCCGGCGTGGTGCTCGCCCAGCAGCTCCGGAAACGGTCGACATGACAGGAGCGGGGCTCACCGGATTCGTTCGAGCTGGAACGAGCCGATTATCAGCGCCTTGTTCGTGAACTTGTACGGGACCCAGTCGTGGGTCTGGACCTCGCCCAGGCCGACGACCTGCAGCATCGTCTTCTGCTTATCGGATTTGAAGTGGATCGCGCCGTCGACCATGTGCTCGAGCGCCTCGAGGGTCTGGTCCGTGTGCATGCCGCGCTCCAAGGCGATGACGGAGACGGCCTTCGTCTGCCGAAGTCGGTTCACGAGGCGCTGCACGAAGCTCATCGCCTCGCGCTCGTCGGCTTGCGTGATCGACGAGCTCAGCGTCAGATAGGCCAGCCGGAAGTACGGATGCTTCTTCTTGAACTCCTCATCCAGTTGGCCGACGAGCTGGTAAATGCTGTCGAAGTCCGTCGGGCCGTTCACCCGCCAGACGTTCTTCTCTTTGACCGGCTTCCCGGAGATCGGAGAGGTGCAGTCGATCCACCGCACGAGGCCGAGCTGGTCGTACTCGACGAACGTCGGGAGGATCGGAGCGATGTCCTTCGCAATGTCGATCGGCAGTTTGGTGGTGGTGATGATGATGACGGGGATGCCCTTCTTCAGGCCCTCCGCGATGAAGTTCAGGAGGGCGAGCTCCTTCCCCACGAAGGCGGGACCGACGAACAGGACGTTGGAATTGAACGGAATGCCGCCGTACAGGAGGTCGTCGAGGCGCGGAGTGCCGGTCTTGACCCGCTCGGCTTTCTTCTCGACCGCGAGGGCCTCTTCCGCTTCGGCTTCACCCTGCGGCGTCGTGATGCGCGCCTTGACGGCGCCTTCCCGCATCTCCATCTCTTTGTCTTTCTGATACGACCGGCGTTTGAATTCTTCCTCGCGCTCGCGGAGCCGGCGTTCCCATTCCTCGAGCTGTGACTCGCGGTCCATGTCCCGCATGCCGGGTGCGCGTCCCTCCCGGGTCTTGTTTTCCATCTCGAGCGACTTGAGTTGAATGTCCGACTCGCGCTCCTCAAGCTCCTTCGCCTTCTCGAGGAGGTTGCGGTTCTCCTCGTTCAGCCGCTTGATCTCCGACTGGAGGTTCGTCTGCATCTCGTGGAGCTTGCGTTCCCGGGAATCGAGGGCTTCCTTCTGCCGCCGGGTGTCCGCCTCATTCGATCCCGCGACGGCCTCCTTCATCTTCGCGTCTTTGAACAGCTCGGCGTACTTCTTCGTCTTGTCGTCGAGCTGATGTTGGGCTTCCTCGACCGCGGACGCCTGGCGCTCGACCTCGGCGGACCGTTCGCGGAGCGCGGCTTCCTGGTCGGAGATCTTCTTTTCCCGCGATACGTACTCCGATTCGCGGTCGTCGAACATCCTCCGCTGGCCCTGGAACTGCTTCTCGACCCGGGTCGCGTTCTCGTATCGCTCCTTGAGACGGGTTTCCATCGTCCGGAGTTCGACCTCCTGCTTCCCGAGTTCCTTCTCCTTCGCGAGGATCTTCTTTTCCCACTCCTTCAGTTCGCGAATCCGGGTCGCGTCGGCTCCGGGGGACGTGGCCTCGACCTGCTCGCCTTTCAGACGTAGCTCACTATCCTTCAGCTCGAGTTCCTTCTCCTTCTTCAGCAAGGATGTGCGCTTTGAGTCGAACGACTTCTCGAGTTCTTGCAGGCGGGACTCGCGCTCCTCGACCGACTTGACCTTCGCCTCGGACGAGCGGAGCTGGGAGGTGAGCTCGATCGACGTGCGTTTGACTTCTTTCTCGCGCTCCGCGAGCGAGGCCTCGCGCGCGTTGAGCGTCTGGCGCATCTTCTCGTGTTCGGTCTTCAGGGTCGAGATGTCCGCGTCGCGGAGGCGGATCTCCTCGGCCTTCGCCTCGATCTCTGCGCGCGCGGAGGCGACCTTCCGGTCGATGTCCCGCAGCTCCCGCGTCCCTTTCTCGATCGCATTCTCTCGCGCGCTGACGTCGGAGAACTTCGTCTTCAGCTCCTTCGCCTGGTCTTCCAGCTCCTGCTGCAGCGCCTCCAGGTGGGCCTCGCGGCCGCGGAGCGCCCGTTCCTTGTAGTCGAGCGCCTCCCGCTTCTTCTGGTAATCCTGCTGGATCAGCGCGACCTTCGAGTTGTCCGCCTTCAGGATCTCCCGCTGGTACACGGAAGTCGACGAAGCGATGATGTGGAGGAGGGATCCCGCGAACTCCGTCGCGAGGGCGCCGATCAGGAGCGTGACCACGTACAGCGACGGGCCCGCGGGATCGGCCAGGGAGATGTGGCCGAACGGGAGGAAGAGCGCGAGGACCGGGGTGATGGCCGCGAGGACGAAGCTGCCCGCCTTCCGCAGGCCGAGGCCTTGCCAGGTCATCCCCATCGAGATGATCGTCAGCGGCACCCCGGCGACCGCGATCGGGTAGATCCAGCCGGGGTCGAGCCAGCTCGGGAACTGCTGCCAGATCATGAGGACGATCGCCAGCGCGGTCACGAAGAAGAGGACCATGCCGGCCGTCGACATCGCGAAGTGGCTGGACTCGTAGTGACGCCGGTACGGTTCGCGTTTCAGCCGGACCGCGTCCCAGGACGCGACGGCGCCCGCCACGGACGGGAGGAGCCAGACGAGGAAGTCGAACCGGACCCCCCGCGGGAGGAAGGGGGCCTGGATTCCGATGTACAGGATCAGGATCGCGTCGAGGAGGAACGCCGCAGCCCCGACGAAGCCGTAGCCATGGGCATGACGGGCAAAGGTGAGCTGCAAGAGACCTTGCTGGGCCGCCCCCGCCGCATCGGATGCCGACAACGCGCGGCTGGACTTCGCCTTCCCGTTGGGCGATCGGGCCGACGGCTTCGGCAGCGTCAACGCCGGCTTTCGAGAAGACGCCTTGCGGGCCATGATATGCCTGTTCGCACCTGCGGCTAGGAGGGCTAATCAAAACGAACCGGCTCCGTTTACATAAAGGATACGTTGAGAAATACCAGACTTGATACTATATGGGACAGAGACGCGCCCTGCGGTCCTCGCCCGGACGATTCGCCGAATCGGTGACGTTAAATTGCGCGGAGGCGTGGACGGTCTCGGTGTCACGATGTTGGAGGTAGGCGAACGAGCGCCGGACTTCACATTGCCCGCGGACGATGGCCGCAAGGTCTCCTTGAAAGACTTCCGCGGCAAGAAAGTGGTCCTGTACTTCTACCCGAAAGACGACACGACCGGTTGCACGAAGGAAGCATGCAGCTTCCGAGACAACCTCGGACGCGTCACGTCCAAGGGAGCGGTCGTCCTCGGGGTAAGTCGCGACGATACGAAGAGCCACGTGAAATTCAAGGACAAGTACCATCTGAACTTCCCGCTGCTCAGCGATGATGACGGACGCGTGACGACCGCGTACGACGTATGGAAACGCAAGAACATGTACGGCCGAGAGTATTTCGGGATCGAGCGGTCGACGTTCCTGATCGACGAGGCCGGATCGATCGCGAAGGTCTGGCGCAAGGTCAAGGTCGAAGGCCACACGGACGAGATCCTCGCGGCCTTTTGACCAGAAAGCTTCATCTTCGTTCGTCGATTCCGACGCCGCGAACCGATGATCCCGCCAAACGCAGCGCCACCGAAGACGATCGTCATTGCGTATCCGGGCGCTGAGGAGAAGCTCCGCAAGCAGTACGTCTACCAGACCTACCTGTCCTCGCGGGAGCACGATCGGATCGCCCTCGTCCCAGGGAACCGACTCGTGGTCAAGTTCAAGGACGAGGTCGTCGGGGAAGGCCAGGCGATCCTCGTCGAGCGGACCACCCTGGACCGTCTCTCCTCGTACGACGCGATGTCCGCCGGGTATGAAACGGCGGACGCTCAGCGGAAGCACGTCGAGACGACGGTCCTCGCGGGCGTCCGCAAGCCCGAGAAGGTTGAGTTCTGGAAAGTGCTCTTCCGTTGGCTCTAGCGCGTCGAGAACCGACTAGACCTTGCTGCGAAGCAATGGCCGCCAGGATCCTGTGCCGTCCGGGAGCTCCTTCCGCTCGAAGTCTTGGAAGAGCAGAGGAAAGTCTTTCTTGCAGATCTGGGCGACCTGATCGAACACCAGGCGGATTTCAACCTCGGCGGAGGGATCGGTTCGCATCTCGATGACCCAGCGCAACGTCCGGAAATTTGCGGTCCAGACGACGTTCGTCGCGATGCCGTCGAAGAGGATTCGCCGCAACGCGGATGTGAGCCGTTTCTTCGTGTCCATCGGAAGTTCGGCCCACGGGACGGACTTCTCGAGCTCGCGGTAGGCGTCCTCGGTCCGCTCCGCCACCTTGACCATTGCCTCTCTGAGTTGCGGATCGAGGTCGTCGGGCAACCACATCTGAATCTCTTTCGGTCGAACATACCGGAGAGACTCCTGGCTGATGGCGATCCCGACCCGATGTCGTGCAAGCTCATGAGTAAAGATTCGCGAGACGCCGAGAAATGCAAAGCTTGCCGATCCGTGTTCGCTGACACTGCCGTCGCCCTTCATCAGAAGATTCTTGAAGTAGTCTTTGGAATCCTCGCGGATCTTCGTCACGTTTGGGTTCAGACCGATTTCGAACGATTGGTAGCACATCCGGCCGGCGAGTTCGCAGAGCGTTTCGCCGCGATCGGCCATTCGCGAGAAGCGTTCCTCGCCCTTTTTTGACACTCCTAGTGCTTCGAGCATGGCATGCATGCCATCCCGGTCGACTCGGGTCTCTGCGATCTTGATGACCTTCGGTTTTGTGAGTTGCATTGCGTGTCCCACCCATAACCCGTTTCAAGATAAGTCAATGCTCCGTTCCGTATTCACCCGGTCGCCACGAGAGCGCACATCCGGTCGTTTCAGGGAGCCGCCGTCAGGACCGACTAGGCCCGGCCCACGATTCGCTCTACGATTTCTGCGAAATCGCGAGTGGAGAACTTGGGAGGTGCTCCCAATAATTCGCGAATCCCGACGCTCGTCAGGAGACACCACCCCGCACCTTCGATGGAGGTCCGCGCGGCCAAGGCCTGCTCCGACTTGCTCGCCACGGTGTTCCAATTCATGCCGAACTCATACACCGCGTTCAGGAGCCG
>Ga0099830_10000941_pt1 | contig 14096 bp, 13 predicted proteins | sample CZO8metaG_4_FD_79337 | JGI IMG/M metagenome (GOLD analysis project Ga0099830, IMG submission 79337) | Vadose zone soil microbial communities from the Eel River Critical Zone Observatory, Northern California, USA - CZOApr15con2H3.8 metaG | ecosystem: Environmental > Terrestrial > Soil > Vadose...
CGTGCTCCAGATATTTGCCCAACAGCAGGTAGAACGCCCCCACAGAGGCCATCACGAATGCGCCCGTAATAGCGGCCCCGCTCATATTGTGGGCGTACTGCCACCACGCCCACGGATTCAGCACCAGCTCCCAGAAACTGCGGAGTTGGACAGAACCATCAGCGGCGCGCTCGTAACCAACAGGATGTTGCATCCATGCATCCGTGGCAATGATGAAGAAACCCGAGAGCCACGAACCGAGGAAAACGGCAACCGCAGACCACCAGTGTGCGCGCGGGCTGAGCCGCTTCTCTCCATAGAGAAAGAGACCCAGGAACGCCGATTCCAGGAAGAAGGCGAACATGCCTTCCATGGCCAGCGTCTGCCCGATGACGCCACCGGCGAAGCGCGAAAAATGCGACCAGTTAGTGCCGAACTGGAATTCCATGGGAATGCCGGTTACCACGCCGAGCACGAAGTTGATGCCGAAGATGCGCGCCCAGAAGCGGGCCGCCTGGTGATAAATCTCGTCGTTACGGCGGAGACCCAATGTCTTAAGCACCACAATGAGCGGTGCCAGTCCCATGGTGAGCTGCGGGAAAAGGTAATGGAAAGTGACGGTGAACGCGAAATGGAGCCGGTGAACCAGTAGTGCGCTATCCATGATGATATCCCAATGGCGAACTGAAGATTATTCCGACCAGGAGACCGTCCGGATGTGACCGGATGACAACTCAGGCCCGACCTCCTAGCGCAGGGTGTTGCGGCGCCGTTCCAGCTCGTCATGACGGATCTTGCGGCGGCGTCCGGCATCTTCATAGCGCCGCCTCTGCTCCTCAGTCTCTGGAACGACGGCGGGAACCGGCAGGTGACGTCCTCCACCGTCCACGGCCACGAACGTCAGATATGCCGAGCTAACGTGCTGGCAACTGTCAAGCAGATAGTTTTCTACCCAGACCTTTACTCCCACCTCCATCGAGGTGTGGAACACACGATTTACGGAGGACCGGAGGATGACCAGGTCCCCCACATGCACGGGCACCCAAAAGTCCAGGTGATCGATGGAGGCGGTAACCACGTAGTTCCGCGAGTGGCGGTGAGCGGCCATGGCCCCGGCGAGGTCAATCCAATGCATGAGGCGTCCACCCAGAAGGGTGCCAACCGGGTTGGCATCGTTGGGAAGGACGATCTCGGCCATTTCGGACTGCGAATCCCGGACGGGGCGCGGCATCGCGCGGTCATCGTCTTGGTTCATAGATTCGCACTCGAAGGGATGCTTGCCGCAACAGGCTGGTTTCTGCGGAGCAGGTACGATTCCAGGTAACACTCCGCCATTTTCTGGATGCGCGGGTCGGGCTGGGAGGAAACCCACTGCCCCACCGATAGGTCATATTCCAACGTGCCGTACCCTGCGGGACGGTGACCAGCCTCAAAGACGAATTTCAAAATCAGTTGTGATCCGCGGTCACCGGCGACCGAGAAACGTACGGCGTCGCAGGCACGTTCCCTGGGCAGGCGCGGACAGCTTGCAGCGTAACCGAGGTTGCAGAGCTCCCGTAGTTCCTCATCGGTGGGCACGGCGCCCTCGTGGCCGGGGGCGAAGCAATGGCCGCTCCATCCGCCGCCCAAAGGTAGCCGTGAAGGATGGCGCCACGCGCCGTCTTCCAACCTCCGCACCGGCATGAAAAAAGGGCACGCCAACTGTCTGGGCTCCTCTTTTGGGGCGACGGGCCATTTTACTCATGAGGCAGGCGGATCGCTACTGTTGCCTACGATGCCCGGGACTGCAATCCCCAGACGAGGCCCATGGCGGAATTGCCCGCTGTAGTAATCTCTTAGCTGGCAATTGATCCCTGGAAACCGGGAACTGGTTTTATGGACCGCGTCGCAGTGCTCACTGAGATCCTCTCGCAGAACCCTACCGATGCCTTCGCGCTCTACGGCTTGGCGATGGAGTACTCGAAGGCTGGCGAAGTCGAGCGGGCGCTGGCCGAGTTCGGAAAACTGCTTTCCGCCCATCCCGACTACACCGCCGGTTATTTCATGGCCGCCCAGACGCTGGCCCGTGCCCAGCGTACGGAAGAGGCGAAAAAGATGCTGGCGGATGGAATCGCTTCGGCCAAGCGTACCGGCAACGCTCATGCACAGTCGGAAATGGAAGCCATGCTGAGGGAGCTTGACTGATTTCTGATTTCTGATTTCTGATTTCTGATTTCCGAATGCCAATTGGCAATTGCCAATTGAAGGCTTCGCGACTGGACGCAATTGGCAATTGGAAATCTCACTCACCTGTCGACCTCACCATCTTCATCATGGCCCATTCCACCAGCCCCGGGAAGAGCTGATAAAGCTTGACCGCAGGATGCATCGTCCAGGGGACAATCACCTCCCGCTTCTGCTTCAGATAACCGTGAAAAACAGCCCGGGCCACGCGCTGGGCGCTAATTCCGCGAGCTGCAGCCGGACGCGCTTGCTTCAGTTCCCTGCTGCCCCGGATCGCGTTAGCGCCGAAATCGGTGCGCACGTAGCCTGGGCATACCGTCATCACATGAATGCCAGAGTTTTTCAATTCAATGCCCGCCGCCTTGCCGATTGCGTTCATGGCAAACTTGGTCGCACTGTACAGCGCGTGAAATGGCAGCGGAATGTGCCCGGCAACGCTCGATATGTTGACAATCATCCCCGACCCCTGCTGCTTCATCACGGGGATCACCGCCTGCATCGCCGCGACGGTCCCGAAAAAATTCGAATCGAACGTATCGCGGCATGCTGCCATGTCCATCTGAGCCACGGAATCCAGCAGCCCATGGCCGGCGTTGTTAACCCAGATATCCACTCGGTCAAAGTGGTGCAAGGTGAGGCTGAGAACGCGATCAATCTCCTCGCGGTGGCGGACATCACAGGACAGGGCCAGCGTGCGCTCGGTGTGGCCGACCCGGCCGCGGGCCGCTTCAGCGCGTCCGGCGTCGCGCGAGAGCAGTATTACGCTGGCTCCGTGATCAGCAAAAGTCCTGGCGATCGCCTCACCGATGCCCATGGAGGCGCCCGTCACCACCACCACTTTCCCAGAGGGGTCCATTTTTCTTGAGACCATGCCGAGCTTTTATCCTCCTCGGCTGACCAAGTCAAGCTGCCGAGACAAGCACAGGCGTACAATCCAAGCATCACGCGCGCTCCGCCTGTGAGCAACGCCGGAGGCCTGGGTGAGCATACTCCTGCCCTTATTTCCGTTGGATGTAGTCTTGCTTCCGGGGGCGCCCCTGCCACTGCATATTTTTGAGCCGCGCTACAAGGAGATGATCTCCGAATGTCTGGAGCAGAAAAGGCCGTTCGGTGTGGTGCGGGCCAAGGAGGAGGGGGTTGCCGAAATTGGCTGTACGGCGGAGATCATCACCGTAACCAAGAAGTATCCTGACGGACGCATGGATATCGTAACCCAGGGCCATGAACGCTTCGAGATCATGAACGTCAACCAGGAGCGTTCCTTTCTCCAGGCCGAAGTGCTCTACTTGCAGGACGAGCCCGGTAGCGCCGCGGCCGAGGAAATCGCACAGGCGGTGAAGCTGCACGGAGAGATCATGACGCTGGCTGGAGCAGAGCCGCAAAAATCGTCCGAAATTGAGAGATCACAAGTCTCCTTCCATCTTGTCGGCGCACTCCCGCTCGATCTCGATTTCAAGCAGACCTTGCTGGGCATGAAGTCGGAAGCCGAGCGCGTCCAGGCCGTCGTCTCCTATTTCGAGGCCATTCTCCCCAACCTGCGACGGGCCGTGCACGTGCGCCAGAAGGCAGGTGGCAACGGGCACGCCCACTGAACAATTTTCCTTCCCTTCGATGGAAGGACAGGCGTCCGCGCCCCTTCACCTGAATACACGGGCAAGGATGCCCGTGCCTCCATCGCAGCATAGCGGGCGTATAATCTCTCCCATAAGCTGTTTCCACGGGGGTTTTCCATCATGAGTTTCCCGCGGACGTTAGGCGAGCTGCGCCACAGTCCATTTTCCGAACAACGTTTGAGTAGCCGGCGCGTGAAGGACGAATTGCGCGACAACCTAGTGGCGAAACTTCGCCGCGGCGGAACTATTTTCCCCGGCATTGTCGGCTATGACGACACGGTAGTACCGCAGATTGTTAACGCCATCCTTTCGCGCCACAATTTCATCTTGCTTGGATTGCGCGGTCAGGCCAAGAGCCGCATCCTGCGCGCTCTGACCACGCTACTCGATCCGCAGATGCCTTACATCGCTGGCTGCGAAATCCACGACAATCCCTACTCGCCGATCTGCCGCAACTGCCGGGAGAAGATCGCGGGACACGGCGACGCTGCGCCGATCGCATATCTCACTCCGGAGGAGCGCTACGTGGAGAAGCTGGCGACGCCGGATGTCACGATCGCTGACCTGATCGGCGACATCGATCCCATCAAGGCCGCCCGGGGTGGGCACGAACTCAGCAGTGAACTTACCCTCCACTACGGGCTGCTGCCGCGCGCCAACCGCGGAATCTTCGCTCTTAATGAACTGCCGGATTTGGCCGGCAAGATCCAGGTCGGCCTGTTCAACATCATGCAGGAAGGCGACGTGCAGATTAAGGGCTACCCCATCCGTTTGCCCCTCGACGTCGCCCTCGTGTTCAGTGCCAACCCGGAGGATTACACGGCACGCGGTAAGATCATCACGCCGTTGAAAGACCGCATCGGCTCGGAAATTCGCACCCACTATCCCGCGACCGTCGAGGAAGGCATCGCCATCACCACGCAGGAGGCCTGGACCCAGCGTGATGGATACAAGCTGCACGTCCCGAAGTACGTGCAAGAGGTAATCGAGCGCATCGCTTTCGCGGCCCGCGAAGACAAGAAGATTGACAAGCGCTCCGGCGTCAGCCAGCGCCTGCCGATCAGTTGCATAGAGAACGTGATCTCCAACGCCGAGCGCCGTTCCATCCGCCATGAGGAGAAGCTGGTGGTACCTCGAATTGGCGATGTGTACGCGGCTATGCCGGCAATCACGGGCAAGCTGGAACTGGAGTACGAAGGTGAAATCAAGGGCGCGGACCATGTGAGCCGTGAGTTGATTCGTGCCGCCATTGCCAAGACTTACGACGGATACTTCAAAGGCGTGGATATGCAACAGATCGTGCAATGGTTCGATCTCGGCGGCGAAATCCAACTGGCGGACACCGCCAGCGCGGGGGAGGCCCTGCAATCCCTACGTGGCATTCAGGGTCTGATGGAAAAGCTGAGCAAGCTGAACGTGGGGCCGAAGGACACTCCGGAGTCACAGGTTTCCGCCGCAGAGTTCGTTCTGGAAGGTCTTTACGCGCACAAACGCATCGGACGCAACGAAGAGCGCGTATTCACAGCTGGAGAGAAACCACCGAAGCCGGTGGAAAAGCCCTTCGAGCGCGAGGAGCCGCCGTATAGGCCGAGGAGGTCGTTTAATTAGTCGTTGGCCGTTCGTCGTTGGTCGTTGGCCACAGATCACCGCAGTTGGGTTGTAGGCTAACGACAAACGACCAAGGACTGACGGTCGCTTTATGAAGCGCATCCGCTACAGCAAGTACGTCCCCGATCCGGCGGGGGAAATGAGCATGGAAGATCTGCTCAGCGCGCTCTCTGACTATCTCCTGCAGAGCGGCTTCCAGAACTACATGTATTACGATCTGCCCGAAGGCGAGCGGACGCTCGATGACCTACGCCGTGCCATCGAACAAGCTTTGCTTGAGGGCAACCTTCTGGACGAAGAAATGCGTGAACGACTGCAGCAGATGCAGATGGACGGCACCTTGGACGAGCTCATCGAGCAACTGATCGAGCGCATGGCACAGGAAGATTACATCAGCGTCGACGAGCCCCATGACCCTTCGCGACAATCAAGCGTCGGCGGGCAAGTGGGCGAAGCCCAACAGCAGGCCAAATTCGAAATCACGGACAAGAGTTTGGACTTTCTCGGTTACAAGACCCTGCGCGATTTGATGGGAACTTTGGGGAAATCGAGCTTCGGACGCCACGATACGCGTGATCTTGCCACCGGCATCGAAACCAGCGGCGCGTCCCGGCTTTATGAATTTGGCGACACGCTTAATCTCGACATCACCGCCACGCTCTCCAGTGCCATTCAACGCGAGGGCTCGAAACTGCCGCTGAACATCGAGTATTCCGACCTCCAGGTACACCAGTGCGAGTACCAGTCTTCCTGCGCCAGCGTGCTCCTGCTCGACTGCTCGCACTCCATGATCCTCTATGGCGAAGATCGCTTCACCCCGGCAAAAAAAGTCGCCATGGCGCTCTCGCATCTGATCCGCACGCAGTACCCGGGCGATTCCTTGTCGTTGATTTTGTTTCATGACTCCGCCGAGGAGGTACCCCTCTCGCAGTTGGCGCGTGTCAAGGTGGGTCCGTACTACACCAACACGCGAGAGGGCTTGCGGCTGGCTCAGCGCATCCTGCAACGGCAGCGCAAGGACATGAAGCAGATCGTCATGATCACCGACGGCAAGCCTTCCGCACTAACGCTGGAAGACGGCCGCATTTACAAGAATGCTTTCGGCCTCGATCCGCTGGTAGTGAGCCAAACCCTGGAAGAAGTCTCCAAATGCAAACGCGCCGGAATCCTGATCAACACCTTCATGCTTGCGTCAGACTACGGTCTGGTGCAGTTCGTGCAAAAGGTAACGGAGATGTGCCGCGGCAAAGCCTACTTCACCACGCCGTATACGCTGGGGCAGTATCTGCTGATGGATTACATGTCGCGCAAGACCAAAACGATACATTGAGTGCACAGTTCTCCAGCACGGTAGGACAGTCATTCGGGGGCAAAACCCCTAAGCGCGGCGAATGGCCGGAGGAGTATTGGAGCCGGGAAATACCAACGTAAAAGTGTCGCCTTTTCGAACATTCGCACCCTTGCTATGGCACATTTTCCACTTCACGCCTTTACAATCTCTCCCACCGCGCGGTACGCCTGGTCAATGGCTGCGTCTGTGTAGGCCGAGCCCCCGGCATCCGAGTTGGCGATGGCAATCCTGCCAAACTGCTTCCGTCCCAGCACCCAGGGCTTTTCCTCTTCGGACCAGTCCGGATCGAACAGCGGATTGTCGTGGAAGGCATAGCCGTGCGCCCAGCGGTTTACCGTGATGCCTTCAATATCCCGCGCCGGGTCAAATCCCGTCGCGCCCAACATGCGCCCTAGCTGCTCGCGAATGTTGCGTTCGAAAGTTGAAAATGGCGTGCGCAGCAGTTCCATCCGCCCCGCGCGATTCTGCTCTCGTTGCGGCAAGCCCGGTTTGCACGGAGTCCGCAGCATAAACAGTACGGCCGGCTCCTCGGGCTTGCTGGGGAATTTGTAGTCTCCCAGGCTAACCGGGAAATCCAGCGCAACATAGTTGTGGTAGCTGCCCGGCGCATCAATCTGGAACACGCCCAGCTTCTGAAACGCTTTCCAGTTGCGGATCGCCACGTGCGTATACAGCATCGGAGTTTTTACCAGCAAGGCCAGCGCATCTCGCTGCTTCTCCGGCAGTTCGGGGCAGAGATATGGAATCATCCCGTTGTAGCAGGCCAGCACGCATGCTTTCGCCATCACCGAACTCAGCTTTTCGCCCCGCATGTAAGCGACTTCCACTTCCTTCGCCGTTTTCGCCTCGCCAACATGGCGCACTTGCACCACAGTGCTGTTCAACCGAATGCGCGTCCTCGCCGATGCCGCCATATCCAGCTTGCTATAGTCCGCCTTCGCGGTCACCACGTCTTCCATCGTGTGTCCCGGAATGGCCTCCGGAATTAACGAACGAACCAGCAGCCGCGCGATCGAAGCATTGCCGTCCGGGAAGTGAAAAATATACGGGTCGGGCTTCTCGTCGTTCCCGCGCCCTTGGCTTCCGCCCAGCTTCAAGCCCTCAAAGCCCGGGTATCCAAACTCATCGTAGTCGTCGCCCTCCGTGTAGCAGAACAGAGCTGGGACTGCCTCGATGCCAACGCAGAAAAGATCGTGCGTCTTCTTTTGGAAGAACGGCAGTACATCCTGATGCACTTTCACGATCTTCGTTAGGAAGTCGGCATAGCTCATCTTCAGCAGCCGTTTCCGTTTTTCTTCCACGGAAAGACCCGGCAGATAGTCCACGTTTTCGGTGTAGAGCCGCGTGAGGTCGCGCTTCGCCACATCCGAGAGCGGCGTCCTCGCAATAAACTCCGGCCACGGCAGCGAGTTTCTCCCCGCAACAAAACGGTCTTCCCCAAACGTTTCTTTGTCGAAGAACACGCCCGTGCCGAGCTTCAGAGAGGGATACAGCTTCTGGTCGAAGGCTTGATAGAACTTCTGTACATCAACACCCAGTTCCGCCAGGAAATCCTTGGCGACCTGGCTGTACTTGGATGGACTCTCGATCGACTGCGTTCCCCCGTAGCAAAGCAACTTGCGTCCGCCTACCTCAAACTCATTGCGTTTGGCGTGTCCGCCGAAGTCGTCATGATTGTCCAAAATCAGAACGCGCGCCTGTGGACCCGCGCTCTTGCGGTAAAAGTACGCCGCTGCCAGCCCGCTGATGCCGGCTCCCACCACGACCAGATCGTAGGTTTCACCGGTATCAGCAAGCTTTCCAACCTGCTCCCAAAGAGTCCCATCACGCAGGCTGTGGGCCGCTTCAAAAGAGCCCGGGGGGCTGCCGCGCAGCCCGGTCAGCGCCGGCGGATAGTACTCCCCGGACTTTTCGGCATCGGCTTGCACATCGAAGGCCGCAAATAAATGGGAGGGCAGAATTGCCGCGCCCACGGTCAGCGCAATTCCATTCAGAAAGTCACGCCGGGTGATGCTGCCACCCATGCCCAGCTCTCGATCTCGCCAATCGTGCACAATCCCTCCCCAAAACTGGGCGCTCGGGCCGAGCCGTCTCGCTACGCAGAAAGCATATGAACTTTATAGTTTCGGCGCCGATGAGCTGTCGGCGTCGGCCTTTTTCACAGCTGACTCGGCTCCCTGGAATCCGATGCGGCTGTGCGTCCCGTCGCAAAACGGCTTAGAAACCGAACCTCCACAACGGCACAGAGAGAAGGCAGGTTTGCCGGTCAGGTCGTACTTGTTGCCGTCGGCATCGACCAGTTCGATGGAACCCTCGGGAGCTTCCACACGATACGGACCGTTCTTTTTAACTGTGATCTTCACTACAGACATGAAGCCTCCATCCGGAATGCAGTTAAGCACGTACGATGAAGATATCAGCTTCTAGCTGCTGGCTTCTAGCGCCTCCGGGCGGAAGTTCTTCTCAAGCTGCCGCAGACTTCACCCCGAGCAAGCTCTGGTAGAGCCCCAGGTATTCATCAGTCATGCGTTTGGCAGTGAAGCATAAGCGCGCCCGCTGATAGGCACGGTTCGCATAGCTACGGCATAAGTTCGGCTCTTCGCTTAGTCGCCGGATCGCCTCCGCCAGACTACTCGCGTCGTTGGCGCGGAAGTAGAGCGCGGAATCGCCCCAGATCTCACGGAACGAGGCAATGTCATTGGCAATGATGGCGCAGCGGGAGAGCGCCGCCTCCAGCGCTGCCATGCCGAAAGGCTCGTAGCACGATGTAGCAGCATAGATCGCGGCCCGGCTGTAAAGCGTGCGCAGTTGAGCTTCAGTTTGTGGTCCTTTCAATGCAACACACATTTTGTCGGTCGAGAGTTTGACGTCGGCACGAATTGGAATCTTAGGAGTTGGAACCGGTGTATCCGCACCCACGATGCACACCGGAAGTGGGTGGGGATGCTGGGTCAGCAAGGACACCTGCTTGCCCGCGTCCCACAACTGGCCCACCACAAGCACGGAATCATCCTTGCTTACATATGGGTTGAAAAAGATCGGATTGCGCCCGTTGTAGATCACCGCGCCGCGCCCAGGCCGTGTGTAGCAGGCCTGAATCGTGTCCATCATCCAGCGCGTGGGAGCAACCACAGCGCTGGCCTGAGATAAGCCCCGCGTCACCAGCTCCCGATACCAGCGCAGCCAGCGGCTTTGTTTCGGTTCGTGCCCGTGCACCGTCTTCCACCAACTGATCAAATCCCCGTGTGCAACCACGACCCGTGGCGCACCCACCGCAAGGCTCCCGTAGCACAACTGGTTGAGGTGCAGCACGTCCGGCTTCAGCTCCCGCACCAGCGCCGTGAGATAGGAGAAGGAGTCTTTCAGATCATGCTCTCCTTCCTGCATCCAATCTAGGCGAAACGCGGTGGGGTGGTATTCCAGCCCGTGCAGGTTATCCATCCAGGAGGTCTGCTGCGGCAGGGGGATTTCGCCCAGACTGACCAAGGTGACACGGACTCCGCGGCTGACAAGTCCGGTGACTAGTTCGCGCGTGTAAGTCCACACGCCACTCAAAGTGTCAGCCGTCACCAGAACGTGCACTGGGTTCCCCCGAGGGTCCGCTCGAAAGGCGCAGTGGACGAGCCATCCGCCCCTGCGCCGCGCGCTATTGTATTGTGGAATGGAGAGGTTGTTGAAGGATTTTTGCGGTCACGATTCTGACGCTGCAAAATGTTGCACAGACTAACGTCATGTGAAACAAAACAGCGACGTTGTGTGCTGGCATCCGGCTCACGATACGCTCAACCGGGCAGCGCAGGATTCCCGTGCTGGAACCTTGCGCGAAGAGGCGGCATTACTTGGATATAAGGAGCTTTCCTCGCATTTCCTGGGCCAATTTGTCTACCGCGCGAAGCTTGGCTTCCGCAGTTGCAGGAAGATTCGGTACCTGAAGCGCCATTTCGCAGGAAAGCAACAGGGCTGTCACTGTTCCTTTCAGGTCGTTCCTTAAGGCCTGCTCCGCCGCTTGCCGTGCAACCGCGGCTTCTCTTTTGCGCCGATGCAAAGCCGCGCGTACCTCGCGCAGCACGCGCTCCATTCCGCTAATGGCGAAGTTTACATGGACAGGGATCGCCATCCCGATGTGCTGCAGCAGCATCTCGCTTTCATCGGGCTCCGCCTCCAGCAACGATTGATCGATCACCACCGCCGAATATTCCTGGGCGCGCAGTTGTGTCACCGCCTGGCGCAGCGTGGCTGCCACCTGCGCGCTTTCGGCAGCGGCTTCCCGAATCGCCTTGGCGCAATCCTCGGCTCTCGCCGAAGGAGTGACGACTAGAATCATGCCGGTTCGACTTGCACGTCTCCGGCCACGCTCTGGGCGACTGAAAATGCGCTATTTACGCTTGTTCCCGCTTCGTCTTTTCCCATCGCGGGAAGCGCAATCCGCATCTCAGCCTATTCTTGGGAAGAGTACTCCTTCAACTTGCGATAGAGCGTCGTCTTGCCAATCCCCAGTAGTCTTGCCGCCAGGAGCTTGTCCCCATTGAGTTGCGCAATGGTGTTGAGGATGGTCTGCTTTTCCAGTTCCACCATAGGAAGAATCTTGGCGCTACTATCGCCTCCCACAGGCGCGCTGCCGTTGGCGCCGTGGATGACACTAGGTAAATCGCCGGCCTGGATCACGGGCCCGGTGTTAAAAGCACAGGCCCGTTCCAGGCAGTTTTCCAATTCGCGCACGTTCCCTGGCCAATCGTAGGCCAGCATCGCCTTCAGCGCGTCGTCGCTCAGAGTCCGTTCCTGCCCGGACGCTCGTGACAGCCGCTCTAGGAAGTGTGCCGCCAACAGCGGGATGTCCTGCCTCCGCTCACGTAACGCGGGGATCCGCAGGCTTAGCACGTTCAGCCGGAAGTAGAGGTCGCGCCGGAACGTTCCCTGCGCTACCGCCTGCTCCAGGTCGCGGTTGGTGGCCGCCAGGATTCTCACGTTGATGGCAATGCGCTTGGTGCTGCCTACCGGACGGATCTCTCTCTCCTGAATCGCCCGAAGTAGTTTGGCCTGCAGGTCTACCGACAGTTCTCCTACCTCGTCCAGGAACACGGTGCCGCCTTCGGCAATGGCCAGCAAGCCGTCGCGAGACTGCACTGCGCCGGTAAAGGCTCCCTTCACGTAACCGAAAAGTTCGCTTTCGATCAGGGTGGGAACCAGGGAGCCACAGTCCACCGGAATAAATGGCTTGTCACGGAACGGCCCAGAGAAGTGAATGGATCGCGCCACCATTTCTTTGCCTGTGCCGCTTTCGCCCAGGATCAGGACCGGGTGCGTGCTGTGCGCCGCCTTGGCGATGATCCGGTAAAGCTTCTCCATCTCCGGCGCGCGCCCCACGATGCTGCCAAAGCCCTGCTTGGATTTGATCTTCTCCCGCAGCATGCGGTTTTCAGTCTTGAGCTTCATATGCGCAGATACCCGCTCCAGCAGCAGCTTCAGTTCGTCCATGCTGAAAGGCTTGGTTACATAGTCATAGGCGCCATTTTTCATCGCCTGCACCGCCGATTGCACCGTACCGTAACCGGTGACTACAATGACCGACGCGTCCGGCCGCCGCTGCCGGATCTGATGCAAAGCCTCCAAGCCTCCCGCTCCGGGCAATTTCAGGTCGAGCAGCACCACGTCAACGCCCTGCGCATCCAGCAGCCGGTAGGCGTGTTCGGCCGAGTCGGCTACGCAGGTGTTGAAACCCAGCGATTGCGCTATTTCGCGGCAGGCTTCACGAATTGCGCGCTCGTCGTCCACGATCATCAGGTTGAGGAAGTTCGATCCTTCGATCTGCGGGGGATTAGGTGCGGTAGCTGCGGCTGTTGTCATGATGGGTCACCTCTTTTTTCCTCCAATCCGTGGGCCGGCTCTTCGTTCAAGAGTCTCCTGTGCCTTACGCGATGGGTTGCTCTGTACGGCAGGCGGAAGCGCTTCGAGCTCTTCTTGGAGGCGCGGCAGACGCACGAACACTCGCGTACCCCTGCCCGGTTCGCTTTCCACTTCGATGGTTCCGCCTTCCTGCTTCACGATGTTTTGCACTGTGACCAGTCCCAGGCCATTGCCCTGCCCGGGCCTCTTGGTAGTGAAGAAGGGTTCGAACAGGCGGGAACGTGTTTCTGCCCCCATGCCGCAGCCTGTGTCGGTGACCGTGAACTCCACGCAGGGAGCGGAACCGGGTGTCCGCTCGTGGGGAGTCGAGAGGCAATCCCCGCAGTTTCGGGTCGCCAGCGTGATCCGGCCGCCCTCTGGCATGGCATCGCGCGCATTCAGCGCCAGATTCAGGATAACTTGCTGTGCCTGGGCTCGATCCATCCTTACGTGCCCCAGATTATCGGCCAGCGAGGTCACTAATTCGATGTTTTCGCCGATCAGCCGGGCCAAGAGATTCCGCACGCCAGAAATGGCGTCATTCCACGACAGCACCTGACGTTCGACAACCTGCTGCCGCCCCACGGCCAGCAACTGCTGGATGAGCGCGGTGCCATGCACGCCGGCCGTACGAATCTCCTCCGCTTGGCGGCGCAAACGGCAATCACTGCCCAGCCCGGCAATCAGCAGGTCGCAGTAGAGCATGATGCCGGTGAGCAGATTGTTGAAGTCGTGGGCCACCCCGCCTGCCAGGCGTCCGATGGCCTCCATCTTCTGCGACTCGCGCAATTGCTGCTCCGCCTGCTTGCGTTCGCTGATATCGCGGGTGTGGATGACCAACAAATCTCGGCCATTTGCGTGGAAGCCGGTGCAAGAAGTTCGGATGTGTACGCGGGTTCCATCCTGGCGCGTGCTGCTGAACTCGAAGGCCGGATGGCCGCAGCCACTTGTCTCACTACGGACCGTACTCTCCGGGCCGAGATCAGCAGAGATGCAGTCCTCCGGCAGGAACTCCGCTAGTGCGCGGCCTTGCATCTCCGGCGTGTGGAAGAATCCGAACATCTGGGAAAATGCCCGGTTGGCGTAAACGATGTGGCCGTTCTCAATGACAGCCAGGCTTTCTGGAGAGGCTTCCACTGCGGCGCTCAACAACGTGGCATCCGGGGATCCATCGCTGCGCACTTGAAATTGCACGATCGCGTTCATAGCCTGCAAACCCTTCCGTTTACCGTTTTGGGGAGACCGCCCGCCTTTCAAACGAAAGCATCAGCCGCAAGCGGTGCTTTCGAAAAGGCGGAATGCGCCGACTGACGGTTACGAAAGGCCGATTCCCTCCCGGATGGGGAAACTTCGCGGGACATCCCCACGTTTGTGCGCGCTCCCCATTTGGGAAGTGTAGGCGGCGTGGCTGTGAGTGCTAAGGGTATCCGTCACATCGA
>Ga0099830_10000947_pt1 | contig 14056 bp, 11 predicted proteins | sample CZO8metaG_4_FD_79337 | JGI IMG/M metagenome (GOLD analysis project Ga0099830, IMG submission 79337) | Vadose zone soil microbial communities from the Eel River Critical Zone Observatory, Northern California, USA - CZOApr15con2H3.8 metaG | ecosystem: Environmental > Terrestrial > Soil > Vadose...
ATGATCCGCTTGCGTGTGCCCGATTCTCTCGATCATTCGGTCGAGGATTTTTTCCCTCCGGAGATAACCGACAGGTCGAGGATTGTCCTTGCTTTGGACAACCGGCAACCACGAGATGCCATGATCGAGCATGGTGGTGGCTGCCACCAGCGCGGAATCGTCGAGGGCCACATAAACTGGATTCACCACGAGAAAGTCACTTAGCTTGGATCCGGTGATGTCCCCTCGCTGATCCGTGGGAAGGACGGCGATGCGAGCGACAATTTGATCGAGGTCGTTGCGGTCGAAAGTTCCCCATAAACGCTGGGCTTCGTCGAGGATGAGGAGTTCGCCGGTAGGAGTTTCCTTCAGGGCCCGAATGGCATCGGCCAGGCTGGTGTCTTTACGGAGGAGCTCAGCTGGTAGCGGGTCGAGGAGAGAGGCAAGTGGCTCGCGCTCGAGAACTGACTTTGTCCAGGGGAGGCGGTGCCAAAGGTCGCCGGAGCGGCGAAGGACAGCATTGGAAAGCACCTCACGGAGAGGTGCGAAGGTTCCGGCGATTTGCGAGAATAGAGCGCTGCCGGCTTGCCGCAGTCGAACGGCAGTGCGGGCACGAATGCTTGTTTCGTGGGGGCGGTTTCCCAACAAAGCGGCCTCGCCAAAAAAGTCACCCTTGCCCAGGACGGCGACGATTTTTGGCTCGGTGTTCGGCTCTGCCGCTTTCAGGATCTCTACTTCGCCTTCTTCGATAACACTAAAGAATCGGGCCGACTCGCCTTGTCGCTGGATGAAATCGCCTGGACGATAGTAGGCGTGGTAGACCTGTTGCGCCGAATCGGTATTAAGGAAGCTGAGATCGCGCGGAAAGAGCAAGTCCCATGCCCAGTCCAGGGCCACCTTGATTCTGCGAGACCACGTCGGCAGCTTGAAGAGATATACCCCGCGCCATAGGAACCAGGCGAGGAAACCCGAGACTTGCATGCCAAACATTTCCGCGACGGCTTGGTAACCGCCAATAGAGCAGAGCTGCCCGAGGGCTTTGAAGCGGAACGGTTTGGTGGGCTCGCCTTTCAGGACTCGAACAAGGTTGAGCGCCGCCTGGCGACCCTGGCGCTCCGCGAATTGGCCTGTCGGGGCGGACGGCTTGTTGTCGAAGGAGTTGACGATGAGGGCGCAATCGCCTATTGCCCAAGCGTTGATCTGGCCTTCGATGCGCATTTCCGGAGCGGTGCGAATGCGTCCTCGCTCTTTGGGAACGTCGAGGTGTTGGACGAGGGGAGAGATCGCGGTTCCGATTGTGCAGACCACGGTGGCTCCCGTCACCATCTTTCCATTGTTCAGTTCGATTCCCTCATGGGTTGCCGCTACGGCGCGCGTATTCAGCAGGATGCTGATGCCGGCTTCTTCCATCTTCTTTCTGGCGAACTCGCCTAGCGTCGGCGCCACTTCGGGCAGGATGTGGTCCTGGGAATGGACCAGCGTGACAACAACGTCCTCCTTTTTGAAGTTGCGGTAAAAGCGGGTGCTGCTGCGAACCAGTTCGTTGATTTCTCCAGCGACCTCGACGCCGCTGAAGCCTGCTCCCACGACAATGAAGCTCAGATGCCAGCGCTGGCGATCCGGATCGCTGGCCGCTTCGGCTTGCTCCATCTGACGCACGACGTGCTGGCGAAGGTCAATGGCGTCGCGCATAACCTTGAAGGCAAAAGCATGCTCGGTCATGCCAGGGATGATACCCAGGTTGCTTTCCGCGCCGCAGGCGATCACGACGTGGTCGTAATGCAAGCGTCTGAGCACTCCGGTCCCATCGTCAAATTCGATCTCTGAGGAGGGAAGATCGATCCTCTGAACGCGTTCGGTACGGCAACCAACACCAGGGAGCATCTGGCGCAAAGGCGTTGCGGCCGCGTCCGCATTGATGGAAGCTCCCGCGACATCCGCTAGAAGTGGATGAAATACCATGTGGTTCTCTCGGTTGAACAGGAGGATCTCGCACTCTGAAGCGCGCAGCTTGCTGTGAAGAGTTTTCGCGAATTGTACAGCGGCAAATCCTCCGCCCACAATGACCACTCTGATTGGCTTCAATTCCTTGCTCCCTATGGCCGGGTGCGATGTAAATCCCGCATTCCTTCCGGCAACTGCTAGCCCACAGAAAACCGGGAAACGACATTCCGGCGTACTAGTTCAGGATAAGGAGCAGGAAATGAGGAGTATTTCGGAAACGTGTAAATTCTGTTCGAAATGACTGAAGGAATGGTAGTTGGGCAAGCGCCAGAGGCGGCCAGACATCAGGAATCCGGGAGCCGGTTGATGCGAACAAAAGTCGAAAGAGAATGAAGCGAGTGGCTCGCCGGAATTCGTTTTGATTCAGTCGCGCGCTTCGGCTTGGCGAGGCTCTGGCTCCTGGTTTCAAACGCCAGTTCCGCCGAGGCGAGGACGAGGCAGATCCAGAACAAGTCTGCGACGAACAGATGCACCATCTGCAGCCAGACAGGAGCGAGCGGGATCAGATTCAAGACCCCGAGACCAGCCTGCAGGATCAACATGCTAATGAGAAAGGGAAGCGTCTTTGAGGAATGGGTTTGCCTGCGGGAACTTTTCAGGACTATCCATAAGACATAAATAGCGCCCAGCACGACCGTAACAGGATGAAGAAGCCGCAAGCGCAACAAATGGTGACTACTCGATGAAAAGTCTTGCATCAGCGAGGACCTTAAAGAGATAGCAGGAAAGATCGCGTCGCCGAGAGCGGCGAGCGAGCCGGTGATTCCAACGCTCGTTACGGTGACCAAGCCAATTCCAACCGCGAGCAGTTCGCGCGGCTTTCCAGTCACCGCAAGACGGTGGTCGTCACCTGAAAGCCATCGAGCTGTCAATGAGAGGGAAGCAAGCAGCAGAAGTGTATTACCGAAGTGGAAGCATAATAAAAGGGCGTGACCTGCGGATCGGTCTTGCGCAACGTGATTGAGCACCACAAGCAGGGCCCCCAAGAGAGCCTCGTTAAATAGGAGGATAATCGCGAGGACAGCTGAGCAACGTGGCCAGTCGCCCTTCGATGTCTTGCGCCAGCACCATACAAGGAGGGAGGAAACCATAACGAGCGCCAAGACGCTCGTTACCCGGTGCAAAAACTCGATCATTGTTTGTAGTTGTGGCGCTCTTGGCAGGATGTTGCCATTGCACAGGGGCCAGTGGTTGCCGCAGCCGGCGCCGGAACCAGTGGCCCGCACATAGGCGCCCCAAACGATCACGGCAACGTTGTAGGCAAGTGTTAGCCACGCGAAGCGCGCGATCCCCTGCATAGGGCTTGCAGAAGCTATCGGCGGGCCGGTATCAGAACTAGAGATCATTGATTTGACGAAAACAGAACATCCGCTCTGTGACGGTAGAGCCAGCCGTGTCCCACAGGGCCAGGAATCAATCCTCATTATGGTCCGAAGGGAGCGCGATACCCAGGCGCTTCATTTTGTAAAACAGGGTAGTGCGTTTCAATCCGAGCCTCGCGGCAGCTCCACGGGGACCACCGAGTTTCCAATTGGCGCGCTGACACGCAGCGAGAATTTCTTGACGGACTTTGTCCTCAAGCGTCGGATTTGAAATCTCGGTCAGTGCAGGTTCGAACTTTTCGAGCTCGGCCGGCTCGAAGACCCCGTCATTGGAGAGGATCACGCCGCGCGCCACGTAGTTTTGCAACTCACGAATATTTCCCGGCCACGAATGAAGAAGGACGGCGCTCATGGTTTCCTCGGGGATGGTTTCAATAGTTTTGTCCATGGAAGTCGCGAACTGTTCCACGAAATATCTCACGAGTTCCGGAATATCCCTTTTCCTTTCGCGGAGCGGCGGTAGCGAAATAGGGAAAATATTCAGCCGATAGTACAAGTCTTCCCGGAATTCACCGTCCTGGACCATCTGCCGCAAGTCTCGATTGGTGGCGGCCACGATGCGAACGTCGACCTTAGTGGTGCGTGTGCTGCCGACTGGTTCGAACTCGCGCTCCTGGAGAACGCGAAGGATCTTCGGCTGAAGTTCCAGCGGCATGTCACCGATTTCATCGAGAAACAACGTGCCACGATCCGCCAGCGCGAAGCGCCCAAGGTGAGAATTGAAGGCCCCTGTGAAGGCTCCCCGCTCATGTCCGAAAAGCTCGCTTTCGAGAAGACCTGCAGGCATAGCGGCGCAGTTGACTTTGACGAGATTCCGGTTTCGGCGCGGGCTGAGCTCGTGAATCGCTCGTGCAATGACTTCCTTGCCCGTCCCGGTTTCACCGGTGATCAAGATGGTGGCATTCGTGGGCGCCACTGCCTCGACTTGTGCAAGGATCGCTCGCAGGCCACCGCGGCGTCCCACGATGCTGTCCAGGAACGAAGGTTCGGAGCGTTCCCGTTTGCGCACCACTGATTCATCTGGAGAATAAATGCTCGTGCTCATCATGTTTCCCCTGTATTCATCTGCCTGAGTGCTTGAAATTGACATGATGTTTCACCCCTATCTTTAGAGCCAAAAGCTCCAACTGAGATTTCACGTTGTCTCCAATCCCGAAGCCGGTGCGACCATGCGCTAAATTTGCTTAAGCTGTAGCCTCCGCAGCGGTGAGGTTTCTAGAAATCGACGCCACAAAAGGCATCGGTACATAGCAAGACCGCTGTTCCGTGTCCATTAAGAAGGCCAACCCGTTTTCCCCGGCATGCCGATCGATCAGAAGCACATCACCTGGGCGCACTTGTGCCGTGGCCAGCAGCCTGGCAAGCGGGGAGACCAGATAGCGCTCGATGGCGCGCTTCAGGTGGCGCGCTCCATACCTCTGATCAGTCCCTTCTTGCAGTAAGAACTGCCGTCCTTCGCTCGTCACTCGAAACAAGAAGGGGCTAGTCATCGAATCCGATACGCGCTTCTGCACTTGCCCCAACTCAATCTCCAGCACTTCCTCCAACTGTTCCCGCTTCAGCGGATGAAACACCACCACCTTGTCCAACCGGTTCATGAATTCCGGTGAAAACTTCCGCCGCGCCGCTTCCACCGCCGTCCGTTCCACCTTCTGGTCCAAATCCGTTACCGGCTTGTCTTTCGGCTGGATAAATCCCATCCCTCCTTGCATCAACTCCGTGATCTCCCCTCCCCCAAGGTTCGACGTCAGAAAAATCACCGTCTGCGACAAATCCACCCGCCGGTTGTCCCCCAGCGTCAGCGTCGCTTTGTCCAACATCCCCAGCAACAACTGCCACAGCGCATCCGACGCTTTCTCAATCTCATCAAACAGCAGGAAAGAAAGCTCCAGCTTGTCCGTGTGCGTTGCTGCCAAAGCTTCCTGGGTAATCAGCGGATGGGTCTCCCGGTGCCCCAAATACCCTGGGGGCGAGCCAATCAGCTTGGCAATCTCATGTGAGTGCTGAAATTCCGCGCAATCCACTTTGATTAATGCGCGCGCGTCCCCAAACAATATCTCCGCCGCGGCTTCCACAATGCGCGTCTTGCCCGAACCCGTCGGTCCCAGAAACAACAAATTTCCCACCGGGCGGCCCGGAGAATTCAATCCCGCGCAGAAGACCTGATGGAAGTCCACCAGCGCTTGCACGGCCTCGTCCTGCCCCACGATCTTCCGCCGCAGCGCATTCTCAAAATAACGCGACGTGGAACTCCGCTTTCTCGTGTCCAACTCCTCCCTGTGGGCCGATTGCGATGCTGTTGCCATAACGTCCCCCTCACTGTCGTGCTTCGGAATCAGCTGGAACACGACATCCAATTTCAATCTCCCGAAGCGGACGACCAACTTGTCCTCCGCTTTTGTTGCGGTCAGCAATGCCCCGATGAACCGCTAACTTCCGCGCTTCATGCCCTCTTCTGGGAAGGCCGAATCTCCAAGTTGGGTATTTTTCGTGACCATGCGCGGATACTACACGGAGGATGCAGCGCCGTCTTGAATGAAGCGGCCGCGATCAGGACATTCTTGCTCAATTCTTGGCGGTCCAGTTTCTGGCTCTGGATGGATTACTACTTGCTCTGCCTTGGCGGGTAACTCTATATGGAACCAGTGGTTACAGAGACGGGGACTCAGTATTGGCCCGCAGGCACGACTCAGTTCTCGAGGATTTGAGGGTTTCTTTTCAGGACTCCTGTACGTTCGGACTTATCGTTCCAGCCGGCGGGCGAGACTTGGGGACATGCCAGTCAGTCGGCGGAAATGCCGAGCGAGATGGCTCTGGTCGGAAAACCCCGCGGTCAGGGCGATTTCAGACAATGGCAGTTGAGTCTCGCGGAGCATGTGCTCAACGTGTTCCAGGCGCCGCTGTAGCAAATATCCGTGCGGCGGCACTCCAACCGATTCTCGGAAAGCACGTGAGAAATGGTGCGCGGAAAGCCCTGCCATGGAAGCGAGACGGCTGAGGCTAATCTTCTCATCAAGATGCGCTTCGACGTATTCGCATATGCGGTGTGTTAACGCGGGTGGAAGGCCTCCACGGCTAGGGGGCGGCGCTTCCTGCATCTGCAAGTTGCCCAGCATACTCATCCTGGGCTGTGAGTGGACGATTGCCTCTGGCGAGCTATGCGACACGCTCGATCTGGCAAGGGGAGGAGTAATTAATGCGTTCCACCCGCCATTGCCACCAGCGCGACTCAGGCGAACCGGAATGTCCTGTCCACTACCGCGGCGGAAAAGCGAAAGACTGTAATCGAAGATCAAGGATAGATGCACTCCGCCGGCCAAGTGCGTGTCAGTTAGAGAGAATGCCAGGCGGGCGACTCGATCCGCGCCGACGATGCGCTGATCTTCATCGACGGCGAGAAGCAACGCGGGGGCACTATCATCACACGGCACAGCAGCGATGATCCATGCGTGCCGGAAGAACTCACGAAAGAGTCTTTCTTCCACGGCGCGCGCGGAGGCAATGGTTGCCGCCAGAGCCAACTGCTGCGTCCGATCCGTCCCCTCGAAAATGACGGCGGAAACATCCAGCACGCCCGCCAGTTTGCCGACGGCATCAAAGATCGGGGCACCCGCACAACTGAGTTTGGCGTGCCGACTGCGATAGTGTTGGCCGCAATGGACGAGCACCGGGCGCCGTTCGATGAGGCAAGTCCCGATGCCGTTTGTCCCTTCAATTTGCTCCGACCAGACGCCGCCGAGCCAGATGCCCCAATTTTTGAACTCTTCCGCCCTTGCTTCATCGCCGCGATGGTGAATCGCAACTCCCTCTTCGTTGCACAAAAGAACGACATACCCTTGCTGCCGGACGATCGCATAGAGACGATCGATCTCTTCCCGGGCGTGCACGATGAGATCAGCGAGCGGTTCGCTTGAGACCTTTAGTTCGCTTTGCGTGATGACATTGGGCGCCGTGCGACTTCTCGGGTCGACGTGATATTCGGCCATACACCGTCGCCACGAGTCGTACACGTCCTCGGGAGTTAAAATTAGACGTCCACTGGCAGGGGCAGACTCAATGGGCCGGACCTGGGAAGGGTGTTCGGCACCGGGGCCGAGACGATTCATGACTGCAGAAGCCACGTGGCCCTCCAGCATCCAGCGGACTTATGGCATTCGGGCTTGTTCCTAAGCCCGCAGCGGATGGCTCCGCGGTGGGCTTCGCGGAATATTCAAAATCGTTTGGGTTTTCGCGGGTATTGTAACAGGGAGCCATCAGACTAACAAGCTGGGCTCTTCCGGATGTGATGGTCGTCACGCTGCCACGTGATGACGGTTACAGCAGCACCTTTCAGCTCAGCGCATATTTCGGCTTCAGCGAAAGGTGTGAAGATGCGAAAGGATCAACGCGACGTCTTGGAGATTCTGAAATTTGACCTGTTTGAAGAAACGGTTGGAAGTTGGCTGCGGTCCATTATTAAGCTTTTGGAAGAAGAGCGGACGGCTATTCAGACGGAATCCCTGGTCGATCACTCTCCCGATAGGACTCGGGTGGAGCTAATCGGTAGAGCGTGCCGCCGTAGACTGTCGGTGCTCGATTCGAAGCGTTCTGCGCGAATGCGTTTCAGCGACTAACTCTGAAGCGATCCTGGTCGATCTTCAGTGCCCTAATCTTCGTTTCCATGGTGGATCGTGGCAGGTACCCTCGATTGGAAGCGCCTGCAAATCGTCAAAATCTTGACGCGTTTGTCTAGACTGGGCCCCGGTAGACGTTTGGCCCCTACGGCAAACCACGGTTCCCACGGTCTATGTCTCCATTTGGTCAGTCAGTTACAGGAGCCTGACCGAGATTCGCTGCTGGCAATTCAAATGCCACTGAAGCATCGCTGGATCGAAAGGGGCGAGAGGATGCAACGCAAAGCGACTGCGGTTTGGCGAGGCGATGTGAAAACCGGCAAGGCAAGGGATCGCTATCGACAGAGAGCACTGTCTTGGAGGACACGCAGTATTCGTTCAGTGCGAGATTTGAAAATGGCATCGGTACCAACCCCTAAGAACTGCTGGCTGCCTCACATGCGGCATGCTTTGCGATGGCGGTCTCCTCGCAATTGGGTAAGGTAGGTTTGAGACCCGAGAAGCTGGCAGCCACGGCGACTATCACTTTCGAGAAGGTCGGCGAGCATTTCGCGATCTCGAAAAGCCATCTCGACCTGTTGGCTCAAGTTCCTGATGCGAACCAATCGATATTCGAAGCTGCCGTCAAAGCAGCTGAGACCGGTTGCCCGGTATCAAAACTTTTCAAAGCTGAAATTTCTATGGACGCTCGGCTAGAATTGACGGTCTGACTCAGATAAGCACCAAGAATGATTCAAAAGATCCTCTTCCCGGTTGACTTCTCTCCTTCGTGCGTCGGCATGGCCGTCTACGTTAAACGAGCTGCGGCGATTTTCGGTGCCGAAGTGACCCTCGTACATGTATGCGATCTCTCGAGTCACAACGGATTCGAGCTCTTCGCACGAACGCCCGACGCGATAGCAGAAGAGCACTGGAATCTTGCGAGGAGCAAACTTGAACTCTTTCTCAATTCCCAGTTTCCTTCAACGAAGTCTCGGACGGTCCTTTTGGCCGGCGACCCAGCAGCCTTGATCATGGTGGAAGCAAAGAAGGGTAGATTCGACTTGATCATGATGCCCACGCATGCTGGTCAATTCCGGCAGATGCTTCTCGGCTCGACGACAGCGAAGGTACTAAGTGACGCGGACTGTCCTCTGTTAACAATGCAGCACGCTGCAACAATCGCTCCCCGGTCCCTGGAGCACCGGACGTGGATTTGCGCCGTCGAGTTGTCAGTGGGTTCGGAAAGGTTACTCCACTACGCGAGAGAGGCCGCGTCGGCGGCGGGTGCAAAGCTGTCGGTGGTTCATGCAATTGAAACAGGCGAGGCGGGCTCAAACGTCGAAAAGCCATCCAAAGCAAAGATACGCGCTCTGCAGCAGCGCATTGTCGATCTCCTGCGCACCGTAGGTTCGGACGCTTCTGTGTCCATTGCGTTCGGCCCGGTCAAACAGGTATTGCTTGATGCGGTCAGGAAATCATCCGCTGATGTTCTCGTGCTTGGAAGAAGTACTCATTCCGGTGCTCTTGGGCGCATGGGGGATCTGACCTATTCCCTGATTCGGGACTCACCTTGTCCAGTCGTGAGTGTCTGAAAGGTCTTATCCACAAGCATGGAGCGAAGTGCTCCGAAATGAAGCGCAATCTGCATTTCAATCTCCGAACGGATTGTTGCGCGTCGGGGTTTAAAAAGGCTACTCATATGCGAACACCTGTGATCTGTGGGAACTGGAAGATGCGCAAGGACGCCGCCGGCACCACGTCTTTCTTCGAGAGTTTTCGGACGCTTGTCGAGGGCTCGGAAAATTGCGAGATCGTAATCTGCCCCTCCTTCCTTAACTTGGAGACCGCGGTCAGGGTTACGCGCGGAAGTAGGATACAAGTTGGCGCACAAAATCTTTGTTGGGCGACGGAAGGTGCCTTTACCGGTGAAGTCTCCGGCCCGATGATCAGGGCGTTGGGCTGTTCGCACGTGATCGTGGGACACAGCGAGCGACGCAAGTATTTTGGCGAAACCAACGAGAGTGTGTTGGAGAAAACCGTTGCGGCCATCGACGCGGGGCTCACCCCGATCGTCTGCGTTGGAGAGCGTGAAAAGAAGAACGCGAGAAACGCGCTGATGGAGCAGTTTCGGTACTCCATTGCCGCGCTGTCGGACGAGCAGTTCGCAAGAATCGTAATCGCATACGAACCGGTCTGGGCGATCGGCACTGGCGAGACCGCCACGCCCGAGACCGCCGCCGCCGCTCACCGCCTCATTCGCGGTCAAGCGAAAGGCAGTTTCGGAAAGGAGGCTGCGAACAACGTGCGCATCCTATACGGCGGCAGCGTGAAACCAGACAATGCGAAGAGTCTTATGGCGCAGCCCGGTATTGACGGCTTGCTAGTAGGCGGGGCCAGCCTCGACCCGGTCAGCTTCGGAGTGATCGTGAATCTTAGAGCTTGCCAGGCGTCTCGAACGAGTTCCGTGAGCTACGCGAAATCCAGCGTGATCGAGAGAGGGTAATGGTCGGAAGCCGAGACAGAACGATGCACCTGCGCTTGGCTCGCCAGAACGGGGCCCCGCGTAAAGATCCAATCGATGACCCTCCCCGGCTCTAAGAACGAGTGAGGTGTTGTTGGCACGTGCTGCTTCGCAAAGGCGTCCTGAAACTGCGCGCGGCCGATCGCGGTAGCGGCAGGCCCCCCGGATGCGTCGAGATTTAAGTCGCCAGCGAGCACAATCGGCGTGTTTCCATCGTATCGCCCGGCATCCTCCAGGGTCTCCGCAATCTGGGAGCAGCGCAACGGGTCATCGCCTTTGCTTTCTAGGTGCAGGTTATAGGTGACTACCCGTTTTCCCGCGATAGTCGATTCGCACACCAGGGCCAGGCGTCATCCGATTCTTTCCTGAAACGGTTCGATCTCGGCCAGGAACCAGCGGGGACGCCAGAAGTTAGATTGCTTCTGAAATCGTATGATGCGGGGATTCGATAACGGCCAGCGCGAGAGTGTCGCTTGGCCGTGATAGGCGGGTGATGAGCGTGAACCCTGTGTTAATTCCTGAAACTCACGCCCGAACACATAGTTCGTCTGCAGCTTCAGGGCGATTTCCTTCGCAACATTCAAGTGATGCGTCCGCCGCGCATTCAGATCGGATTCCTGGAGAAGAATAACGTCGGCCTTCGCGCCGGCCAGGAACTCGATAACGCGCTGCAGCCGCAGGCCCCGATTGATATTCCAGTTCACCACACGAATAGAATCCGGGGGAACGAGGACCAACCGTAGAGGTGAAAAATTACCTGTTTCGATCTCCTGCATCGAGATCACAGCTTGCCACACCTCTTAGCTGCGCACACAGGGACGCTCCCGAACCACCAAACTAATAGGGTCATCACCAGAGGATCAAAGCAAACCAGCGGCATATTCGCGCGATGGTTGCGCATTCTGAGAAAAAACTGCGCGATTTGCCACAACCTGACTCCGGGGCCTGGCAAAAGCGAGAGAAGAGTACAGCGCGATGGGCCAGACCAGATTTGCTCCGATCACGCTCAGAACGAACGCCACGTTCATCAGATTAAAGAGCGCAAAGAAGAGCAGGGCATAAGGGAAAAAACAGCGCCGGACGTCCAGCGGCGAGGCGGCGCCGCTCCCATCCCGTGGCGAGGAAGCTTGCTAAGGCTCCAAAAAGGAGCAGGCCGCCGTATACCAAGTACGTTTTTGTTCCTGAGCTTCTCCACCGTCCTATGGTCAGGCCCACAAGAAGAAACAGATAGAACGCGTAGTCGCAGATTGTCTCCAGCCAGCAGCCGAAATCGGATTCCAGTAGTTTCAAACGAGCGACCTCTCCATCGCACCCATCCATAATGCTGGCGAAGAGGCATAAAAACGCGCCGAGCAATGTGCTCCAGTAACCGCCGTAAGCGAAGAATGCGGCAGAAGCAATGCCGACGCCGAGCGTGAAAATACTGACCATGTTTGCTGTGATCGGAAGCTTGATGAGCTGCCGGCTGATCGGAATGGAGATCCGGCGATTCAACCGCGCGTAGAAGCCGTCGGTAGGTTTGACCAGCCAGCGGTCCAGTTTTCGTTCGGCAGCCTCGCAGTCCTCTGGAGTATTGACGCGCTGCCATTGGTCTTCCGCGACTGGCATGGAAACGACCGAGTGCATCTCGGTGACTGACGCGTGCAGTTCCTTGAGCGATCCGGCTTGCATTGGACAACGCTCTGCGAAATCGCGGATCATCTCAATCGGCAAAGCATAGACGCCCGCAAGTTGGTCGCCGCTCATCAGTGCCAACACGGTGCGTTCGTTACCCGACTCACTGGCTCTCCGAAGCAAGGATGGATGATACGTCGTGTTTCCGTCAACCAGGACCAACCATTCGCTGGGGGCCTTATTGACAATGAGCAGTAGTCGTTGAGAAAGAGAGGCGCCAGCGGCTGCCTCTATCCACTCGACGGATTCGGGAAGTCGCCCGGTAAAGAATAGCGCCCGCTGCACTTTTCGCCTGGTGGCGGGATCGGCCACTACCATGATGCGCGTAGATCCGGCCTTTTGCGCGGCGAGTATCGTTCGGAGAAGGATGGGCAAAGTGCCGACTCGATAGAGTGAAGAGCTGAATTGGCGGTTCCCGGGTTCTCCATCAGCGAGGAAAATGACGAAAGCGATTTCGTTTTCGGGTGAACGGTTGCTCGAAGGATTCGTTTGCGCGTTTACAGATGCCGCGACGTTTGCGGTCGTGCTGCCCAGGATTTTGGATTCGCGGTGCTTTCTTGACCGTGTCAGCAAGACAAAACAAATGGCGCCAACCGCGGCCCAGAAAAAGGACCGCACTCGCCTTGATAAACCCAAAGCCAATCCAGTCGCGCTGCTTAGGCCAAACATCTTGCCAATCAGCATGGTTCCCCCCTCGTAGGTTCCAATGTTCCCTGGGTTGAAATTGCCCAGGACGTTCACGAGCTTGGTCAATGCCTCGATGACCAGGGCACTGAAGAAACCCATCTTCACGCCCATCAGCCAGAGGATTAAACACACCTCCGACACTGCCATGCACTGAGCGGCCAGATTTAGTGAAAAACTCGCCCAAAATGCTCTGGGGGTCTTGTGATGGAAATCGAAAAGCGCATTCTCAACGGACTCCACCAGCAGATATCTGCTCTCCATCCAATTTTTCAAGGAGGGAACGCGGCCGATCAAGCGGGCGCTCCACGAAAGTACCGGCCAACGCTTTCGCACCGCGAACAACGTCACCATCAGAAAGGCGATCAATGTAAAAGCAAACAGACTCGCGTACAGGCGCAGAGCATGGGAAAGCGCCACGAGGGGCAGGGCGGCCAAAATCCCCGCGATCGTGGTCACGGCCGCCGTCACGACATAGAGGCCGCGATCGAGAGTCACCGAAGCGAGACCACTGGCAACGGGAATTTCTGCACTCATGCGCGAGACTCGGACAGAATCTCCAAGGGTCTGCCCCAGGATACCGAGTTGTCCGGCAGCTTCCGCCCCCAGTCGAAGCCCCACCATGCGGGAAAACGAGATCTTATGCTGTTCGTCACCCAGAGTAAGCCGCCAACCCCACGTCCTCGCAAGGTGCGAGACTCCGGCCAGGGCAATCACCAATATGATCCCGCAACCGAGTTCGGAGAGGCTTCTCCACAGCTTGCTGGGACCAGCTCGCCAGATAAGGTAAACAAAGAAGCCTGCGCTCATGACGATTGCGAAGAGGCGAAGTGGGAGTTGCGCTTTTGATGGGATTTTAAGCATTGACAAGACTTTCCGCGAACGGGTTTTCACAGAAGTCCACATCAAAGACGCCTTCGGCGTGAGCCAACGCCTCGGGGCTGTCGACGTCCTGCCAGTGTGCGTCGCCGATATCAAAGGCTCTCAGTTTCTGCTCACGCGCAAGTTGGCGCATACCATCCGACAACGAACAGCTCCCGTCTCTTTTTGCTGATTCGAGCCTGTGGAAGAGTGCCGGGCTGCACAAAAACATCCCTGTGTCGAGGGCGTCATAACGGGCAAGATCTTTGCCGATATCGACGATATGATCCGCTTCGCATTTGACCTTCGTTGCGTCGTCGAGGTCAAAAACACGATCCACATTGTGGTCGACTGCA
>Ga0099830_10000954_pt1 | contig 14019 bp, 14 predicted proteins | sample CZO8metaG_4_FD_79337 | JGI IMG/M metagenome (GOLD analysis project Ga0099830, IMG submission 79337) | Vadose zone soil microbial communities from the Eel River Critical Zone Observatory, Northern California, USA - CZOApr15con2H3.8 metaG | ecosystem: Environmental > Terrestrial > Soil > Vadose...
AAGTGCTGACCGCCCACTTGAAGAAGGAATTGATCACCATGAGCCAGCTCGAAGCTGCAGCTAGAAAGCAGGGATTTTCCTCGTTGGCGGAGGTCGATCAATGCGTTCTCGAGCCCGGCGGAGCGCTTTGCTTCATCGGCAAAAAGCCTGCTGCCGAAGACGTCCGGCATAAAGAATTAATGGGGCGACTGGAGCAGTTGATGGAAGAGGTAGTACGCCTCCGCGGATCCCAGCCGCCGGCTCACGCATAGGCAGGCCGCCATGGCGCATCAGCTTCCTAGTGGAGCAGGAAAGCCGTGCCCGCAAAGAGAACGCCGCTGGCTCCGATCAACACACCCACAAGCCAATATCCCCTGCGCTTGGTGAGAAGCGTGAGGGAGCAAATGACAAGGCCCACCTCGATGAGAGCTTCCCCGCCATCGAACCGGTCGGCGCGGTGGCTCACCAGATCCCGCTCCTTTTCCAATTCTTTGGCTTTCTCGCTGATGTCCTCTTTGTCGCTCGCATACCGCTCGGATTCCTTTACGTATTTCTCGCGCACGGCTTCCGCCTTTTCATTACCCTGAGGAGCGAGGGCACCGAGCAAATCCGCAGCGCTCTGCATTTCATGCCAGCGAATATTTTTCGCCTGGTAGTAGGCCCATTGGTCCGTCGCCTGAGATTGCAGAAGCAATTCCTCGGTGTGGGCACGATGCCCGAGGAGAGTTACCCCTGCCACCAGTACCGCAAGGATTGAAATCGTTACGGAGACAGGAACCACGAAGGGATTGTCACCGTGCCCTTCATGCCCTTCGTGAAGTTCCACACCTTCATGCATCGCGATAGCACCTCTTAGTTCTATTTATGCCCCTGGGTCCGCAGCGATGGCCTTCAGAGAGTCCTGGGCCGCGGAAAGGGTGCGTTGGATATCAGCACCGGTATGCGCCGCCGAAACAAACGCCGCTTCAAATTGAGATGGCGCCAGGAATATCCCGCGCTCGAGCATCTCCCTGAAAAACCTTGCATAGCGCTTAGTGTCCGAGCGTCTGGCGCAATTAAAGTCCCGCACAGCCTCAGGGGTGAAGAAGAGCGTAGCCAGCGAGCCAATGGCGTTCACCTGACCGGCGACGTGAGCCTCGGCGAGAGCCTCGCGCAGCCCGGTGGCGAGTCTTTGGCCGTGCCGGCTCAATCCTTCGTATAGACCAGGCCTCGTTAGTTGCTTGAGCGTCGCGATTCCCGCACGCATCGCCAGGGGATTTCCCGCCAGCGTTCCCGCCTGATATATGGGTCCCAAGGGAGCCACGTGGTTCATGAGCTCTGCGCGTCCGCCGTACGCTGCGACGGGCAATCCGCCTCCAATGACCTTTCCGAGAGTCGTGAGATCGGCCTGGATATTCAGCAAGTCTTGGGCTGATCCGTTCTTTAACCGAAAACCGGTGATCACCTCGTCCGCGATCAGAAGGGCGCCATTCTTGCGAGTGATTTCCCGCAACCCAGTGAGAAATCCTGATTCCGGCAACACCACTCCCATGTTCGCCGCAATGGGCTCGACGATGACAGCAGCAATCTTGTCCTTGTGCTGTGCGAACAGGTTGTCGACGCCATCCAAATCGTTGTAAGGCGCGTTAAGGGTCAGCTCGGCAAGGGCCTGTGGCACTCCGGGGCACTCCGCAATCCCAAGCGTCGCAAGACCCGAGCCGGCTTGCGAGAGAAAGCTGTCTGCGTGCCCGTGGTAGCAGCCTTCAAACTTAAGAATGAAATCGCGTTTGGTAACGCCGCGGGCAAGCCGCAGCGCACTCATGGTGGCTTCCGTGCCGCTCGAAACAAAGCGAATTTTTTCAATAAATGGAATCGCTTCGGTTATCAGCGTGGCGAGTTCGAGCTCAAGTTCCGTCGTAACTCCGTAGCTCGTGCCGCGCGCAGCTTGATCCGTAATGGCCTCGCAGACCGCGGGATGCGCGTGCCCCAATAGCATCGCGCCCCAGGAACAGACATAGTCGAGGAATTCGTTACCGTCGACATCATAAAGATACGACCCTTTGCCGCGCTCGATGATCAACGGCTCGCCACCTACCGAGCGAAACGCGCGGACCGGGCTATTCACGCCTCCAACGAGAACTCTCTCGGCACGCTCGAAAATCTCTCGCGAGCGGCGCCGTCCACTCTTCAATTTGCCAGGCGTCGAACTCATCGGGCTTTTTCACAAATGCTCAAGGCTTCAGCCACCGGGCCGCATCCTTGGCGTGGTAGGTCAGGATAATATCCGCCCCCGCGCGCTGGATTCCTGTGAGAATTTCAAGCACCACACGCCGCTCGTCGAGCCAATCCTTTTGTGCGGCGGCTTTGATCATCGAGTATTCGCCGCTCACGTTGTACGCCGCAACAGGTACGTGAAAAGAATCGCGTACCCGGCGGATGACGTCGAGATACGGCAGCGCCGGCTTCACCATGACCATGTCCGCGCCTTCTTCCAGGTCGAGTGCAACTTCCTTCAGCGCTTCCCGAGCGTTCGCAGGATCCATCTGGTAGCTGCGGCGGTCACCAAATTGCGGCGCAGACTGCGCCGCTTCGCGAAAAGGACCATAGAAGCCTGAACAGTATTTTGCCGCGTAGGAAAGAATAGCGATGTTTTCAAACTTGTGCTCGTCGAGCATCTCCCGGATGGCGGCAACCCGGCCATCCATCATGTCGGAAGGCGCAACGACGTCTGCGCCGGCTCGCGCATGCGACAACGCTTGTTGCGCAAGAATCGGGAGCGTCGCATCATTGGCTACGTCGCCATTCTCGATGACGCCGCAATGCCCGTGATCCGTGTACTCGCAGAGGCACACATCGGTGACTACAATCAATTTCAGCTTTGCCTTCCGAATTGCCTCGATTGCACGTTGCACAACTCCCTGGGCAGACGTCGAACTCGTGCCTCGGGGATCTTTCGATTCTGGCAGGCCGAACAGTATTATTCCCGGGATTCCCAGAGCCTCGACCTCGCGACATTCCTCCACGATTTGGTCGGCGGATTGCTGGAATATCCCCGGCATGGAACTAACTTCTTGCCGGACTCCTGAGCCGGGACACACAAACATCGGGTAGATAAGGCCCGCTGTGGCGAGCCGCGTCTCGCGCACGAGGCCCCGGAGCGCTTCGCTGCGCCGCAAACGCCGCGCCCGGTGGGTAGGGAAACTCATCCTCGCTTCACTCCTGCGGTAGAAAGTTTTGCCGCCCCGGCAAAATGTGCCTCCAGGGATTTCACGACCGCCATCGCCGTAGTATCCGCGGCCTGCACGACGCGCTCAATCCCGGCTCTTTGTAAAGCTCCCGCAGTGACGGGTCCCACCGCGGCGATAACGATTCTACGCTGCAAGGCCGGCAATTGCTCACGGCCCATTATTTCTGAAAAGTGGTGAACTGCGCTCGGGCTGAAAAACACAACGGCGTCAATTCCTGACCCGACCAGACGGTTTACTTCTTTTCGATCCAGATTGCTAGGAAGCAAGGTTCGGTATGCCACCACCTCCGTCACTCTGGCCCCGTTTCGGCGCAGCGCAGCGGACAAGTCCGGATTTGCGCGGTCGCTCCGTGGCAGAAGCACGCTCTTACCTCGAACCCGCTCCCCCAATTCTTCAGCGAGGGCAACTCCGCTGTGATTCTTCGCCACGTAGTCTACAGAAATCCCGCGCTTCTCAGCCTCTTTGGCCGTGGCCGGGCCAACCGCAGCAATCTGTGATGGCCGCTTCAAATGGAATTGGCGGCCGCCAAGTTTCTCGGTTCGCTGGACCACGGCGAGCACGGCATTCGCACTCGTAAAAATCGTCCAATCAAACGAATCCAATTGTTGAAGAGCCGTATCCATGGGCCGGCAATCTTCCGGGCCCGCAAATGAGACGAGTGGGAGAGAAATCGGATCAGCGCCGCGGTCCGTCAATTCCCGGGAGAGTTCAACAATCTGGGGAATTGCACGGGTTACAACAATCTTCCTTCCGGCCAATGGCGATGGAAGTCTCTCAGCCACGCTGGCGGCTCACTTCTTCGAGGATGGCCTGCGCGCCGGCTTCGATCAACAGACGGGCCATGTGTTCACCAAGTTGCCCGGCTTGTTCCGGCGGCGCGGTCGCGCGCTGTTTCACGTACTGCGCGCCGTCTACGGAGCAGACGCAAGCTTCCATGACCAGCTCTTCGCGCTCGATACGCGCCCACGCACCAAGGGGTACCTGACAGCCGCCTTGAAGCGCGGAAAGCAGCGCGCGCTCCGCAACAATCGCAGTTCGTGTTTCGGCATCGTCGAGGCTCGCCAGCATGCCCCCCGCTTCCGCGTCTTTCGCGCGGCATTCGACCGCGATTGCTCCTTGACCGACCGCCGGCATGCACACGTCCGGTGAGAGGACTTCCGTGATGCGTTGACTCAAGCCAAGACGGTCTAAACCTGCCTTCGCCAGCACTACGGCTTCGTACTCGCCGCTTTCCACTTTTCGGAGGCGTGTATCGACGTTGCCACGGAGGTCCCGGATATCCAGGTCCGGGCGAATGTGAAGAAGCTGCGCCTGACGCCTGAGACTTCCAGTGCCAACGCGCGCCCCATGCTGAAGATTGGCGAGCGTCAGCCCTTTTGCGCTCACCAAGCAATCTCGAGCGTCCGCCCGGCGGCATATCGCCGGGAAGCTAAGGCGCGAAGGCACGTCTGTCGGAATATCCTTCACGCTATGCACGGCCAGGTCGATCGATTCCTCGAGCAAAGCTTCTTCCAGCTCTTTGATGAAAATTCCCTTCCCGCCAATTCCTGTTAATGCGGACTGCTGCATCTTATCGCCGGCTGTTTTGATTACGACGATCTCCATCTCCACACCAGCAGCCGCAAACAGCTGCTTGCGAACCCACTCCGCCTGCCACTTCGCAAGCATGCTGCTACGGGTGCCGATGCGCAGGTGCCTCAAGACTTTCCCCCGTGAGAAAGGAACAGATCGCGAAGCGCCTCGACGTTTTGAATCTTGCGCCGCAGTTCCTTTTCTCCGCGCAAGCGCTCAGCGGGTTCAAGGAGCAGCTTCTCCAGCAATTCATCCATCAAGGATTCCACGCGCTGGCGCTCGGACGCGCCCAGGCCGTTCATCGAATCCACTCGCGCACGAATGAAGGCGGCACGTTCCTCGCGCATGCGTGTACGCAGTGCGTCCACCAAACCAACAAGCTCGACGCTCGCCTGCCAGGAGAGAAACTTGCCGACATGCTCTTCGACGATAGCTCCAGCCCGGGGGATTTCGTTTTCGCGGGCCTGCCGGTTCTGCTGGACGATGTCCGAGAGATCGTCCACGTTGTAAACGTAAACATTGTAGAGATTCGCCGCGGAAGCCTCGATATTCCGTGGCACTCCCAGGTCCATCAGCAGAAGAGCGCGATTGCCTCGCGCTGCCATCGCTTTTTCCAGGGTGTCACGCCGGAGTACAGGCTCGTCCGAGGAAACCGATGACACCACCACGTCCGGCACCTTCAGCGCCGTTTTCCATTCCGCCCACCCAATTACCTTCCCTTCATACTGCCGCGCGAGCTCATCGGCACGTTCTCGCGAGCGATTCATCATGAATAGGCGGGCAATTCCGCGGGCGCGCAGTTGCGACACCACCTGTTCACTGATCGCCCCGGCTCCCAGCACCAGCGCGCTTCGCTCACTCAATTTGCCGAAGATACGTTCGGCCAGCTTCACGCCTGCCGACGCCACCGACATGGGACGCGTTCCGAGGTCTGTTTCTGTGCGAACTCGCTTCCCCACCTCCAGCGCCCCTTGGAACAGCCGGTTTAGAACCGGGCCGGTCGCTCCGAGCTCGTGAGCAATCCGGTAGGCCTCGCGGACTTGGCCAAGAATTTCGGCTTCGCCGAGGAGCATGGAGTCAAGCCCCGCCGAGACGCGGAAAAGATGCCGCACCGCCTCGCAGTCATAGTGATGATAGAGCGACTCCCCTAACACGTCTGGACGTACGGAATGAAACTCGCTCAGGAATGAAGAAAGCCCGGGCGCGCATTCGTGGGAAGTTTCCGGCGGGACACCATACACTTCGCTGCGGTTGCAGGTCGAAAGCACGAGTGTTTCTTCCAGGATCCCGCGGGACCGCAGCTGTTCGGCAGCCTGCCGCGCTTGCTCCGCCGTAAACGACAACCGCTCGCGCACCTCGACCGGCGCAGTGCGGTGATTCAGTCCGACGAGAACGATCTCCATACCGCGGCCGCGCTCCTAAAAGTATCTATGACTGTGCGAGAGGTACAGGTTCACCACGGTGAAACTCAAAACTACGACAAAGAAATTGAAAATACACAGTTTCGAGGCCCGCACTCCGCGCCAGGACGCCGTCCGCGCCAGCCTGAAATAGAGCGCGTACAGAAGCAATACGAGCAAGGTGATCACATATTTCGGGTCGAAATACGACTGCTGGCCGGTCAGACGATCGACCCAAAGGAACCCAAGAGCAGTTCCGATGGCGATGGAGATGAGGCCGATGAGCGTACTGGAACGACTCATGCGTTCGAGGAGCTCCAGGGACGGGAGGCGCCACACAACATCTCCGAGCTTATGCCGGCGCAGGAGGCGCTCTTCGCCGAGAAAAATGAGGCTGAACACGAAGGAAAGCGCAAAGGCCGCATAAGCGAGAATACTCAAGGTCACGTGGAACGCAAATGCCGGACCGCGCGCCGGCGCAGGGGCGAGCCGATCCGCGGGCGCGAGATGAGCGGCAAGGAAAAAAACGATGATAAACGGCACAACAATGGCCCCGACGGAGCGCTGCCGGTGATAGAACTCCAGCGCCAAATACGTCAGAGCAAGAAGCCATCCGAACAGGGACATCGAACCGTAGAGATCGTGGTAAGGAACGGTGTGCAGCCCGCGAGTCCTCTCCAGCAGGGCATAGTAATGCGCGACCAAACCCAAGGCCAGAAAAACGGTACCCAAACGTCCCATAAGTTCCCTACCTGTATACAGGAAGCGGAGATATGCTGCGAAACTCAGCGCATACGAGGCGATCGTCAGAATGAAAAATAAACCTTTCATCAGTCCTGCTAGCTTGAAGCGTTCACGGCAACCCTTCCGTCGGAGAGACGCGTATTGGCCCGAAGCCTGTGCGGCGAACTAAAGATAGAGTATAGCCCAGCCATCGCGCGCCTAGCACCGTTAGGTCCTTCCGCAGCAATCGGCGCAGGTATTTGTTATGCTTGGTTTCAGGCGCAAGATGGCGAATGAGCCCGTACCTTTGCATCGAAAAGACTTGTTCCTCCGCGCTTGCCGGAGCCAGATAGTCCCGCGCGTTCCAGTTTGGATGATGCGCCAGGCGGGACGCTATCTGCCTGAATATCGTGCCATCCGCGAAAAGCATGCTTTCCTCGAAGTTTGTAAGACTCCGGACTTGGCTGTAGAGGTTTCGCTGCAACCCTTTCGCCGGCTCGGCGTCGACGCCGTCATCGTGTTTTCGGACATCCTCATCCCCGCTGAGGCTATGGGCCTGAGGCTGGAACTCGGTGATGCCGGGCCAAACTTGCCGGAGCCTGTTCGAACCAGGAACGATGTGGAAAAATTGAGGCCCTTCGACCCCGAAACCGAGACCGCATTCCTTCCCGAAGCCATCCGGCGACTCGTGCGCGAACTTGGCCCGAATGTGCCGGTGCTGGGCTTCGCAGGAGCGCCGTGGACGCTGGCTTGCTACATGGTCGAAGGCCAGGCCAAAGAAGGCTTTGCCGCTGCGAAGAGTTTTCTTCTGCATGAACCGAAGATTTTTCGCGAACTGCTTCATCGCATCGCGTTGGCGACGATCACCTACTTGAAGGCGCAGATCGCCGCAGGGGCTGCAGCTGTGCAATTGTTCGATACCTGGTGTGGCGAGTTGAGTTTAGGGGACTACGAGAATTTCGCGCTGCCTGCCACTCAAGAAATCATTTCCGGCATCGGCGGCGCGGTTCCAGTGATCCATTATACCAGGGCGTCACATCACTTGTTTCCGGCCGTGGCGCGATCTGGCGCCGACGTCCTCAGTGTCGATTGGCGCATGGATTTGAGCGCACTTCGCGCGGAACTCGGGCCTCGCATCGCACTGCAGGGCAACGTGGATCCCGCCGTTCTGCTCGGCCCTTCCGAAGAAATTCGCCGGGTAACGTCGGAAACGGTTGCGGCTCTCGGTGGCGCAGGCCATATCCTGAACCTGGGGCATGGCATTCTGCCGCAGACGACGGTCGAGAATGCGCAGCTCTTTGTGCAAACCGGCCAGCGGGCTCTGCTGCAAGAAGCGAAGCCTGCGGCGAGTTGGCGTTGAGGAAGAACTGCCGTGACCGCCGCTAACCCGAGCTTGCAAAGCATGCGACAAGAGCTTCGCGTGGGCGAAGAGTTCCTCGCGCGCTACAACCGTCCCGGCCCTCGCTACACAAGTTATCCAACAGCGCCGGTTTGGAGTGAATCCTTCGGACCCGCCGATCTCGAAAAAGTGCACGAGGAAGCGGAGCGCGCCAAGACTCCCGTCTCGCTTTACATGCACATTCCATTTTGCGAGAGCCTCTGCCTCTTCTGCGCCTGCAACGTCGTCATTCAAAAAGACAAGCGCGTTTCGCCGCCCTATCTCGACGTTTTGAAGCGCGAGACTGAAAAGGTCAGCCGCGGTGTCTCGCCCGAACGCCAGGTCGTTCAGTTTCACTGGGGTGGCGGAACGCCCACCTATCTGACTCCGGAACAGATTGAAGATCTTTTCGGCTTCACGCGCCAGCTCTTCACCTTTGCGCCTGACGCGGAAATCGGCATCGAGGTCGATCCCCGCGTAACTTCACGCGCGCATCTTGAAACGCTTCGCCGCCTGGGTTTCAACCGCCTCAGCATGGGCATTCAGGATTTCCACGCCGATGTGCAGAAAGCCATAAACCGCATCCAGCCATTCGAATTGACACGCGACCTCATCGAGGCTGCCCGTGCCCTGGGCTTTCAAAGCATAAACGTCGATCTTATCTACGGCCTCCCGCATCAAACTGCCGGGACTTTCGCGCACACCGTCGACCAGATCCTCGAGCTCACCCCCGACCGCATTGCCTTGTTTAGCTATGCGCACGTGCCGTGGCTAAAAAAACAGCAAGGCTCTTTTGCCGCTCACCTTCCGGAAGGCATGGAAAAGTTTGAGATCTTTCGAACCGGCCTGCTGAAGTTCCTTGAAGCCGGCTATCTCTACATTGGCATGGACCATTTCGCGAAGCCCGGCGATGAACTCGCCCTTTCTCAGCAGAACCGCACCCTGCACCGCAACTTCCAGGGCTATACGACAAAATCAGGCGCCGACCTTTATGGAATGGGCATCACAGCCATAAGCGGAATCCAGAACGCCTATGCCCAGAATTACCGCGACATTCCTTCCTGGGAGAAGGCCGTGGCCAATCGCGGCATTGCCACCATGCGCGGCTATCATCTTTCGAACGACGACTGCCTGCGCCGCGCGGTTATAAGCCGACTTTTGTGTCACACCGTCGTTCTAAAAGACGAAATCTCGCGCGACTTTTCAATCGACTTCGATCAGTATTTTGCCCAGGAGCTGCACCGCCTCGAAGCGCCCCGCGACGACGGGCTGGTCCTCCTCGAACCAAACGAAATCCGCACCACCTGGCTCGGCCGCATCTTCATTCGCAATCTGGCCATGGTTTTCGATCCCTATCTTGAAAAGCAGCACCTCGATGCCAAGCCACTTTTTTCAAAGACACTCTAGGCCTTTGAAGCCGCGCCCCTTACTGTGACGACCCACGTTCCATTGCTCGTTGTGGGTGCCGGGATTTCCGGCCTCGTCTGCGCGTATGCGCTCCGCAAGGCCGGGATCGATGCCTTGCTCGTGGAAGCCTCTCCTCGGCCAGGAGGCGTGATCCGCTCCGAGAGCCGCGAGGGCTTTCTCCTCGAGCTCGGCCCACAGAGTTTCAGCGGGACCTCCCGGCTCCGGGAGTTGTGTAACGAATTGGGCATCGAGAAAGAATTGGTACAAGCTCCTCCTCGCGCGCCACGTTTCATCCTCGTGGTTGGACGGTTAAGGCGGCTTCCCTTAAGCCCGCCCGCGTTCTTCTCCTCTTCCCTCTTCAGCGTTCGAACAAAATGGAGCATCCTCCGGGATGCCCTCGGGCGCAGCAAACCACCGCAGTCAGATGAATCCGTTGCCGCATTCGTTCGGCGCAAGTTTTCCGCCGAGCTCCTCGACAAACTCGTTGGCCCTTTCGTCTCCGGCATTTACGCGGGCGACCCTGAAAAATTGAGTATACGCGCAGCTTTCCCGCAAGTGTACGAAGCGGAGCGAACCGGCGGTAGTGTGGTGCGGGGGGTGATACGCACCTCAAAAAACGAGAGCGCTCCGCGCGAAAGACCCACTCTGCAAAGCTTTCGAAACGGGAACGAGACCCTTGTAAGCGCCCTCGCTTCAAGACTTGCTCCCGCGTTACGCTGCGGCGCGTCCGTTACCCAAGTTCAACGCCGGGCAACAGGATATGCCGAGAGGTTCGAAATCAAATTGCGCGTTGGCGCAACGGAGGAGGAGATCGCCACCGATCACTTGGTCTTTGCCACCCCAACCCAAGTTACCTCCTCTCTCCTCCGGGAAGTGAACCCGGAATTTGAATCGGTCTTAAACGGAATTGATTACGCGCCCGTAGCGGTTGTCTCCCTCGGATATCGCAAATCGGACATAGGAAAATCTCTCGAAGGATTCGGATTCCTCGTGCCGCGGTCGGAGCGTTTGCGGATTCTTGGAACAGTCTGGAATTCATCGTTGTTTCCGAACCGTGCGCCGGAGGGATTCGCCCTCCTCACGAGCTTCGTCGGTGGAGCTACCGACCCACAAGCGATTTCCCTCGCGCCGGACGCCGTTGTCTCCATCGTGCACCGTGAAATCTCGCCGCTATTGGGCATTAAACAGTTGCCGACCTTTTCAAATGTGACGCTTTATCAACGGGCACTCCCTCAGTACAATCTGGGTCACTCCGAGAGGATCGCCGCTCTCAAGAATCTCTCGACTAAGTTCCCGAGCTTGTGGCTGACCGGAAACTATCTTCGCGGACCGTCGATCGGAGCTTGCGTCGAACAAGCTCTCTCGATTGCCGCAGAGATTCGAAGTAGAATCTCGGAGGCCAAGCAATAAGCCGTTCCGCCTCATCCGGTTATGCTATTGGGCCGTATAGCTTTGCAGGAGACGAAGAAGCCTATCCCGTGTTCTTGGCGGCCTTGACTCCCATGAATCAGCGCGACGTGTCGCCTGACGCGACTCTCGTGACTCGGCTTCTTCAAAAGGACGTGAGCTCTTTCGAACAGCTCTACGACCGCCACTCACGAATCGTCTACGCTCTGGTCTTGCGCATCTTGCAGCAAGCTTCGACGGCTGAAGAAGTTGTCCAAGACGTCTTTCTACAACTCTGGCGCAATGCCGCCCATTACGATCCCTCGCGCGGGCCCTTCGTTCCTTGGCTGCTTACGCTGGCGCGGAACCGCGCGCTCGACCATCTGCGTCTCAAGAGCGAGCGTCAGCGCCGCCGTGAAGATCAGGCAGAGGAACTCCCCCCGGTAGCTTCCGCGCCCGACTATGAAAAGGCGCTCGATGAAAAGCGCCGCGCGGAGCGTGTGCGGGCTCTAATGACTTCTCTGGCTCCGCAGCAGAAAAGAGCAATTGAACTGGCCTATTTTGAGGGCCTTAGCCATTCGGAAATTGCCGCCGCGCTCAAGGAGCCGCTGGGAACAGTCAAAAGCTGGATTCGAAACGGTTTGTTGCGCTTGAAAGAAGGATTGCAGGCAACGACGTGAAAATCTGCGACCAATTCCGGGAGTTAATCCAAGCGTACGCGCTTGGCGCGCTCGACCCTGAAGACCGCGCCGCGTTCGAAGCGCACCTGGCAATCGGTTGCTCGGATTGCGCGAAAACGGTTGAAGAAGCGCGCTGGCTTGTCAGCCAGCTCGCCTACCTCGCGCCGGAAGCAACTCCGCCGGACATGCTGAAGGGCCGCCTCATGCAGACGGTCCGCGAAGAGGCTCGCCAACCTCGAATTGCAGCTCCTTCCAAAACCGGTATCCCCTTTTGGATGTGGGCTGGCGTCGCAGCTCTGGTCGTCTTGAGTCTCTATTCGGCCCTGGAGGCTGGGCGATTGCGCGTCGAAATCCACGATGCAAACGAACGCGCCGCAGCCATTCTCCGCGAGCGCCAACAACTCCAGGAACAATTGGCTGTGGCCAAGCGGGAAGCCATGATCGTGACCGATCCAGCCTCGGTGAAGATTCCGCTCGCCGGGCAAGACCCACAGGCTCCGCAGCTCGAGGCCAAATGGCATTCGCAGTTGGGCATCTGTGTTATGGGACATAACGTTCCCATGCCCGCAGCGAACCGCGTCCTGCAACTCTGGCTCATTCCCAAAGCGCCAGGCGCCAAACCCATGCCTTCCATGACGTTAAGACCGGATCCAGACGGGAAGCTCGTTCTACTCGTTTCGAATCCGCCGGAATCCATGAGCGAAACGAAGGCCCTCGCCATCACGGAGGAGCCGGAAGGTGGCAGCCTCCAACCAACAACCACGCCGCGTTGGGTTGGCGGCGTCGGCTAAGCTTTTATTTCCTTTTGCCGTAGCGGAGGGCGAGCCGCACCTCGCGCCTCTTCGCCGCCTCACCAAAGCGCCGTTTTTCTTCTGCCGTTTTCAGGATAAGTGGCACTACTGGTTTGGGGAGCCGGGTGTGCTCATCAATCGCAACAAATGTTACGTACGCCGTCGTCGTATGCTTCCGCTCTCCGGTCATCGCGTTTTCCGAATAAACCTCGACACCTACCTCCATCGAAGTGCGAAACACCCGGTTGACTTGCGCCTGCAAGTTGACGATTTCCCCTAGATTCACTGGGTTGCGGAAATCAATGTAGTCGACAGAAGCGGTGACGACGTAGCTGTTGGAGTGCCGGTGCGCCGCTATCGCCGCAGCCATATCCACCAGGTGCATCACCTGGCCGCCAAGCAGCTTGCCCAACGGGTTCGTCTGCGCCGGAAGCACGATCTCCGTCATTTCCGAACGTGACGCGCTCACCGGCTTTCCCTCGGGCGCGACTTCCTCGCCGTTATGAGTTTTTCGCATCTACTCTCTCCTCATTCAGTTCCCGCTCTTCCAGCGATTTGGGATGCACTCTCTACACCCGTATAATACGGGAGCGAACGATGACCGAACAAAAGAAAACCCGCCGCCAGGTGCTCGAAGAGTTCGTGGCGAAAAAACCCGATGACGCCTTCTCGCTCTACGGTCTGGCCATGGAGTGTATGAACTCAGGCGACGCCGCTGCCGCCAACGGTCACTTTCGTGCCTTGATCGAGCGCAATGCGGACTATGTCCCCGCGTATCTCATGTACGCACAGCTGCTTGCGCGGGAGGGGCGCAAAGAACAGGCCAAGCAAGTTCTTTCGAATGGTATCTCTGCTGCCGCCAGAAAAGCCGATCCGCACGCCAGTTCTGAAATGGAAGCCCTTCTCAGTGAACTTTCCTGATCGACCCTCATCTTGATGATAGAATGCTGGAGTCACATAAACTGGCCGCGCCCTCTGGTATGATTTGATCTGGGACCTATGCGGCCTGAACGGATTCCAGTCTTTCCCCTCGACGTCGTCCTCTTTCCCGGCGCAGTGCTTCCCCTGCACATCTTCGAGCCGCGCTACCGCCAGATGGTAAAGAGTTGCCTCAAGGAAAAATCCGAGTTTGGCATATTACTCTCGCTTCCCAAAGGAGTTGCCTATGTGGGTTGCACGGCTGAGATCGTCGAGGTCGTGAAACGCTACGACGACGGGAGAATGGACATTCTAACCGTCGGCCGCGCACCTTTTCGCGTCATCCAGCTATATACAGAAAATCCCCTGGTCGAGGGTCAGGTCGACTATCTCGAGGATCGGGGAATACCATCAAATCCTCGTATCCGGCGAGAGCTCATCGAGCTCTATGAGGCCTGCCACACCTTGATCTTTGACGACTACCCCAAAAATGCTGACGGCGATTCTTCTCAAGAACTGTCTTTTGTGGTGGCGGCGACGCTGCCGATGGATTTATTG
>Ga0099830_10000955_pt1 | contig 14000 bp, 13 predicted proteins | sample CZO8metaG_4_FD_79337 | JGI IMG/M metagenome (GOLD analysis project Ga0099830, IMG submission 79337) | Vadose zone soil microbial communities from the Eel River Critical Zone Observatory, Northern California, USA - CZOApr15con2H3.8 metaG | ecosystem: Environmental > Terrestrial > Soil > Vadose...
GCTGGATTTTTTACATCAATGTGCCGGTGGGAATCATCTCATTGCTGCTGACCTCCGTACTGATCAGCGATCCGCCGTACATGAAGCGCACCAGCATCAAGAGCGGGTTCCGCATCGATTACATCGGCATCGGCTTGATCAGCCTGGGCCTGGGCAGCATGCAGATTATTTTGGACAAGGGGCAGCGCGACGACTGGCTGTCTTCCAACTTTATCCGTGTCTTCTTTGTGCTGATGATCATCGGCATCGTCGCTGGAATTATCTGGGAATTGCGCGAAAAGGAACCAGTGGTGGATTTGCGCATGCTGAAGAACCGCAACTTCGCCATCTCCACCTTGGCCATGTTTTTCCTGGGGTTCGTGCTGTATTCCAGCACCGTGTTGATCCCTCAATTCTTGCAGCAATTGCTGGGCTACGCGGCGGAAATGGCGGGACTGGCGCTGTCGCCGGGCGGCGCGGTGATCATGCTGATGATGCCGGTGGTTGGCTTCTTAGTGTCGAGGGTGGACACCAGGTTTCTGATTACTTTTGGGTGCATTGTCTGCGCTTCGGCGCTTTTCGTGATGGCCGGATGGGATCTGCAACTGGACTACGCACACGCGGTGCGCGGCCGCATGTTGCAGAGTTTCGGCTTGGCCTTTTTGTTTATTCCTATCAACGTCGCGGCCTTTGCGTACGTGCCGCGCGAAAAAACCAACATGGGCACCGGCATCATCAATTTGGCGCGCAACATCGGTGCCAGCGTGGGCATCGCTACGGTTACCACCATGTTGGAGCGGCGCACGCAGGTGCACCAGGCGCGCATGGTGGAGCACGTGAACACCTTCAGCGCGGCGTACCACAACATGCTGAATGGCACACAAGTGAAGCTGGTGGCGGCGGGCTCCAGCGTGGCGCACGCCACCACGCAGGCGCAGCAAATGATTTACGGCACGCTGCAGCGGCAAGCGGCCATGCTGGCGTTTATCGACAATTTCAAGATGCTGGGCGTCGTGTTCTTCGCCGTGATTCCGGTGCTTTTGCTGCTGAAGAAACCGAGCAGACAATCCAGCAACGTGCCGGTGCATTGAGCCGGCGGCGCGCGCCGTGCGTCAAAACAGTTTTGCATCACATAGGGGGATGAAATGGCAACGCAAGTGGCAGTGGGATTGCAGTTCAATGAAGGAAAGCTGATCCGCGCCGGCCAGCGTGGCGATTCGCAAGCGGTGGAGGCGCTGTTCCGCCGCTATCACCGCCCGCTGTTTCAAACGGCTCTGCGCGTGCTCGGCAATGCCGAGGACGCGGAAGACGCCTTGCAGGACGGCTTGCTCTCCGCATACCGCAACCTGAAGCGGTTTGAAGGCCGCTCGCAATTCTCCACCTGGCTGACGCGCATCGTGATCAACGCAGCGTTGATGCGCCGGCGCAGCGCGAAGGCGCGGCCGGCCGTCTCGCTGGACGAGGCGCCCCGCGAGGACGAATTGCCGGCGACTGAACGCTTCGCCGCCAAGGGGCCGAATCCCGAGCAAGTGTTTGAGGGGACGGAGCTGCGCGAAATAATCAGCGAGAATTTGGACGAGCTTTCGCCGCTGCTGCGCACCGCGTTTGTGCTTCGCGAAATGGAAGGCTACTCCACCGGCGAAGCTGCGAAGAAGCTCGGTGTGACGGAGAACACACTGAAGGCTCGCCTGTGGCGGGCGCGGCACCAGCTTGCGGAACGCCTCGGACGCCGCCTGCGCCGCATCAGCGATGATGTCACCGGCCGAAACGGCAGCAGTGGCATGATGGGCGAAGAAGCCTGCAGCTACTGCTGAAGCAAATGAGGTAGCGACACAAAGAAGCAATGGAGTAACGAGAGGCCGGCGCGGGCGCTGGCCTCTCGCATTTCAGGACCGATTTCGCGCCGCGGGATACAAGCCGAGTACGCGAACTTCGTGGGCGGCCTCGCGCACTTCGCGCAGCGCTTGCTCCAGGCGGGCAACGCTGTCCGCTTCCACGTCGATAAAGAACTGATATTCCCAGGGGCGGCCGTGAATCGGGCGGCTCTCAATCTTCAAAAGGTTCACGCCGTGGCGAGCAAACGGCTCGAGCGAGGAGAGGAGCGAGCCGGGGCGATGCGCGAGGCGCATGGCGATCGACATTTTGCGGGCGTCGGGCGCGGGTGCGGTTGCGGCCTCTTTCGCGGGCTGCAGCAATACAAAGCGGGTGAAGTTCTCCGTGTTGTCTTGAATTTTCTCGGCAATGATCTCGCCGCGATAGCGAGCCGCGGCGCGCTTGCCGGCAATCGCGGCATGAGTCTTGTCGCCGCATGCGATAGCCTCGCGGACGCTTCCGGCGGTATCTTCGGCGGGCAGCCGCTTGATGTGTGGATGTTGGCCGAAGAAGCGCTCGCATTGCGCCAGTGCCATAGGGTGCGACGAAATGGAACGAATGTCGCTGAGCGAAGCGCCCGGGCAAGCAATCAAGTTCATCTCGATGGGCAGAATTGTTTCCGCGCGGATGGTGAGGTCGCTCTCCAGGAGCAAATCGTAGACGCGTACCACCGAGCCGGCCAGCGAGTTCTCTACCGGTACGAGCAAGGCATCGGCCGCTCCTTCGGGGATGGCACGAAACGTAGCGTCAAAGGTGGGGCGAGGCACGGTGACAATCTCTTCGCCGAGCAACTGCACCGCGGCCGCTTCGCTGAAGGCCCCCGCTTCGCCCTGAAATGCGACTCGGATTTTTTCCACGTGCAATGAACGCTCCGTTCTTATCTCTTCGCTGCGCCAGCTCTGTGTTCCGCTCTTACCCGTGCTGCATGCAAGATTTGACAGTGGACGGCCATCAAGTATGATTCGCGCAGCTTCCGGAAACAAAGTGGAATTTGAGGACCGAGGCGCTCGGAGAGACGCAAATGGGCTACGTCGATAGAAATCTCGTCCCGGGAGAGACGCTGCTGTATCGAACCCGCCACCACTGGTTGGTGCTGCTAGGTCCGGTGTTCGGCGGGTTGTTGCTGCTGGTGCCGGGCGTGGCGCTGCTGGTGGAAGCCATCGCCACGGGAGACTCCGCCGGGCTAGTGGTTGGCAGCGCCACGATCAGTCCCAAAATGATGGCCATTGCCGGGGCCGTCCTGCTGGCTGCGGCCATCATTACGTTCAGCTATGGAGTCGCCAAGCGCAACGCCACGGAGATGGCGGTCACCAACCGACGCGTGTTGATCAAGACCGGGATGATCAGCCGGCGCACGCTGGATTTGATGCTTTCGCGCGTTGAGAGCATCGGCGTGGAAGAAACCGCCGTGGGCAGATTGCTGGGCTATGGTTCGGTCATCGTGCGTGGGACGGGTGGCACCCCGGAGCCTTTTTTAATGATCGCGCATCCGCAAGAGTTTCGTCGCGCCGTTCAAGAACAGATCGCTACTCGCTGAACACACAGATTCCAATCTAGATCACGAAGACATCGAATTCTTTACTGGTTGCATACAGCGGCGCCGTGTTTCTGAGTAATCTTGGTCCGCGGTGCGATAAGTTGTTGGAGGTACGGCTGCAGAAAGAAAAGTGGAGCGGATTAGATTCCACTCCGTAAGTGGCCAGCCTCCGACGCCATGAAGCTATCTGTGCCCATAAGAATCGCTTTTAGCTTGGTGGTGCTAGCGGCTGCGCTATGGGCCGCAACAAACAAGCGCTTGTACGATATTGCGGTGTTCAACGCACTCGTAAGCATGGGATTGGCCGCAATCATCGTGTTGCACCTGCGGCTGAAACCATTGTGGAGCGATGCTGCGGGCGTGGCGGCAGGGGTTGGAACGCTGGCGTTGATTGACTTCAAACTTCTGCATTACAACTTTAATGCCTTTGGGCTGCTGTCCCTCCTGGGTCTGGCGAGTTTGGTGGCGCTTGCGATTCGCGCCGCCTGGTCGCACGATGAAGAAAGCGCGCGGATGAGGCTGGCCTTCATGTTCGCATTTCTCTCTATAAGCGTGGATGCTGCCGCCGTGTTGTTTCACGCCTTGACGTCAAAGCTGAATCCCAAGGTTCTCGATCTTTACTTATATTCGTTCGACGCCAGCCTGCGCGTGCAACTTTCCTTCCTGATGGGCCAGGCGTATGCCACCTGGCACCGTTTTGGTGACGCTGGAATGTTCATTTACATCGGATTGCCAGTGGTCTTGGCGATGGTAGCCGCCGGGCACCTGCTCCACAGAAGTAAAGCGGCAATGCCCGCGATGGCGGCTTTCCTGGTCGCGGCGCCTATCGGAGTGATTTTCTATAATCTTTTTCCCGCGCTGGGCCCGACGTACATTTTCGGTCCACGATTCCCGTGGAATCCACTCACCATCGGCGAAGCAGCGCGCCTGCGCTTGGAGCCTATCCTGGTGGCGGGCTACCGTAACGCGATGCCATCCTTGCACATTGCCTGGGTTCTCTTGGCTTGGTGGTTTTCGCGAGGGCTATCAGTGTGGGAGCGATCCATTGCCATGGTTTTTGTGGTGTTCACGGCATTCGCGACACTCGGCAGCGGCGAACACTACTTCATTGATCTTGTGGTGGGCTTTCCGTTTGCCCTATTCATCTACGGTTTATGCGCGTTTCCGCTGGGATGGACGCGGGAACGCAAGGTAGCGCTCGGACTGGGGTTGGGGCTCACGCTGGGGTGGTTCGCGGCGCTGCGCGTGGGCGTCAAGCTGTTCTGGCTTTCAGCAATCTTGCCGTGGTTTGCGTGTCTTGTCACCGTCGTTTCCGTGTTGATAGTTCAGCAGCGGCTTGATCAGGCGAGCGAAACAAATATTTTGCGAGAAGGCGCGCGCGAACCGGCGGTGGCCGTATCCGTTTCCTGATTCCGGCCGAGAAGCCGGGCTCCTTTTTCCGCAGCCGCAGCATTGAAACTGGGGTATCGAGCGGCGGTATACTAGTATGATGGAACCGAAAAGAGCCGCAGCAACCAGGCCCGGACCGGGCGAGTACGCACCCAACTACGAAACTTATATCTCCAAGGTCAAGGGCAATGACATCGTGGGCATCCTCGAAGCGCAGAGGCTGCAAATGGCGCAGCTATTTGCAGCGCGCAGCGAACGCGACGGTAATTTCCGCTATGCCCCGGACAAGTGGACGGTGAAAGAAGTGCTGGGCCACGTAAGCGATACCGAGCGCATTTTCGTATACCGCGCTCTGCGGATTGCGCGCGGCGACCAGACCCCGCTTTCCGGCTTCGAGCAGGACGATTACGTGCGCGGAGGGAACTTCGCGGAGCGCACGCTGGCGGACCTGGCCGAGGAGTTCGGATTGGTGCGTGCGGCCACTATCGCTTTCTTCAAGTCGTTGTCGAGAGATGCCTGGCAGAGGCGCGGCGTAGCCAACAAGAACGAAGTGAGCGCGCGCGCGCTGGCATTCATTGTGGCTGGGCACGAGCTGCATCACCGGCTGATTCTCGAGGAGCGCTACTTCCCGGCGATTCCCCGCGCGTGAGTCCCACTTTCGCGCTGAATGCGGATGCGCGTGCGGTCCACGTAACGGCCGTGCCATGGCAGCTCGCTTCGGTGTTTCGTTCGCGTCCCCGTATTGCTTCTGGCAACCACCACCGTTCTCTGTTCCCAGGAATCTCCATCTGGCCAGACAGCGACGCGGCGCCGTAACTTCTTGGACGGATGCAACAGGCAATATAGCAATGTGATCGCCGTAGCGATCAGCAACGCGGCAAAGAGCAATCCCACGGACTGCGCCGCGACCGGATTCTCGAATTGCTTCTCGATCAGATAGCCGCCCAGCGCGAGCAGCGAAAACGCCAGACTGAACCCGATTCCCGCGAAGGTATTAAGAAACTGACCGCGGGCCGACAGCGATCTCCGGGAGCCAGGCCCCGGCGAGAAACCGAAGAGATAGCCGTGCACCGTCTACTCCTCGCGAGCGGTGACCTTCGGTGCTTCTTCCAGGCGAAGAAAGTCTAGATAGGTAAGCGCCGGCGACGTGTATTTCTTTTTCATGGAAGCGCCGCACGAGCAGCGGGGATTCTTGCCTTCCTCGCGGGCACTGCTCTCGATCAGCACCTCGCATCCGCAAGTCGGATTTGTGCAATGCCAGCGGTCTTCTGTTTGCATGTCCATGGTGGCTCCTTGCTGCGCGGGGTCTTCCTGCGCTCCACTCCGAGGGGCCTTTACTATATGCCATTAGTAAATGCAAATGCAAGTATACTATTGCGCCAAAAAAAAAAACCTAGAATCGCGGGCTAGTTCGATTTCCAGAGGACCCCTGAGAGTTTCCCGGGTCAGCGCTTTTGCTGGCGCTCACTAGATTGAAAGGCAGAGTGACGAAGCGCACGGAGCGATTCAGAAATACCGACCCTCCGTTTCTCGTAAGTGCGGATTCTAAAAGGGTTACAACCACATTCTTTGTAAGTGCGTATTCTAAAGAACTTACGGGCGGACCTCTGGACGCACCCTTGTGCTCGATTCTGGCCCATCCATTGCCCCAAAGAGGCTGCTAGTCGCTGTGAGAGAAGGGGGCGCGGGTATCGCGCTAGTAAAAGAAAGCGCGAGTCGCAAACCTATTGATAAAAAGATTAGTGAGCGGCCTGCCTATGATGTTATGGATTTCAAGAGAACGACGGGGCTCAAGATTACACATCGCGATAGTACGCAAACAGGTATCTTAAGTCAAGCCAAAACTAGGGCGGGGGGGACAAACAAATCCCATGCCGCGGATCGCGCCGACCACGCAAGGCCGGCGCACGCGGAGAGGCATACGCCATTTGAGAACGGGCGCAGTCAGAGGACCGGCTCGCTCCAGTTTTCCAGCGTTTCCTTGACCTTGTGCAGGAACTGATGGGCGACAGCGCCGTCGACCACCCGATGGTCATAGCTCAGCGTCACGTAGCACATGGAGCGGATGGCGATGGAGTCGTTGATCACCACGGGGCGCTTTTCGATGGCGCCGAGGCCGAGAATGCCGACGTTGGGCTGGCTGATGACCGGCAAGCCGAAGAGCCCGCCGAAAACGCCGGGATTGGTGATGGAGAAAGTGCCTTCCTGGACTTCGTCGGGCTTGAGCTTCTTGGTGCGCGCGCGCTCGGCGAGATCGTTCAGGTTGCGCTGGATGCCGAGGATATTTTTTTCGTCGGCATTCTTGATGACCGGGACGATTAGCCCCCAATCGAGGGCCACGGCGATGCCGATATTGATTTCTTTGTGGAGGATGACATTGGTGCCGTCGAGGGAGGCGTTCATGGTGGGGAAAGCGCGCAAGCCGGCTACGGCGGCCTTCACGAAGAAGGGCATGAAGGTCAGCTTGGTCTCGTAGCGCTTCTCGAATTCGTCTTTGGACTTAGCGCGCAGTGACGCCACTTTAGTCATGTCGACTTCGTCGACCGAGTACACGTGCGGCGAAACGTGCTTGGAGGCGATCATGTGCTCGGCGATGCGCTGGCGCATGATGCTCATGGGCTGCACTTCGTAATGGCCGAAGTACATTTTTTCGCGCGGCACGGCGGACTCAAAAGCCACATGCACCTGTCCGCCGGACGTGGCGGGTGGCGGTGGCGGGGCGGCGGCTCGTTGCGGAGCCGGAGCGGCAGGCGCGAAGGCCCCTGCGGCGGGCTCGGCGGCTTCGGCCGACGGCTGAGCGCCGCCCGCAAGGTAGGCTTCGATGTCCTGCTTGCTGATGCGTCCGCCTGCGCCGGTGCCCGGCACGGTGGCGAGATCGATGCCGTGCTCCTTGGCCATGCGCCGGACGAGTGGCGAACTGTGGATACGCTCTCCGGCCGGACGCGAGGGCGCAGGACCTGGTCCGGAAGCGGCAGCGGGAGCAGGCGTCTGGGCGGCAGGCCTGGGAACTTGCGCCGGCGGCACAATTTGCGGCCTGGCGGCAGGCGCGGGAGCGGTAGGCCTTGCGGGCTCCGCCACTTTCGGTGCAGGCGCCGCCTCTTTGGCCGCGGCAGCGCCGTCGCCGGCGGCGTCAATCACGCCGACCACGGTCTGAATCGGCACGGTCTTGCCTTCGCCGACCTTGATCTCTTTCAGCACACCGGCGGAGGGCGAGGGAATTTCCGCGTCGACCTTGTCGGTCGAAATCTCAAAGAGCGGTTCGTCGCGCTCGACTTTGTCGCCGGGTTTCTTGAGCCATTTGGTGATGGTGCCTTCAAAAATGCTTTCGCCCATTTGGGGCATTACGATGTCGACTGCCATTTGCGTTCTCCTCTAACCTGCTCAAATCGAAGAGCACAACCAAGATTGGCTGTGCCACAAAAACCTAATAGCGTGCAAGCTCCTTTGCGGCGGCGAAAACTTTCTGCGCGTTGGGCAGAAAATATTGTTCCAGCGGCGGCGAGTAGGGAACCGCGGTATCGAGCGAAGTGACGCGCATGAGCGGGCCGTCGAGATCGCCGAAGGCCTTTTCGCAGAGGATGGCGGCGATTTCGCCGGCGATGCCGCCGGTCTTGGTGTCTTCGTGGACGACCAGGACTTTGTTGGTCTTTTTCACGGACTGCAAAATGGTTTCCTCGTCGAGGGGCAGCAGCGTGCGCAGGTCGATGACTTCCGCTTCGATGCCTTCGTTGGCGAGTGCTTCGGCGGCTTCGAGCGAGGTGTGCATCATCGCGGCATAAGAGAGGATGGTGAGATGACGGCCTTCGCGGCGCACCGCAGCTTTGCCGATGGGCACGGTGTAATCCCCGGCGGGCAGCTCTTCCTTGATACGGCGGTAGAGGAACTTGTGTTCGAAGAAGAGCACGGGATTATTATCGCGCACCGCGGCCTTGAGTAAACCCTTGGCGTCGTACGGCGTGGACGGATAGATGACCTTGAGGCCGGGGGTGTGCACGAAATACATTTCTGGATTCGCGGAATGAAACGGCCCGCCATGCACGCCTCCGCCGGAAGGACCGCGCACGACGATAGGCGCGGGGGCGTTCCAAAGATAGTGGCCCTTGGCGACGAAGTTGGTGAGCTGGTTGAAACAGCAGGCGATGAAGTCGATGAACTGCATCTCGCAGATGGGGCGCAGGCCGAGATAGCTCATGCCGCAGGCCGCGCCGATAATGGCGCTTTCGCTGATGGGCGTGTCGATCACGCGCTCCCAGCCGAAACGCTCGAGCAACCCTTCGCTGGTCTTGAAGGCGCCGCCGTAGACGCCGACGTCTTCGCCGATGACCACCACCGCGGGGTCGCGCTCCATCTCCTCAAACATGGCTTGCTTGATGGCTTCGAGGAACGTCACCGGACCATTGCCGCCCGCCGCGTTGCCATTGGGTTTGCCGCTGGCCATCGTTTATCTCCGCTTGCCTTGCGCGCGTCGGCGAAGCGTCCCGGCTCCGCGAGCGCTGGCGACTTTCGCTGACTTCTTGCCGGCGGCTTTGACCGGACTCTTGCGAGCGGCGTTTTCTTCGTTCTCCGCGCTTTCCTGCATGGGAGCCGTATCGCCAAAATGAATCGGGGCCATTCTGCCGCTCGAGCCTTTGCCGGCGCCGAAACCTTCGACGGTCCATACCGCTTGCACGCTGGACTTTGGCGGCATGACTTCGCGCTTGTCGCGTTCCCACTTGGGCTGAATCTTGTGGCAGGTGTCGCCGGTGCAGTACACGCCTTCGGCTGCGAATTCCGCGGGCGGCATGGGGGAATTTTCGGCAAAGTCGCGTTCCTTCTGGATGAGCGCGTCGATTTTGTCCTCGATCTCTTTTTTGCCCTTGGCATCGAGCAGCTTTTCCGCCATCAGGAATTTTTCGTAGAGCAGGATGGGATCGCGCGCTTCCCAGTAGGCACGCATCTCCTTCGGAACGTACTCGGCGGGATCGTGCTGCGCATGGCCCAGGCGGCGGAAGGTTTTCGCTTCGATGAGGATCGGGCCTTCGCCTGCCCGCGCGCGTTCGACGGCTTCCTTCGCGGTCTTGTACATGGCCACAACGTCGTTGCCATCGACGATGTAGCTGTGGATTCCGTAAGCCTTCGCGCGGTCGGCGAGATTTTCGAGCGGCACCTGGCGGCGCACGGGAGTCGAGTAAGCCCACAGGTTATTTTCCAGGATGAGCACGAACGGCGCCTTTTGCGTAGCGGCGAAATTAAGCCCCTCGTGAAACACGCCGGTGGAGCTGCCGCCGTCGCCGATCCAGGTCATGGCCACAATTTTCTGGCCGAGATAACGGCCGGCGATGGCCACGCCGGCCATGACCGGAATCAGGTCGCCGAGCATGGAAATCGGTGAGACGATGTGCAGATTGTCCAGGTCGCCAAAGTGGCTGGTGCCATCCTTGCCCTTCGTGGGCGAATCGTACTTGGCCATGTGCTGCATGAAGACGTCGCGGGGGGGCACGCCCTTGACCAGCAGCGCACCGATGTTGCGGATCATGGGCGCGAGCCAGTCTTTTTTCTCCAGCGCGTAGGCGCTGCCCACGGAAATGGCTTCCTGGCCGAGGCTGGAGTACAGTCCGCCGACGATTTTATTCTGGCGGAAGAGTTTGACCATGGTGTCTTCCACCGCGCGGTTCAAGCGCATGTAGTAGTACAGGTCCAGATACTGCTGGCGGGTCAGGTCCATCTTCATGCGTTCTCCGGCGGTGGGCGGACCATTCACGCTCAGGCTCGCTCCTGTGCTGCAAGGATGGGCTGCGCCACTGGCGCTGCGACATTCTGCGATAGTTCCGCATCGTGCAATAGGCCAAGCAGGTTGTCGAAGCACGTAGTCTGCACGTCCAGGCCGAAAACTTGGCCAAAATGCTGCGTCAAACGCTCGGCGACTTCGCGGGAATCGACGCTGTGGCCCAGGAGTTTCTCGAGCGATGTGGCTTTGCGATCGGCGATACCGCAGGGAATGATTAGATCGAAAAATCGCAAATCGGTTGAAGCATTGTAGGCAAACCCGTGAGAAGTGACCCAGCGGCTGATGTGCACGCCAATGGCGCCGAGTTTTTCTGTCTCCGCTTTGCTCTGTGCCCTCTGCGCACCCTGTGGTGAATCTTTCCCCGCCGCGGAGACCCACACACCAGTCTTTCCTGACTCCCTCTCCGCCACGATCCCGAAATCAGCAGAAGCGCGGATCATCACTTCTTCCAGCATGCGCACATACCAGACCACGTCGCGGCGAATGGCCGCAAGGTTCAAAATCGGGTAGCCCACGATCTGTCCCGGGCCGTGATAGGTGACGTCCCCGCCGCGGCTGGTTTCGCAAAATGCAACGCCCTTCTGCCGCAGCACGTTTTCGCTCGCTAGCAGATGCTCGCGTTTGCCGTTGCGCCCCTGCGTAATCACGTGTGGATGTTCGCAGAGCAGCAGCACATCCTCGATGGCATCGGCTTTGCGCGCCGCCACGATGCGCTTCTGCAGCGCATACGCTTCCGCGTAGCCGATGAGGCCGAGATCGATGATGAGGCAGGTGGTCATTCTAGGATTAGACGTTGATCTGCAATCCGCGCACGGAGGCGAAGGCATCCCCCATGCCTTCCCACACGGTGGGATGCGCGTGCATCATGCTCATCATATCGTCGATCGTGCCTTCGAGATGCAGCACCGCGGCGGCTTCGGCCAGAATTTCCGTGGCCAGCGGCCCTATGATGTGGATGCCCAGCACTTCGCCGTATTTTTCCTCGGAAACCACTTTGATGAAGCCGCCATGATTGCCAAGAATGGTGGCCTTGCTGTTGCCGACGAAGGGGAACTTGCCGGTCTTTACGGCGTAACCGGCATCGCGCGCCTGCTTTTCGGTCAAGCCGATGGAGCCGATCTGCGGCTCGCAATAAGTGGCGTTGGGGATGCGTTCCTTGACGATGGCGGGCGCGGGTTTCCCGGCGATGTGGGTGACCGCAGCGATGCCTTCCATCATGGCGGCGTGGGCCAGAAGTGGCAGACCGAAAACAATGTCGCCGATGGCGTAAAGGCCTTTTTCCGCGGTCTCCATGTAGGGACCGACGTGCACGGCGCCGCGCTCGATCTTGGCTTTCGATTTCTCCAAGCCACAGTTGTCGGTCATGGGCTTGCGGCCCACGGCCAGCAGCAATTTCTCCGCTTGCAGTGTCTGGCTCTTGCCGTCTTTGTCCTTGAAGGTGACGGTGACGCCCTTGGCGTCTTTCTTCACCGATTCGACCATGGCTTGCGTGAAGATGCCGATATTCTTCTTAAGGAAGGTTTTGTCCAGTTCCGCGGAAATCTCCTCATCTTCCACGGGCACCACGCGCGGCAAAGCCTCGAGAATCGTCACCTGCGTCCCAAACGAATTGTAGATGGAGGCGAACTCGACGCCCACCGCGCCCGCGCCTACGACGATAAGCGTCTTGGGAATCTCAGGCAGCTCCAGGATGGAGCGATTGGTCAGGATCGTTTTGTGATCCGGCTCGATGCTCGGCAACGCGCGCGCTTCCGAACCGCTGACCAGCAAAATGTTGGAAGCTTCAATCTGCGTTGTCTTGCCGTCTTTTTCGACGCTGACTCGCCCGGGCCCTTCATAGCGGCCCCAGCCCTGCACCCACTCCACTTTGTTTTTCTTGAAGAGGAACTCGATGCCCTTGGCGTGCTTCTTGACGATTTTGTCCTTGCGGGCCAGCACGTTGCCCCAATTGATCTTGAGCCCGCTCACCTCGAAGCCCAGCTCCGCCGCGTTTTTGAAATGATCGTAAACCTCGGCATGGTGCAGCAAAACCTTGGTGGGGATGCAGCCGACGTGCAGGCAGGTGCCGCCGAGGAACGGATCCTTCTCGACCACCACGGTCTTGAGGCCCAGCTCGCCGGCGCGGATGGCTGCTACATAGCCCCCCGGTCCGCTGCCGATAATTGCCACGTCGTACTTTGCCACGCGCAGTCTCCCTTCCGGAGAGCAAAACCTGTCATGGTGCCAATGGAACCAGGCTGATCGAACGCTTGCGGCCGGACCTGACGAGAAGGACCGTATCGCGATGAATTAGGAATTTTAGCAGCCGCCCGCGCGAGCCGCAACTTTACGTCAAGCTGTTGCAAACCCCCTGACTGTACGCCTTTGTGGCCAGCTATCGAATTACTGCAGCAAGGAAGGCCGCAGCTTGGCCACCCAGACGGCCAGGCCCTCGGTCGGCACGGGCTCGATGCCCGCCTCGCCGAGCGTGTCCAGGACGAAACGGTGACGATCGTTTTCGCGAGTCAGCCGGACATCGGTGACCGCGGCAAATTCGGTGTGGTAGTTCGCCTTATCCGCAATGTGTTTCACGTTGTAGGTCAGGGACTTGGCGTCCTGCGGGGTGCGGGTCACGGAAAGCGTGTGCACAAAACCCCGCGTGCCGTTGCGGCGGTAGCTGTAATCGATGCGCGCCGGATCGCCGGGAAACGTGAATTCCGCCACACGCACGGATTTTTCGAGGCGGTCCCAGATGCGCGCCTGCCGGAAGACTTGGTTGCACCAGGAGCGGATGTTGGCCCGGCTGCCGGGCAGTCCCGCGCGGGTGGTTCGGCGCGGAACGGCGACATGATCGGCGTAGAGCCGCTCCGCCTCGGCGTCCAGGTCATCGGCCAGCACGCCCTTTTGCGGCGCGATTTGCAGCGCGTTGGAAAGGGTTTCATCCCATTTGCTCAGCACCCTTTGCCAGGGGATCTCGGAGCCATTGCCGCCGTTTGTGCGGCCGCCGGTGTCGAGGCGATTCTCAAGATCATCGCGGAGCGCGCGCAGGAGCGCTTCGTCCGCCCAGGGATGCAGGCGGCGCACGCGGTTGTATTCGTCCTGATCTTCGATCAGGCGCAGGCGCCGCTCGCCGGTCTCCGGATTGAAGACCAGCACGCCGATATTCACCCATTCGTCGCGCACCAGGTTGGGGACATAGCGCAGGATGTGATAGGCCAGGGCCTGCTCCGGCAGCCTTATGGGTTCGGTTATTTCCATGGTTCGCCTCCTGGCTTCCAGCGCCGCACCGTATCGGTGGGCGTCACCGCCAATTCGGAAACGGCTGCCGCGTCGTGTTCTTCGCGGCGAGCAGCAGTTCCGGCACGCGTGTCCGGCGTCGATAAAGCTGGTCCAGCAGCCGCATCACCGCGTCGTAATCGTCCTCGTACCACTGCGGTGGGATGTCGCGGATGACTTCGGCCAGCACACGCTCGGTGA
>Ga0099830_10000960_pt1 | contig 13970 bp, 16 predicted proteins | sample CZO8metaG_4_FD_79337 | JGI IMG/M metagenome (GOLD analysis project Ga0099830, IMG submission 79337) | Vadose zone soil microbial communities from the Eel River Critical Zone Observatory, Northern California, USA - CZOApr15con2H3.8 metaG | ecosystem: Environmental > Terrestrial > Soil > Vadose...
CGATACCTGGCACGCACCAGGCGCGTTACAATTTGCCGTAACAAAAGCCCTGCACGAGGGCATAGATCTGCTCACATTGGGCACGCAGCAGGAGTTGCCGGGTTTCTGGAATAAAGTCATGATGCCTATGGCCTATCTTGCTATCAGCATGCAGTATCCCGTCAGGCTGGTCAACGATCCCGCCAGCCCGGTAGCTATCGCCAATGGGCAATATATCCTGATACGCCGCGCGGCCTACGATATCCTGGGTGGGTATGCTCGCCCAGACCTGCGCAATACCCTGCTTGATGATCGCGACCTTGCCCGCATTGTCAAGGAGAATGGTTTCCGGCTGCAATTCGTCGATGGGCGCGAACTGGTGCATGTGCAAATGTACCAGGGATTGCGTGAGACCTGGCGCGGCTGGCGCAAAAGTGCCTTCCTGGGAAGTCGCGGCGGCCCGACTTTTGTGCTGCTGCAACTGATCGGCTTGCCCATGGTATCGATTATCCCGTTCATATTACCGTTCATAGGGCTGTTTGTGAGAAAGAGCAAGCCAGGTGTCTCTTCTGGCGAGCTACAAAGCGCAGCACTTTTAGAACTGGGGCCACTGCTAGCTTACCGCCTGTGGATGGATAAAAACCTGAAAGTACCCTGGTATTACGCCCTCACCCATCCTCTGGCCGGTGCGCTGTTTGAAGCGATACTGGCACAATCAGCCTGGCGCGTCCTGAGGCACAAAGGCGTTGATTGGAAGGGAAGAAGCTATTATGGTGAGCATAAAACGCCTGCCGCTATGCCGGAAGAGGTTCTTATCCAATAAATTATCCCCGAAGGACAAGAGGAGAAGGGCATTCCTTCTCAGTCCCAGGCCGGGACAGCAGAATAGGAACGTGGTGAGTTCCTCAAACAAGGAACTCCTCAATGCGTAGAAAGATACCCACATTCCCAACGTGTACGTAATCAGACCGCCGATTACAGCACAAGTAGCTATGTTTGAAGTGTACGCTGCTACCATCCAAGTGTTCCTGCTCCCCCTTTAAAAGGACCGATAATCTCGCTCGTAATCCAACCCCCGTAGAAATCACCCTCCTGGGCCTGTACCTTTTCTCCATCCACATAACAGGCATCCATCTTGTCCGGGTAGATCGCTACATATCCTACCAGAGCTTCATAGGGATGCGTGGGACGGCGATAATACCACGCCGCGTCCCGTGCGCTTTTGTCTCCGACTGTGATACTGTAATAGGAAGCTCCACCCTTCCATTCACAGAAAGTGGAGCGCGAAGTCGGCTTGAAATACTGCGTTAGCTTCACATCCTCTGGCGGAATGTAATAGACAGGCGGGTGGCTTGTCTCCAGGATACGTTTGGCGCGGTGTGTGTCCGCGATTACTACTCCATTAAAGATCACCAAAATGTGTTTGTTGCTGTCCTCCAACCTGGGCGGGCGGGGATAATCCCACACAGATTCCTGGCCAGGACCTGGCCCACCTGGCCCACCTGGCTCAACTCGCTTATTTCGATCCATACAAAAGCCCTCCCTTTCTCTCATTCCATCAAGAGTGATACGGCAGTGGGAGCGTGTGATTTTTGCATGGCGGAGGCAAGCGCCGCCACTACTATACACGCTGTGCCCGTTGTGTGTATATAGTAGTGGCGGCGCTTGCCTCCGCCATGCTTGCCACATCACGCTCGACGCAAAATTGTACGCACACCCAAATTGCCTGATAATATAGACATGTGTCAACTCGTCGTTTATAATGGTATCAAATAGGAATGAGATTTGCAAAGAGGAGACAGACGTGATAAGAAGATTTTTTCGGTTGGTGCTGTTGAGTATAGTAACCGTCGTCCTCATCATCTTCTTTGCCCCCAGCCTTATCAAAGGCGCGGGCAACTCCCTGATCACCTCAATTGATAATACCGCCGCCCAGGGTATAGCACAAATCATTCCTCATGCTCAGGGCAACGGTGCCGACCTGCAAGTAAAGCTCGATGGTCTGACCGCCAATACCGATTACTATATCTCGTTAGACCAGGGACAATGTGGAGGAACAGCCCTCTTCAACGTTGGCAAAATCTCGACTAACGCCAATGGTTCAACCACCGCGACATTGTCGTTGAATGACTTGCGCAACGCCTTATCACAGGGCCTATGGCTGGATGTCCACCAGGGAACAGATGCTTCAGGCCAGAGTATCGCCTGTGGGCAGATCCTCTCGAATGATTCCGCGATTACACAACTTGGCAGCACTCCCACCACCTCTACTGACACATCAACGCCTATACCTACAACTGCCGTGAGTAATAGCTACACCACTACCACATCCCCGGTGAACAATGTAGATACAAGCGTCTCAGATCGTGCGGCTCTCCATGGACACGGTGTGAGTAGTTTTCCAGATACTGGCGTCGCTCCTGCAACCAACAATTCCTACGATAATTACACCTTCCCCAGAAAATATTAGTAGGGGCCCGATTTATCGCGCCCGCGGGGGTGGAGTGGAGTGGAGAGGGGACCCTTGTGGTCGCCCGCGTGGGGTGGCCGCTGAGCCCAGGCAAGTGTGGTCAGCAGGAGGCACGCGGGCGACTCCCTGTCCTTTTCATTTCTCTCCGCCTTTCATGTTAACTTGACGCCTATGGACCCGATTTATCGCGTCCCCCTATCGATTCAAGCCAGGCACCGGCATTTGAACCCCTACCGTCTCAGGATCAACACCTTAAAGTTGCCCATACCCGCTGGATCAGTCAGGGCGGCCACACGCTGGCTCAGGTCACGCCATTTCAGCAGGGCAACCTGGCCTCGGTCAGTTGCGCGTTGCGTCACCGACTCCGCAAACTCGCTCATCCTACGCCGCTCCAACTCTTCATAAATGCCTAGACCAGCCAGCCACAGGCGTTGCGTGGTAAACGTGTTCAGGTGTAACCCCTGGCGTCGTCCCTCCTCGATCAATGCACTGAAGTTCACATGAGCCGTAATATCCTGCTCTCCCGGTCGTACAAGCGGCCTCTCGTTCATCTGGTGTTGGAAGTAACAGGCCAGCGTGCCATGTCGTCGATACTTCGTATACAAGGCCTTCGCCTTATCCCCATAGTCGATAGCGAGTATATAGCCGCGTCCTAACAACTGTGCGGTTCGCCGCATCCAATGCAGCGCGTCCAGGTTGATTTCCGCACGCCACCCATCGCCAAAACTTCTCCAGGGGATAGCGTAGGCGTCCAGGTAGTCGGCTACCTCTACTGTGCCTGGCTCACCCAAAACTTCACACAATCTCCCGTCCTGTACGTCAACATATATTTCGTAGAGTCGCTGGTTGCGCGTTTCCACAATATGGACAGGAAAGGCATCAATTAATTCATTGGAGAGAATCACTGAAGGGGCTATTGGCGCATGGAATGTGTGTGATGAGATATGCTGTTTCGCGTGGGCCCAACTGTCATCCTGAGCAAAGCGAAGGATCTCAGCAATAGAGTCTTGCCCCAGGCGAATATCTTCGATGCGATAGTCAAGGGCAGCTTGAAAATCAGGAGCCGCCTCCTGTGTTGCCCATGCCTGTACCCCCTGAACCAGGTCTCCCCGGCCCGCGCCCTGTTCCAGTACAACAAAATGAGCTGGCCGTCCCAATTTCTCCCACCATTGCGAGAGCTGCCGTCCCATGCAGTTCGCAAAAAAAGGAGTGGAGACATCGGTGCTGGTATAGTAATCGGCACCTTCAAAGCCTATTTTTGGTTGTCCCGCAACATAATAGCCATAGTTGGGCTCGTACAGAGCCATGCGCATATACGCGGCAAAGGTCAAAGCCCCTTCGCGTTGGATACGCTCGATGATGAGTTGTTGTAACGGAGTTGTTGCCATATTTTGTGGCCATCATGGCCCATTTTGCACATATTTTATGTTATGGTAAAGCTTTTTATGTATCGTTACCAAAACCAACCACCAGCAGGTCCAGAGCCATCTCTGGTGCCAGGCGACTGCGCTTGAGAGCTGCATCGGTTGCCAGTAATTGACGATATGCACCCTCCAACTGGGCAGGCGAAAACTTCCCTACCTGCCGCAGAGCCTTATCCGCCACAAATGGAGCTATACCAATCGTACTGGCGATCTGGGCCGCTCGCATACCCTTCTGCGAAAGCTCTTTTACCAGTAAGAGCGAGCGAACCTGGCTGGTAATCGTACTGATAAGCTTGAGGGGAGGTTCTCCGTCGGCCAGCAGATCGTGCAATATGTCGAGGGCCTGTTTGCGATTGCGCTGCGCCAGGGCATCCGTCAGGTCAAATACACGGGCCTCTTGCACCTGCGCCGAGAGCATGCGTACATCCTCAACAGTAATCGTGGCCCCTTCACCAGCATAGGTTGCCAGTTTATCCAGTTCATTCGCCAGTAAACGCAGCTGGTTCCCAATGAAATTTGCCAGCAGTGCAGCGGCCTCCGCGCTTATGCTCACACCAATACTTTTCGCCCGTTTGTTGATCCAGCTTTCGACTGCCGCACCCCTGGGGAGGGTACTCTGGATCACCTTGCCGTACTCTCCTGCCGCCTTAAGCAGAGGATTGCCAGCGTCCAATGCCTCGTCGACAAGCACAATCAGCGTAGATGAGTCGGGAATTTGGGGAACATATTCGGCCAATTCTCTCTCAAAGCCTGCGCGAGATGCGGCACTCCCCTTGCCGCTCTTCTTGCTTTTTTTTGTCTTGCCACTCTTCCCTGTGGTCTCCTTCTCCGTAGGGGCCCGATTTATCGCGCCCACCGCCTCAACCCCATCGCCAGGCTCCGGCGGAGCAGTTGCAGCACTTTCGCCGCGCCGCTTTTTTGGCAGACCTTCAACCACGACGAGTCGTTGCTCGGACAGGAATGGCATGGTATTACAGGTAGCGGTGATGGTCATAAGATCGACCTCACCGCCATTGTAGGTGTCCTGGTTATATTCAAAATTTCCCTGTTGCCGCAGCTTTTTCAGGTGTTCGCGGCTGGTAAATTCGTCATCGCCATGCAGGAGATAGAACATAGTTCTTCTTTACTCGTGAACAACCGCCTGTCTTCGATAGTCGCTCTTGTTCAAACGCGCTACGATCAGGTCAAGAATGATGCCAAAGGCAAGCCCAAGGGTGGAACAGAGCAGAACGGAACCAAAGAATGTGGCGGGCGCGCTGGCATCGGGCAGTGGCTGGTCATAGATAAGCGTATCGACCCAGGCAAGAATGCCAATAAAACCAAGCAACGCACCCGCGAATGCCCCAAGTACCACCGTTCCACGACTTTTTACCGCGCTCATCCAGAATGCGAGGAATAGTGCCACCGGCAAGGCAAGCAGAAATCCCCAGAAATCCGCGATAAAGAAACCGTCTATCGGCAGCACTTTAAACGCAGGCATAAATTGAGATAGGTCCATGAATATCAAGGCCTCCTAATATAAAATGTGAGATATGCTGCTTTTATTATACGTCAGTTCAAGAGGAGGTGACAATACAGGCCAGAAGGCAGAGAAATTGTTGAGGGACAGGGAGCCGACATGTCGGCTCCCTGTCCCTCAACAATTTCTCTGCCTTCTGGCCTGTATCAACCAATTTAGCTCGGTTGGCGAGTGCGGCGGCGGCGGCGACTCTGAGCCTCAGCTTTGCGCTTGCGACGGGCCTGTGGACTCTCGTAGTGCGAGCGGCGACGAGCCTCAGACAGGATACCGTCTTGTTGAACCTTGCGGTTGAAGCGTTTCAGGGCTAGCTCAAACGAATCACCTGGGTTAACTCTTATTTCACTCATAGGGATTACCAGCGTGATCTACGGTCGCTTGAGCGGCCAGAGCCTTGCGACTGGTAACAGTCGCTGCAATATACCGGCTTATCACCGCGTGGCTGGAAAGGCACCTGTGCCTCCTGGCCACAGCTTGAGCATGTGACGGTATACATCTGGCGTGGTTCGCGGTCGCGGTACCCGCCACCGCCGCTATTACGTCCACCGCCATATCCACCACCGCCCTGTCCCTTGCGCGCGGCGCGGCACGCTGGACAACGGCTCGGCGAATTGGTTAGGCCGCGGCTCGCATAAAATTCCTGCTCACCTACGGTAAAAACAAATTCTGAGTTGCAATCGCGACAATACAGTGTCTGATCTGCTAATGACATATTTTCTTTCTCGATTCCTGGGTCTAATGCCCAACAAATGTTTCGTGTATCGCGCGGCTTGCAATAGACGGTCTACTTCTAGCAACAATGCACTATACAACGTTCACTGAGTATAACACATAATCATACAAAAAGCATTCCCTATGACAGGGAATATGCTAAATTGGTACTTATTTCGCCACCTTCGGCGGCAATAGTTGTTGGTGTGTCTATGGACTTTGCAGCCACAAGGGCGTTGACCCTCAAACGCAAGGCAGAACCCATCAATAGTTGTTGGTGTGTCTATGGACTTTGCAGCCACAGGCTGCAAAGTCCATAGACACACCAACAACTTTGCGAGCCGCGAAGCGGCGAGGATTCAAAGAAACCCTCATATCAGGTGAGTTACTTATTCCCCATACAAACTGCAACATGTTTCAGGTACCTGCGTATACACTGTAGAACTACAAAAAAAAGAGACAGAAGGTTTCTGTCTGAAGTAAAGGAGGCAAATTATGATGGATAGAATGACCACTCTTGGAATGGATGAACGCCTGGAGCGTGTCCTGGCCTATGCATTTGGCTGGTTCTCAGGCATAATTCTCTTCTTCCTTGAGAAGAATCGCAATGTACGCTGGCACGCCGCGCAGTCCATGGTCACCTTTGGTACATTATCCATAATTATATTCGTGGTGAGCTTATTAAAAGGCTTTCTCGCCTGGATTCCCATCCTCGGCTGGTTGACGAGTGCTGCCCTTGGCCTGCTCATCTCAGCACTCTGGTGGGTCGTGGTGATCCTTTGGGTATGGCTGATGATTATGGCCTTCGTGCAAGAGGACTACCGCCTGCCCATCGTCAGCGGTTGGGTACGCTACTGGGTCTAATCTCTATAATACAACAGAACAGGGGAACTGCATCCAGGGCGAGCACAAGGCATCGCCCCTACTATGCTTCCGAAGCCGCCTGGCAAGGGCGTTCGTCCATAGTAGGGGCGATGCCTTGTGCTCGCCCTGTGACTTGGATCTAGGGCTAATCGCGGTAGAGCAATCCCAGTACCAGGCCAAAGACAAGATGGCGAGCGATATTTTGCAGGAATGAAGTGCGGTTAGCCAGCTTTGGCAGTTCCCCGTTCTGAATCAACGGGTGATATTTATCGGCCAGAGGCGTCAGCCCCCATGCCGCTACAATGAAAACTTCGCCAAAAATAACCCCTTTCAGCCAGTTTGGACCGGGCAAGAAGCGTTTGACAACCGCCGCGTACAGTTCTGCTAAAGCCACCCCGTTGAGGATATGCAAAATCCATGACAACACGAGAAACTTTTTTTGTGCTATCGCTCTGCTTCCCATCAAACCCTGGATGAAGCGTACATCGCTAAAGCGGTTCCCCGTAATGGACATGTCCCCTTCCATAGCGATGCTGTATGCTGCCGTCGCGAGCACACCGGCTATAGCCGCCCGTCCCGGACGCCAACTTCGTGAAATTATGCACTGGAGAAATTTCATCGTAATTGTCCTTTATGTACATCATTTTCAATCATTGTAACAGTTTTGTGGTTGCAAGGTTTTTTTCTGCCGTAGGCAGAAAAAAACCTTGCAACCACAAAACTGTTGAATTATTATTTCTTTCGAGTCCATACAGCTATTCCCATCGCCGTCAGAGCACCAGAGAGGGTGGCTATAAAGTTCACAACATCGTTGTTAAGCCACGCTATGCCGCGCAACGGCAATGTCCTCGTACCACATTTGTGGACATACCGCTCTGTCTCCTTCTCGCAGGTCGGACAATAATACATGGCCTGTACCGTTGCCCCTAAGATACTGTCAACTATGCTGCCAGATAGCCCGCTGAACAGGGCAATCAATGGCAGGGACGCCAGTGACTTCGGGCATCGCTGTAACAGCCAGAAAACCAGACCCAGTGCCAATGCCCCCACCGCCCCTGCTCCCGTACCGAGCAACGTCATACCACCAGATGTACCAGGGCCTACAGGCTTTCCCGTTGTAATCAGGCGCGGCTGGTGCGGACTGAGTACTCCTAATTCGGTGGCCCAGGTATCGGCAGTAGCAGTAGCAAGTGCCCCCGTATAGCCTGCCAGGCAGAGCTGGCACCTTCTGCGAGGATACCAGGCCATTCCCTAATGCCAGAGCAGTGGCGATACCACCATTTGCGGCCACTTGCCCAATATCGCGCTTCGATCCCTTGCTAAACTTATCAGCCGCCGTCTCAGCCTTCTCTTGCTCACGAAAATGTGAAAAGAGGCTGGAAGAGACAAAGAAAAAAATAAGCGAAAGTCCCCATGCCCATCCTCCCATGCCAAATGTCGTTGTGCCCGTGACAATGGCTCCGCCTATTCCACTGCGGCTGAGCGAGCCCCTGCGATATGCCACAAGGCTGATGCCACTGCTCAAAAGCAAGCCCAGGAGTATCCTGGTGCGCCGAATCATATGCTAGTACCTCTAAGAAATTATGGTATGCTTTGTTACAGAACGCTCTCTCTGCTAGTTTTATTCTAATGAAGGACTGGTGTGAAAACAAGAGGTTAGATGGAGGTGGCTCAGGTGAGAAGGACGTACTCCTTGTCAAATTGCCATGCGGATATTGCCTCCAACTCAACATATAGATGAGGATGTAAAGGGTCGATATGTTTGACCAGGTGGATATCGACAACCCGATTGTCGTTCAAACCGAGCCCTTCACAAAGAGCGTCCAGCGTGATTTTAAGACCTCCGTCGAGGTCTCGTTTCAGTGGAGTGGTAAAGTAGAAATCAAGGAAGAGAGCCAGGTAGCTTTGGCGCAATGTACTGTGTAGATCATCGTGCAGTACTCCCTGTCGTTCAAGTGAGTGCAGCGTGTCTCGCACCTGCTGCTTAAAGCGGCGGGCAACCGAGGAATTAACACGATGACCGCCAACCGTCGCGTATTGTTCGTTAATACTAGGAGGGAGTGGTAGAGTAAGGCGCAATAGCTCATGCTTACTCGCTGACTTCTCTCTCATGGACATCTCCTCTAATATAGAGTACATATAGTACTTTTGGGATGTTGCTGTATTGCGTATTGTATCATATCAACATGTCTTATCTTGTATGTCTTAGCTGTTGTCAAGCTATGAAAAGAATGATACACTTCGGTCGGAATGTCTACCTTTGTGTCGGCTCTGGCGAAAGTGAGGAGCAAAAGTGATTACATGTGACCACTGTGGAAAACCAACCCTGGCGGGCGCGGTGAGTTGTCAAAATTGTGGATACCGGTTAACAAACACAATAAGTGGTGGAGATGCTTCAAATATGGCTCCAGGAATGGGTACTCCAGGACAGCCAGAGCTACCAGCCTGGCTAGAAACACTTCGCTCTGGTGAAGGATCAGCTCCACCGGCTGCTGCAAAAACAGGGGGGACCAATTACTTAGCAGACGACTTTGTTGACGAAGGCATGCTGCCAAGTTGGATGCGACCTGATCGCACTGTTGACAATTCTCCTTCGGACTCCTATGCTGCCCGGCGTCCGGCCTCGCAGCCTGCCCCTGATACCGACGGTGCGTTTTTGCCAACAAGAGGCATGTCTGCCGGTTCATTAATTGATGAGCAATTCCTCCCTTCCTGGATGCAGGAATCACAAACAGCCTCCACGCAGGCCGGACAGCCAGCAATGCCAGAGAGCATTTCGGCTTCAAGCCTGGTACAACCCGGTGTGCTACCTGAATGGATTCGGACAATACAGCCGCAATCGCCAGCCTCGGCTCCTCTTGATCTTATGCAAAATGCCCAGCAGGCAAATTCATCGCAACCCATATCAGGGAACGATCTTATCGATCAACAAGCTTTACCTCAGTGGATGACTGGCCAAAATAGTCTATCGGGGGGACCTGCAAGCCTGACAGCATCATCACTTGTTGACGTACATGCTTTGCCACCCTGGTTGCGTGAAGCTAATCAGGAGCAAAGGCGTGAAAGTGCCGCCGCGTTTTCACCTGTTCAGCCCTTGCCTGCCCCAGGGTACCAGCAACCCGTTGGACAAGTTCCCCAGCACCAGCCGCCCGATTGGCAAATGCCAGCCCCGCATTCCCAGGTGCCCAATGCACAGGTGCCAGCTCCCAATTACCAGCCGCCTGATGGGCAGACTCCCAATATGAATAGTAACCTGGTAGCTGCATCTTTAATTGATATGAATGCCTTGCCCGATTGGTTGCGTCCTGCTGAAAAGCAGCAAGCAAATTCAGCATCCTTATCATTGCAACAAAGATCTGCTGAGAACCTGAGGCAGGCTAGCTTTGGTGTTCCGGCCCGACCAGAGAATGTGCGTGTACCCAGTCGTCCCCGTGGGGAGATGGGATATCATGAAGAGAGCGAAGTGGCTGCCAATGCCTTTGCATCGATGCTGGGGGTAGCCTCGGCGGCTCCCTATTTCCAGGGGCAACAGCCGAGAGACGCTTATGGACGCCCTCAAGGGCCAGCACAGCAGCCGCAAGCATTCAACGCACCTGCTATGGGTCCATTAGCGGGTCAAGGCATACCTGGTATGCCACCGGCAGCATATCAAGGAGGGTATCCAATGGGAACTATGCCTGGCACGCCACTACAACCGCCGTCGTCAACGCATGTACCAGGAATGCCATCTGGGCCATCATCTATGAACAATGGTCAATCGAAACCAAACGCAAAACCTGCCAGGCGCGGAATTTTTGATGCCCTTCGCGACTTTTTTTTCCGTAGCTAATTACCGAGAAATTGAAGGATATGGAGATGAATACACAACCCTATGCGGAAGGAGGACGGGGGCCAATCGGCAGCTCCAATCCATCATCTGCTAGCTCGCTTTTGGTAGCTGATTGTGGCACCGTATTTACCAAGGTCTCACTGTTTGGCCTTGTCGAGGGCCAATATCGCCTTATGGCGCGTGGTGAAGCACCAACAACAATCGCACCTCCTTACGAGGATATTACTAAGGGTATTATCCAGGCTATCAATGTCATCGAGTTTATTACAGGCCGCAATTTTATTTCCAACGGGCGTATTCTCTCCCCAGAACAGCCGAATGGTGACGGCGTTGACCTTTTCATCTCAACCATAAGTGCCGGAGGCCCACTTCGGCTGGTTGTTCTAGGAGCGGTCGACGCAACCTTAGAGGAATTTGCACGCCAGGCCGTTTCTGGATTGTATGCGGAAATCAACTCATTGCCATCTCCATCCTTTATCGCCACTTCCACCCCATCTATTCCAGTACCCGTAGGAGCTGGCTCGATGTCTCCTTCCACAGGGTCAACAGGCGGTCCATGGACGCAGGAACGTGTTGCTTTAGAATGGGAACGTCAGATAGAGCGTATGCGAGAGCTACAGCCCCATGCCGCTTTAATCGTTGGTATGGCGAATGGTCCATCTGGCCCAACCCCACTTCAAGAAGCCTGCCAGTTGCTGGTAAGCGCGACAAAAGAACTTAATGAGCAATACGGCGCAAGCGTTTCGGCAGGGGCGGCAGTGCATGATGTTGCTTCACATCAAATCGCGGTCTTATATGCCGGTGCTCCACAATATATTGAAGCTGTCCGAGGCATGTTGCAAGGAACTGCTGATGTGACTCGCGTTGAGTCATTGGTCTCACAGGCCCAAATTGGGCCAACCAGTATCGCCGCAGGTGGACTATACGAGCGCGATGTAATGCAGCATATTCCCGGTTATCCCAGCTTACGGGCATGGTCTAGCTCTGCTCCTGCTGCAACGACCACTTCGTTGAGCAGCCTGGTACGCTTTCTTGCCCAGCACTATACTATGAATGTGACGGCGGTGGATATAGGAGGAGCGACCACTACCCTCATGTTGGCAGGTGAGGGTGGTGAGTTTATTCCTATGGTGAACTCCGGTATTGGCATTGGCTCAAGCGTGGGGGCAGTCCTGAAAGAGGTTGGCATACAGCGCGTCGCCCGCTGGCTACCTTTTGATGTCACCGAAGATGAGCTTCGGCAATATGTCTTGAATCATATGCTTCATCCTCATGTGGTGCCTACCAGCCAGCGAGAACTTCAGTTTAGCCAGGCCTTTGCACGGGAGGCCTTAATCTTGACGGTTGAGGCCGCGAAACGAAACAATTTTGAATGTATAGATGCCGATTTGATCTTAGCAACAGGCGGTATACTTGCACATGCACCAAAGTTAGGACAGGCAGCCTTGATCTTGCTCGATGCGCTCCAGCCGCGCGGCGTCACCTCGTTAGTGCTTGACCGTACTATGCTCATCTCACAACTGGGTGCCGTCGCCACCGTTGCCCCAGTCGCCGCTGTCCAGGTCAACGAGAATGACGCTGTTACGCATCGCCTCGGTACCTGCGTTATTCCCTTTGGAGAGATACCAAAAGGCGAGCTTGCTGTTAGTGTTGGTATTGAATACACCAACGGGCGGCAATTAATGGTTGATGTAACGGGTGGCTCTATTGAAGTCGTTCCACTGCGAACGAACGAGCAGGCGTTACTCTCACTCTTCCCCGCGCCAGGTGTTGACGTAGGGCTAGGGCCAGGTGAGCGAGCACGGGCCGCTGAAGAGATAGATGGCGGATTGATCGGCCTCATTATTGATGCCCGTGGTAGGCCCCTGGAACTTCCTACCGACGAAAAAGAACGCCAGGCGCGTCTCCTTCAGTGGATGCAAGCAATCGGAGCTTAACCCAGGCGTGGGAGGGAGAGGTACCCGCTATGACCTATCTGCTTGGTTGGTCTGTGATACCACAGATACTTGTGAGAAGAGAGCGTTGGCCGGGAGGCTACAAGACTAAAGGAGTACCACTGGTGTTCCCTGGTCAAGATGTACTCCCCGACCAACCTGTGATTCGCCTGGAAAAAGCCGAGGCTATCGAAGCGGTCGCTACCATTCCACGCCTCTCCCTTCCCGCGGTAATGGATGTTCCAGCCACTGCAAACTACGATTTGGGTAATACTCAGGCAAAGGTGCCACAGCGCGGTGGCGAAACTCTTCCTGCCGGTTTGCGCGGGCGTGTAGTAGATATTACCCGCCGCGGCGGCGTGGTCATTGAGAGCAACGCGGCTGTATTACAGGGGGTTCTCGGAACAGGAAACCAGGTCGCGGGCGTGCTCACCATGTGGCAGGTATCCGATGCCGGGGAAGGACAACTGGCTGTCCCTCCCGGTGCTATTCTGGTTGTGCCTGGCCCATTGAACTTTATGACGCTGCGCCAGGCTATCATCTCCGGTGTCGTCGGGGTCATAGCCAGTAGTATCTCGTCGCGTGACCTGGAAGGGTTTTTACGTACCGATTTAGTGGAGTTGATCGACTGCATCGATGTCGATGTAGCACAGGTTCACCTCCCGTCAATGACGATTCTCCTGACCGAGGGACTGGGCACCACGGCCATGCCTGCTCGCACTATCAATCTGTTGAGACGTTACCAGGGTTCAATAGCCCTGCTTTCTGGCGCAACCTCAATACGGCAGGGCATCTTTCCTGAATTGGTGATTTCGTTGCCGGAAGCTGAAGTGCAACAACACTGGCAGCCGGTGCGACCTGATCCCACCCTCGCAATCGGTGCGCAGGTGCGCATATGTAGTGGAAGTTACGAAGGAGCAATTGGTATGGTAGACTATCTCTATCTGCATCAACAAGTATTTTTGTCGGGAGTGCGAGCCCGTGCCGCTCGTCTGCGCCTCGAAGACGGCTCACTCGTGACCGTTCCCCTGATGTTAGTTGAGCGTATTAGCTAACTCTTTATCCACACTCTTCAATGTTTGTCCACATATTACTCTTCGTTATGTGGATAAGTCTTCATGTCTATCGTGCCTTTATCACTGGAAAAGCGCACCAATGCGAGCATTTGACAGAGTCAAATGCTCGCATTGGTGCGCTTTTCCAGTGATACTATCCTCTTCTTACCCAACAATCAACGAGCTGC
>Ga0099830_10000962_pt1:0-5000 | contig 13954 bp, 9 predicted proteins | sample CZO8metaG_4_FD_79337 | JGI IMG/M metagenome (GOLD analysis project Ga0099830, IMG submission 79337) | Vadose zone soil microbial communities from the Eel River Critical Zone Observatory, Northern California, USA - CZOApr15con2H3.8 metaG | ecosystem: Environmental > Terrestrial > Soil >...
AACCCTAGTCTTGCATACACAAGGCTTAGGGCTGCCGATATTATACCGCTTGTAGTCGATTGACTTCATTACGAGGGGATATAGCATCCACGAAGCGGCCCTGAGACTGCATTTCAGGGGACCGCTTTTTATGAGCCACCTTTAACCCTAGATTTATTCGAAGGAGGCTTGATGCTTATGCTAGTCCCACTACTGTTTCTCACTCCTGTATCTTCCCAAATTTACTGGCCGCTTTCCTTCACTGAAGGGAGGTGAGTCATGGAAAAGAGTGCCCGTAAACTTCTCGCACAGAACCTGCGCGTGTTGCGTTTCAAACGTGGTTGGACCCAGGAACAAGTCAGTCACGAAAGCGGCCTTCATCGCACCTATATCACCCTTATAGAAGGTGCAAAATCGAACGTCGGCATCGACCAATTGGATAAACTGGCGCATGCCTTTGGAATATCAATCCGGGAGTTATTTGACCGCCCCTTAATCGAGCGCGCGCGAGAATGATTTTTTCTTCCATTTTATCCCAGCGGCGAAAGCCGCTGGACTTATAGAAACTGATCCAGCAAACGGGGCACTGACTGAAAGCCGGGGCCTGGGGCATTGAGCTTGCTTTTTAGGGTGTCCTAAAAACCAGCGTCTTAAAAAATCTCACGATTTGACAGGCTCAGCTACTTTAGCCACCATGTAGGTGTTATACAAAACACCTTTGTAGGGGGGGCTACTTTTAGTTAGGGCCACAAGGGGCTATCTATGAATAATGAAAACACAACCACTCAAGAACCGCCTTCTGATTTTGGCATAAGGCTTATGGAGGGAGAGGAGGTGATATTTTCATTGCGACCTTATCGTTTTGTGAGGTATGCGGTCATCGCGGTTGCAATAACTGTCGTTGGGATCGTTTTTATTCCTTTCGCATTTCTATGGGCGGTAATTGCCGTGCGCCGATACCACTATTGGCTGACCAACAGACGAGTTATTTGGTGTCACGGTTTCATTGGTTACCAAATCAGAAGCGTGCCGCTGGAACGTATCGCTGACGTAGTAATCAGTCGAACACTTCCAGAGCTCATTGCAGGAATCAGCTCGATAAACATCAGAGATATGACCGGGCAAACACTACCCACGGCGGGTTTGGGTGCTAAATGGATTGGCGTCATGGATGCGCCGGAAATTCAAAAGCGCATTCTTGAGGAAATAAAAAAAGCTAACGAACATACTAAAAAGCTGTAATGCGGCCTAACCAGTCTGACTGATCGGGGACATAGGTAACAGCTTAGTCCGGAGACATGGGTTATATATGGCGCTTTAATCTACCATATTCATCTCGATACGCATGTGTCGCTCAAGCAACCTCCCGAGCTTCAAGGGGCCGCAGTAGACGTTCCAGATTCCATCGCCGATTTTCTCAAGGCCCAGTTGGTTTGTTCCCACAAGGCTCCCACAATGAAATAAGGACCGGACTTGTACTATGGGCCGCTCTGGCAAATCTCGGCAACTGCTCCTGCGTTGCTCTACCTCCCCACATCTCTGTGGGTCGCTGTGCTTCGCGGCACTCGTTCTTCTGTAGACATCGAGCGTAGCGGCATCGGCTGCGGCGGGAGGGGGGAGAGACCGTCTGGCCGTGCCGTTGCCCCGAATTGCACCCCTGAACCGGGCGGTCTCTCCCTCACCTGGCCCTTCGGGCCACCCTCTCCCGGTGGGAGAGGGAAAGTCGGTGCGGCCTCCGGCCGCAGGTTCATGGATAGAAGTCCCTAAAGCCGGCCGGCCAATCTATTTAGAATAAAATTTGTTAGAATTCCGGCCATTCTTTCCTATGAGAGGCATATGATCAAGGTCGGCATCATCGGCGGTACCGGCTATACTGGCGCGGAACTATTACGTCTGCTTGCCTTACATCCCGACGTGGAGCTGACAGTGATCACTTCACGGGGAGAGGTGGGCAAACCGGTAGCGGATCTTTTTCCCAACCTGCGGCATCACGTCGATTTAGCGTTTTCCGAGCTGCATTATCAAGACTTGACGGCATGCGATGTGGTGTTCATGGCTACGCCTAACGGCGTGGCCATGACGCATGCGCGGAATCTACTGGAAGCCGGTGTGAAGTTAATCGACCTTGCCGCCGATTTTCGCCTTAAGGATGCCGCTTTGTGGCAGCAATGGTATGGGATGCCGCACGCCTGCCCGGAATTACTGCAAGAGGCGGTTTATGGTTTGCCGGAAGTCAACCGCGATGCAATCCGCAAAGCGCGTTTGATCGCCAATCCCGGCTGCTATCCGGTTGCCGTGCAACTCGGGTTTTTGCCTTTGTTGCAACAAGAAGTGGTCGATCCGTTGAGCCTGATCGCCGACGCCAAGTCCGGCATAAGCGGTGCCGGACGCGGTGCGCATATCCATACTTTGTTTTCCGAGGCGGCGGATAATATGCAGGCCTACGCGGTCGGCGGACACCGGCATCTTCCGGAAATTCGCCAAGGCCTGGAGGCGGCGTGCGGCAAGAATATTAGTTTAATTTTTGTGCCGCATTTTACACCGATGATCCGGGGCATCCATGCGACGCTGTATGCGCGCCTCCTCAAGAGAAACATCGATGTGCAGGCTTTGTTCGAGCAGTACTATACCAACGAGCCGTTTGTCGATGTTCTGCCAGCCGGCGGCTATCCGGAAACGCGCTCCGTGCGTGGCGCTAATTACTGCCGGATCGCGGTGCATCGCCCGCAGGGCGGCGACACCGTTGTGGTATTGTCCGTGATAGACAACCTGGTCAAAGGCGCTGCCGGCGAGGCGATCCAGAATATGAATATCCTTTTTGGGTTAGACGAAACCGCCGGTTTAAATTTCCCCGGCTTATTACCCTAAGGCCCGCTCGCCGGCGCGGGAGTCCACCGGACTCCCATCTGTATCCGGCGCGCCCCTATACCGCGACGGGCAGGAAGCCCAAGTACCGCGCAGGGAAGTAGTAATGCCGGTCGCTTCCGGTATCCTGCCTCCCGCGGGCCGCTCCTGCGCATCCTGCGCTCGCGGCATTGGTACGTCCCTGTACCGCACACTTGCACATCCCTGTGCGTCGCGGGCGCAGGGATGTCGGTCGCGGTCTACTAGGCGGGTTGTTATACCGTATAAGGCCGCTATAATCAGAAATAGGCTTTTTGAGGTCCATAATGATTCGAAATAAGACCGGTGAATTGGTCGTCAAGCCGCGCTATTCACCGAGATTTAAGTTATTTTTAGCCGGCGTGATAGTGATAGGTGTTTTTGCCGCCGGCGCAGCGATATACAACCATGGCTTAAGCATGGCCGGTTTTGACCGCTCATTCACGTTAAATCGGAATCGGGAATTACAGGATGAGATTAGGAGGCTCAAAAATGAAAATCAGGAGTTACGCGAAAGTTTAGCGCGTGCTCAACGGGATGTGCAGATGGGGCAAACGACTTATCAGGAGCTGGATCGATCGCTCAAAGCTTCTGCCCAGGAAATCGTCAAACTACGGGAAGAGCTGAATTTTTATAAGAATATCATTTCACCGGCGAACAAGGTTGCCGGCTTGCAAATTCAGAGCCTTAATATCGAGCCTACGGCTATGGAGGATCGGTACCGATATAAACTGGTGCTGATTCAGGCGCTCAAGCACGATCGGTCTGTGTATGGAAGGGTGAGGTTTGAAGTTAGAGGGATGCAGGAAGGAAAAAGCGCACTATTGTATTTTCCGGAAGCGGTTGACAAGCCGATCAATGTAAATTTTAAATATTTTCAAGATATCGAAGGGGTTTTGCGGTTGCCGAAGAACTTCCAGCCGTTAGAAGTTAAAGTAAGCGTGATCAGGACTAGTGATCAGACCGTAGAACAAACTTATTCCTGGCCCCAAGGGAAATTGTAGAAGGCCTATCATGAGGTGAATCCTATGCTGGATATGCTAACCAACAAATCAGGCGAAAAACCTTGCAATACCATAGACACTTTGATCGGGATTAAAACTGAATTAAAGGGGGACATTACTTTTTCCGGCGGCTTGCGCATTGATGGAAAGGTCAAGGGCAACATTACGGCAAAGGGGGATGGCAGCAGCACGTTGGTGCTGAGCGAGCATGCAGTAGTCACCGGCAATGTCACGGTGCCGCACATGATTATTAATGGAACGATTAAAGGCCAAGTACAATCCAGCGAGCGTATTGAATTACAGCCTAAGGCGGATGTCACCGGCGATGTGAGTTATAAGGCTATACAAGTGGCTTTGGGCGCAGTGGTTAATGGCAATTTGTTGCGGGAAGCGGAAAAAGGGGCGGTCACTAAGCTTAAATCCGTGCCTAGCTCCGCCGTGATGGAAACGGAATGACACATTCGATGTCAAAAATTTATAGCTAGCGGCGCCATGAAGGTTTTAGCTATAATAGCCCCTTTGGAGGTACAAACAGATGAGTAATCAAGCGCAAATGCCACAAACTACGCCGGAAATGCCGAGTCCGCTGTTGTTTACCGACAGCGCGGCGAAAAAGGTGAAAGAATTGATTGAAGAGGAGAACAATTCGGCGCTCATGTTGCGCGTATTCGTCTCGGGCGGCGGCTGCTCTGGGTTTCAATACGGGTTTACTTTTGATGAAAATGTCAACGACGGCGATACCAGGATTATTAACGGAGACGTGATCTTGCTGGTTGACCCGATGAGTTTCCAATACCTCACGGGCGCAGAAATTGATTACCAGGAAGGTTTGGACGGGGCCCAGTTCGTCATTAAGAACCCGCAAGCCAAGTCCACTTGCGGCTGCGGCTCTTCGTTCTCGGTATAAGCGTTTACGTTCAGAGGTTTTTCACCCGGCTTTATAAATTCCTCCCAGTATCACCGCTTTTTTTGCGCCGGTGACGTTGGGGAGATTGCCCGGCCTGCCGGTAAGCGTGCGATGGGCCAGCCACGCAAAGGCCGTTGCCTCTACCCAATCGGGATGTAACCCCAGCGCCTCGGTGGTTTGCAAACAAGCGCCAGCTAAATTTTCTTTTAATATAGCCATAAGATGCT
>Ga0099830_10000962_pt1:10000-13954 | contig 13954 bp, 9 predicted proteins | sample CZO8metaG_4_FD_79337 | JGI IMG/M metagenome (GOLD analysis project Ga0099830, IMG submission 79337) | Vadose zone soil microbial communities from the Eel River Critical Zone Observatory, Northern California, USA - CZOApr15con2H3.8 metaG | ecosystem: Environmental > Terrestrial > Soil...
ACCACCTGAATTCATAGGGTGGTCGAAGCAAACCTGCTGAACTGAAACATCTAAGTAGGCAGAGGAACAGAAATCAACCGAGATTCCGTTAGTAGTGGCGAGCGAACGCGGAACAGCCTGCAGTCTTTAGCTTACGAATTAGTGGAACGGTCTGGAAAGTCCGGCAATAAAGGGTGATAGCCCCGTACACGAAAATTCGTTTGTGGAACTAAGTCTGCGATAAGTAGGGCGGGACACGTGTAATCCTGTCTGAAGATGGGGGGACCATCCTCCAAGGCTAAATACTCGTTATCGACCGATAGCGAACCAGTACCGTGAGGGAAAGGCGAAAAGAACCCCGGAGAGGGGAGTGAAATAGAACCTGAAACCGTATGTGTACAAGCAGTGGAAGTCCGCAAGGACAACTGCGTACCTTTTGTATAATGGGTCAGCGAGTTACTTTTAGTGGCAAGCCTAACCGTATAGGGGAGGCATAGGGAAACCGAGTCTTAATTGGGCGTCAAGTCGCTAGGAGTAGACCCGAAACCAGTCGATCTATCCATGGCCAGGTTGAAGGTGGGGTAATGCCCACTGGAGGACCGAACCAACTAATGTTGAAAAATTAGTGGATGAGCTGTGGATAGGAGTGAAAGGCTAATCAAGGCTGGAGATAGCTGGTTCTCCCCGAAAGCTATTTAGGTAGCGCCTCGTGTATCACCATTGGGGGTAGAGCACTGTTACGGCTAGGGGTCCATCCCGGATTACCAAACCGTTGCAAACTCCGAATACCAATGAGTGCAAGCACGGGAGACACACGGCGGGTGCTAACGTTCGTCGTGAAGAGGGATGAAAACCCAGACCGCCAGCTAAGGTCCCCAAATTACAGCTAAGTGGTAAACGATGTGGGAAGGCTTAGACAGCCAGGATGTTGGCTTAGAAGCAGCCACCATTTAAAGAAAGCGTAATAGCTCACTGGTCGAGTCGGCCCGCGCGGAAGATTTAACGGGGCTCAAGCTGTATACCGAAGCTGCGGATGTGTATGTTCTTCGGAATGTATACGTGGTAGGGGAGCGTTCTGTAAGCCTGCGAAGGTGACCTGAGAGGGTTGCTGGAGGTATCAGAAGTGCGAATGCTGACATGAGTAGCGATAATGCGGGTGAAAAACCCGCACGCCGAAAGCCCAAGGTTTCCTGCGCGACGTTAATCGGCGCAGGGTGAGTCGGTCCCTAAGGCGAGGTCGAAAGACGTAGTCGATGGAAAACAGGTTAATATTCCTGTACCGCCTGTCACTGCTATGGGGGGACGGAGAAGGCTAGGTTAGCCGGGTGTTGGTTGTCCCGGTTTAAGCGTGTAGGTAGGCTCTTTAGGCAAATCCGGAGAGCTATTACTGAGGCGTGATGACGAGGTCCCTTGTGGACTGAAGTAACCGATGCCCTGCTTCCAGGAAAATCCTCTATGCTTCAGGTGATAGGTGACCGTACCCCAAACCGACACAGGTGGGCAAGGTGAAAATCCTAAGGCGCTTGAGAGAACTCGGGTTAAGGAACTCGGCAAATTGGCACCGTAACTTCGGAAGAAGGTGCGCCTCTTCTAGGTGAAGGACCTCGCGTCCGGAGCCGAAGGGGGCCGCAGTAAACTGGTAGCTGCGACTGTTTAATAAAAACACAGCACTCTGCAAACACGTAAGTGGACGTATAGGGTGTGACGCCTGCCCGGTGCTGGAAGGTTAAATGATGGGGTCAGCCGTAAGGCGAAGCTCTTGATTGAAGCCCCAGTAAACGGCGGCCGTAACTATAACGGTCCTAAGGTAGAAATCGCTGCCTTAGTAAAATCTGGCTATATGCTGGAAAGTCTGAGTATCCCACGCTACAAAAGGAGGTCTTATGACCAAACTTTTGAGACATTCCCATACCTAAAAGTGTTACCCAATTTTTAATCTGGGTCGTAGGTATGGGTTACCTCGAAAGAGTTCCTTTAGTAATAATGCGATGGGTGCAGATAATCAGCAGGAAAGACTGATCGGTACGATCGGAATCCTCAGAGACTATACGCCGGACTTCAGAAGATTATTCTGAAGAAGAGATAGTCCGACCTGCATGGCGACATGCAGAGTAAGCGCGAAAGCGTTTACCGCCTCGCAAAAGGTCTGCTGCCGACGCCGGTAGCAAAGTAACAGAAGAGCGAAATTCCTTGTCGGGTAAGTTCCGACCTGCACGAATGGCGTAACGATGGCTACACTGTCTCGACCCGAGACTCAGCGAAGTTGAATTTGCTGTGAAGATGCAGCATACCCGCCGCAAGACGGAAAGACCCCGTGCACCTTTACTATAGCTTCACACTGGACTTTGAACCTGTCTGTGTAGGATAGGTGGGAGGCTTTGAAGCGTGGGCGCCAGCCCGCGTGGAGCCACCCTTGAAATACCACCCTGACAGTTTCGAGGTTCTAACCGTGGTCCGTTATCCGGATCCGGGACCGTGTGTGGTGGGTAGTTTGACTGGGGCGGTCTCCTCCCAAAGAGTAACGGAGGAGCGCGAAGGTACCCTCAGCGCGGTCGGAAATCGCGCAACGAGTGCAATGGCATAAGGGTGCTTAACTGCGAGACAGACACGTCGAGCAGGTGCGAAAGCAGGTCATAGTGATCCGGTGGTTCTGTATGGAAGGGCCATCGCTCAACGGATAAAAGGTACGCCGGGGATAACAGGCTTATACCGCCCAAGAGTTCATATCGACGGCGGTGTTTGGCACCTCGATGTCGGCTCATCACATCCTGGGGCTGTAGCCGGTCCCAAGGGTATGGCTGTTCGCCATTTAAAGTGGTACGCGAGCTGGGTTTAGAACGTCGTGAGACAGTTTGGTCCCTATCTGCGGTGGGCGCTGGAGATTTGAGAGGATCTGTCCTTAGTACGAGAGGACCGGGATGGACGTACCTCTGGTGTTCCGGTTGTCATGCCAATGGCATTGCCGGGTAGCTATGTACGGACGGGATAACCGCTGAAAGCATCTAAGCGGGAAACCCACCTCAAGATGAGATCTCCCCGGAGCTTCGAGCTCCCTAAAGGTCCGTCGAAGACCACGACGTTGATAGGCGGGATGTGTAAGTCCAGTAATGGATTCAGCTAACCCGTACTAATTGACCGTGCGGCTTAACCATATAACACCCAAGAAGTTTGATGGGCGTAGTGGTTAGTGCAATGCACATACCTTAAACAGCGCTTGCTTAAATAACTACACGAATTTTTTATTCTTAGAGGAAAGCATTTGCGCTTTCCTTCTATAACCAGGTTTCCTGGCAGCCATAGCGAGTGGGAACCACCCGATCCCATCCCGAACTCGGAAGTGAAACTGCTCAGCGCCGATGATAGTACGGGGTTTCCCCGTGTGAAAGTAGGTCACTGCCAGGTTTAATTGCAGACCCATCCGCAACGCGGATGGGTCTTTTATTTGGGCAGTGACCTACTTGAGCACGGCCGTGTGACGAAGATCGCCGGGAGCGATCTCGAACCGCGTCGTACAACGACGCGGGCCCGCAGGGCGAGCCCCAGGGATGGGGCGAGTAAAGGCCGCTCTCGCGCATCCGTGCGCTCGCGACGCACAGGGATGTGCAAGTGTCGCGGGAGGCAGGACGCCGAGAGCGACCGGCATTGGTGCATCCCTGCACGGCATAGGTCACTGCCAGGTTTAATTTCTACGGCCCCTGCATGGTTTTCATGCAGGGGCTTTATTTTTGTTCCCTCCGACCCGCCATTTTCTAGGCTGAAATAAGTTCCAATTTCTTTACCTGAGTTTACTTCCCCCCTATACTGGTTGAGCTTTGCTGGATAGGTTTCGGGGTATTCCGAAAAAAAAGGAAGAGAATATTGGGAATCTACGGTTCCTGGTATCTGTTCGTTTAAGCATAATGGCGGCGTAGATTTAATCGCATCAACCTATAATTTAAGGAGCCAAAAAATGTCTGTGACAGCAACCGCTTCGGG
>Ga0099830_10000964_pt1 | contig 13944 bp, 10 predicted proteins | sample CZO8metaG_4_FD_79337 | JGI IMG/M metagenome (GOLD analysis project Ga0099830, IMG submission 79337) | Vadose zone soil microbial communities from the Eel River Critical Zone Observatory, Northern California, USA - CZOApr15con2H3.8 metaG | ecosystem: Environmental > Terrestrial > Soil > Vadose...
CTACATCTTCGCCACCTCTCCGGTCTTCTCCGCTTTCGGCGCCGCGGCGGCCGACGTCATTCGCACGCGTGTGATGACCTGCCAGTACATTCTGCCGGCGGAGCCCGCTGTCATCAATCGGAGGCTCGACTCCATCGAATCGGAGATGAAGCAGATCATGGCCGAGGAAGGATTCAAGGCCGGAGAGCTGGATTTCCGCCGCTTCTTCACCATGCGCTACCGGAGACAGACCGCGGGCGTCGAGCTGCCGGTCGGCTGGGATCGCTTTTCCGCTGGAAAAATAGCGGAGCTGCGGAAGATATTCGAGAAAAAGTACGAAGAGCTCTACGGCGTCGGCGCCGGCTATACCAAGGCCGGCATCGAGATCAGCGAGATACGGGTGGATGCCGTCGGCAGAGTCGCCAAGCCCAGGCTCGAGCGACAGAGAAGGAAAAAGGGGCAGGCCGCGGCCGCCAGGAAAGGCAAGAGAAAAATCTTCTTCACCCGTCCTGAGAGAAAGTTTAGCGACACGCAGGTCTACGACTACTCGCTTCTCGGAGCGGGCGCGCGGATCAAAGGGCCCGCTGTGATCGAGCTCCCGTTTACTACGACGCTGGTGCCGCCGGGTTTTCGCGTGACAATCGACGACTATCTGAATCTGGTCATGGAGGTCGGCTAATATTAATTTTCGATTTTAGATTAATCAGAAATCGGTAATCCCAAATGGCGATGAAAGAGATTGATTCGGCTCGCTTGCATGCGCGTGCGAGACAATAGAAAAGGAGCCGCAGAATGAAGAATCGAGAAAAAAGTCTCAGAGTCTCGCTCTATGTGGTTATCGTTTTTGCCGCACTTTTCTGGGGGGCGGCAGCCCTCGCGCAGCAGGTCAGGATCGCCATCGGCGCGGCGAGCGTCGCTTCATTGCCCACCTGGGTGGCCCAGGACGGGGGCTATTTCGCGCGCGAGGGACTCCATGCGGAGCTGATCTATATTCGCGGCGGGCCCCAGACCCTATCGGCCCTGATCGGCGGAGACGTGCCTTTCGCCCAGGTCTACAGCCAGCCGATCCTCGCCGCGCGCCTCGTCGGCGCCGACACCGTCATCATCGCGGGACTGATCAATCAACCGCTTTTTTCAATCATCACCGTTAAGGGAATCGAAAAGCCGGAAGAGCTGCGCGGAAAGAAAGTCGGCATCAGCACCTTCGGTTCGGCCACGGATCTCGCGGCGCGACTGGCGCTGAAAAAGTGGGGCCTCAAGCCGGAAACCGAGGTCACCATCCTGCAGATGCGGGGCGTCCCGGAAATTTTACCGGCGATGGTCTCAGGGGCCATTCACGCGGGCGTCCTCTCTCCGCCGACCAACATGATCGCGATCAAGGCGGGCTTCAAGGAGCTCGCCTACTTGCCGCAGCTCGGCATCTCGTTCCAGCATACGACTCTGGCCACGACGCGAAGGTACCTCGAAAGGAACCGCGCCACCGCGTTAAAGGTCCTAAGGGCTTACAGCGCCGCCATCGGGCGGATCAAGGCCGACAAGCCATTCGCCTCGAAAGTTCTCTCCAAGTATATGCTGACCACGGATCCGGAGGTTTTGGATTACAGCTACAATGCGGCCTTTCCCCTGTTAAAGACAGTGCCTTATCCGACGCTCGATGGGATTCGGGCAACGCTCGACTTCATAGCAGAGAGAGATCCGAAGGCTGCACAAGCGCAGGCGAAGGATTTCATCGATGTCTCCTTGCTGGAGGAGATCGAGAAGGCGGGCGCTCAGAAGAAATGACAGGTTGACGACATTCGAGGTTATAAAGATGATCAAAAAGAGGCAGGCTATCGATCCGGTTCGTTACGAGATGTTCTTCCATCGCCTGTGGGCGATCGGCGAGGAGGGGCGCATGACGCTGCAGCGCGTGACCGCGTCGCCGATCGTTTCTCAGGGCGGCGAGTGCATGAGCTCTTTCTACGACGAGAAAGGCAACATGGTGCTCGCCTGCTCCGGCCACTTGAGATTCGCCGCCGCGACTTCCGACGCCATCGGAAGCCTGATCCAGTGGTTCAGCAAGTCTCCCGGCTTTTATGACGGAGACCAATTCTTCTTCAACGATCCCTACGTCGCCGGCTCGCACACCTATGACATGATGATCGTCAAACCGATTTTTTACCGCGGCAAGCTCATCGCCTGGACGGCCACCAGCACGCACACGGCAGACACCGGAGGCGTTCTCAGAGGAGGGGCCTACGAGATCTTTCATGAAGGGATTTGCATCCCGGGCCTCAAGGTCGTCGAGCGCGGTGAGTTCCGCGAGGATGTCTTCAAGATGCTGACCGGACAGTGCCGCGACCCGCAGTACGTCGGCCTCGATTTGAAGGCGATGATCGCCGGCAACAATGTCTGCGCCAGACGATATCTGGGGCTGGTGGAAAAATTCGGCCTGAATTTTGTCCACGCGGCGGGCGAAAAAATGATTCAAGACTCGGAGCAGAAGGCGCGCGCGAAGCTCCGCTCGCTTCCCAACGGCGCCTGGGTGACGCGGCAGTATGTCACCACGCTGGATCGAAAGAGCCGCAAGGCTGTAGCGCAGCAGCTCTTCTGCACCATGACCAAGGAGGACGACGAGCTTCGCCTCGACTTCACCGGTACGAGTCCCCAGACCGACACGGATCACAACTCCACATTGCCGAGCACCGTAGCGCACATCGCGTTGGCGCTGACCAACACTCTCTTCTGGGACGTTCCCTGGAGCGACGGCAAGATGCGGCCGGTGAAGATCAATGTCCCCGAGGGTTCGATCCTGAACTGCCGCTATCCGGCCGCCTGCGGCGCGGCTCCGCGAATCGGCAACGTCCTCGTCTCCACCGTGTGCGAGGGCGTCGCCAAGATGATCTACGCCTCGGGCCGCATCGAAGATGTCAACGCCTCCACCACAGGCAACCTCGAATTCGTCGGCGGCCCCGGCTATTTCTACGGCGGCCACACGCGCGAAGGCATCGGCGTGGCGCAAGGGCTTTACGATATTCACGGCGCGGGCATGGGGGCGGCACCCTACCGCGACGGCGTCAATACCGGCGGCCACATGAATATCCCGTCCGCCGGGATCACCGACATCGAGCGCATCGAGATGCAGTATCCGTTTCTCTACTTTACGCGCGGCCACAACCGCGATGGGAGCGGCCTCGGCCAATACCGCGGCGGCCTGGGCAGCTATCGCATCTATCTCATTTACGGCTCGCAGGATTGCTCGGTCGACTACAAGCCTTACGGCGGGATCGCGCAGGGCGGCTTCGGCCTCTTCGGCGGTTATCCCACGGGCATCAGCGCGATGCGCGTGATGACCCAGGCCGGTCTCGATATACTCGACAGAGTTAGAAAGGGAGAATACCCCGACCCTCAAGCGATGCGCGCCGGAGCCTGGGGAAAGGCTTTTCATCCTGAAGGAGTTCCGGAGCGGATAGCGCTGCCTGAGGGCAGCCTGCTGGTCGATTATGTGGCGGGTGGAGGCGGCTTCGGCGATCCGCTCGACAGAGAAGCTGAACCGGTGCTGGGCGATTACGGTCGGGGCTGGGTGAGCCGGGAGACTGCGGAGAGGATCTACGGCGTGGCGCTGGATGCGGACGGGAAACAAGTGGATGGCGAAGCGACTGCAGAGAAACGAAAAGATATTCGGGAAACGCGGCTCCGCGAGGGAAAACCTGAAGCGGGAAAAACCAGCGCCCTTGCTGGCAACGGAAAGAAAGAGCTAAAGACTATTCTTAAATTTCACGCGGCGCTGGAACTGGCTGGAGAGAAAAGGAGCCCTGTGATCCGCTGCCAACGCTGCGGCCACCTTTTCTGTTCTACAAAGGAAAACTACAAACTCTATGCGCTTCGCCGCGTGGTGCATCTAAAAGATTTCATGCCTAACCCGCTGCCCACGGGCGAGCCCTACATCGGCGAGTATCACGAATACTTCTGCCCCGGCTGCGCCACGCAGCTCCAGATCGATCTCTTCTGCCCGTCTCTCGGCGGCGATCCGATCCTGTGGGATATTCGGATCCAGTAAGCCGCGACCGGCTACTTCTTCTTATACAGCCCGTCAATGAAGCCACTCTGATCCAGCTCCCGGACAAAGCTCAAATCGGCGAAGTCCTCGGGCTTGGCGTTCTTCGCTTTAGGCTCAGAGGCTAGGATCGTCTTTATCCCCTCCAGGGAGGGATACTGCTTCCTTGGTAAAACCGATTCGTTGAGGAGGTTCTCCCAGCTCTTCTCCAGGATGTCGCGCTCGACGTTGCCGCCGAAATACTTGGCGAGCACCTTCATCGAAGTTTCCTTATCGGTATAGATTCGGTGGACGGCCTCAATCTGGGACTTCATGTATCGTCTGATGACATCCGCGTGCTCTCGGATGTACCTCCGCGTCGTGACGGCGGTGGTATGCTGGTAGACGAGACCGAGCTTGGGCAAGTCCGCCAGAACGGTCATGCCCCTTTTCTCCGCGACGAAGCTCGCGGGCGGGTTGATGACCGTCGCCTGCACCCTGCCCGTCAAGACGGCGGACACCCGGTCCGGAGTGCTGCCGATCTGGATGATCGTGACATCTTTGCCCGGAGTCAAACCGATTTTCGACAAAGCATAGCGGGCGATGAAATCCGACGAGGAACCGAACCGGCTGATCGCCACCGAGCCTCCCTTGAGCTGCTCGGCGGTTTTGATGTCGGGACGCGCCATCAAATAGTAGTTGAGCGATGTGACGCCCCCGGCCACGATGACCGCGTCGGAGCCTGCCAAAACGCTATTGACGATCGCGGCTCCCGCCGATTGGCTGAGCGGCGTGTCCGCGGAAATCAGCGCCATGACCGCCGTGGTCCCGCCCGTGAAGTAAATCAGCTGGACATCCAATCCATTCTTTTGAAAGATTCCTGCTTCTTTAGCGACCCATGCCGGCAGCTGGTCTCCACTGATCGCGCTATAGCCGACATTGAGCTTGGTCAGTTGGGCCAGGGCGGAATTGGTCCAGGAGGCCAGCAGCCCGAAGGAAAAAATCGCCACGGCGAAGGTTTTCAACTTGGTCATCGCAACTCTCCTTTCCGGTCTTCTCACCGACATGCGCGGTTCCCCTCATAATAATAGACGATTTAATTATCATGTCCATGCACGCGCAAAAGAAATTCTTTCCTTGCTTGACAGAATGTCGGCGCTGAAATATCTCTCGAAGGACAAAGAGAGGAACTCAAACGATGAGCATACGAGGAAAAACGGCTATCGCCGGCATCGGCGAGACGCCGACGGATCGGCTCGGCAGCAAACCGGGCGAGCCGCGCAAGGTAACCGCTGAATATCTCGCCTGGGCCGCTCGTCTCGCCCTCGAAGATGCGGGACTCACGAAAAAAGATTTCGATGGGCAAGGTCTCGCCGCCATCTACACGACCAACCATTCTCAGCCGTTTTGGCCGGAGGAGGTGGCGAATATCCTGGGAATCGCGCCGGCCGTCTCCTTGGGTGGAGGCAACGGCGGAGCCAGCGCGGTCTCTTTGTTAGGACAGGCCGCTGCTATGATAAACGTTGGCCTCGTCGATCTCGTTCTCTGCGTGGCCGCAGCGGCACCTTTCAGCGAACAGGGCCGCAACAGGACGGAGCCGGCGGATACGCGCGATTTCGAGATGCCGTTCGGCGTGATGGGACCCAACTGCAAAATTTCATTTGTGATGAGCCGCTACATGTACGAGTCCGGGATGACGGCGGACCACTTCGGCAAGATCGCCGTGACCGCGCGCTACCATGCGACGCTGAACCCCGATGCCTATCTGAGAAAACCGCTGACGCTCGAAGAATATAAAAGAGCGCGCATGATTTCTGATCCGATCCGTCTCTATGACTGCGTCCTGCCGGCGAACGGCGGCAAGGCCTATATCATCGCGTCACCGGAGCGCGCCAAAACTCTCCACAAACCCCCCGTCTACTTGCTCGGCTGGGGCGAGCGCAACAACGCGAGCGCCGGACCGCGATCCAACGCCAACCCACTGATCACCGGCATCCGCGAATCCGGCAAGGCCGCTTTCGAGATGGCGGGCGTAACCCACAACGACATCGATCTTCTCGGTCTCTACGACGACTACGTCCCGATCATCATGCTCCAGATCGAAGATCTTGGCTTCTGCGGGAAAAATGACCGGGAATTTTTCGAAAAGACCGATTTTACTTTCAAAGGGGATCTTCCCATCCAAACCGGAGGCGGGATGATTAATTGCGGCCAGCCTTCGACCACCGGAGGCATGCTCCATGTCATCGAGGCGGTCCGGCAGCTGAGAGGCGAAGGCGGCGCGCGCCAGGTGCCCGACGCGAAGGTTGGCGTCGTCACCGGACTCGGCGCGGTGAACTACGGAAAAAATTTCGGCTGCACCGCCGCCGCGATTCTGGGAAAAGAGGTTTGACATGACGGAGCCGGTGAGAGAAATCAAAAAACCCCTCCCCGAGATCACGCCCATCACACAACCCTTCTGGGAGGCGGCAGCCAACGGGAAATTAGTCATGCAGCGCTGTAGCGACTGCCAGTCGTGGGTCTGGTGCCCCCGCCCCGCTTGCGTCGAGTGCGGCAGCGAAAAACTTCAGTGGACCCCGGTCAGCGGCCGCGGGAACATCTTCGCCTTCACCGTGATCCGTGAAGTGGTCGGCCGGGCCCTCAGAGGATTCGCAAAAGACATTCCGTACGTCACGGCCTGGATCGATCTGGATGAAGGCCCGAGGATCTGCAGTAATGTCGTCCAATGCCCGATCGAAAAAGTGGCGATCGGAATGCCGGTCGAGGTGGTTTTCGAAGAGGCGGGACAACGAATTTTCCTACCTAAGTTCAGACCGCGATAACACGAACCCCCCTCTCACTACCACCGAACGGAGCAGGCTTACCGACATAGAGTGATTCCCAAATTTCGGAGCGGTTTTGGCTGGGAGCATTGCGAAGCGGCCAGATTAGGTAACGGTCAGTAATTTCGCAAATCTTCGGAAGACTAGAAAAACTTTATCATTTTAGCTACACAATAATAGGAGACGCACAATGGAGAAACAGCCATGAGGAAATTTGTCAGATTGCTCGGTATAGGCTTTCTGCTTGCGGCTACCACATCTATATTTTTTGCGACCTCAAACTTTTTTACTTCTTCGGGAACAGCGCAGGAACGGCAATCGGTAACGCTCAAGGATACCAACTATCCCATTCCGCCAGGAGCTCTTTTTGTCTCCACGAGTGGGACCGACACAAATCCAGGTACGGAAACCGCTCCCTTGCGTACGATTGAAAAGGCGGTCAAGACCGCGCCTTCGGGTTCAACAATGGTCATCCGGCAAGGGATATATCGCGAATCTATTCAACACGTCGATAAAAAACTCATCCTTCAGCCCTACCCCCATGAAAAAGTCTGGATGAAAGGGAGTACTGAGGTGACCGGATGGGTTCAAGAAGGAGGAATTTGGAGAAGAGACAATTGGACCTATAGGTTCGCTCCCAACCCAGACAATGTTGTTGACCCCGCATATCCCGTGGCGAAATACCCGGATCAAGCCTTTATTGATGGAACCCCTTTAAAACAAGTCGCGACGAAAGCCGAAGTCGTTCCGGGAACATTCTTTGTAGGCTACTCTACCAACCAACTCTTTGTCGGCGATAGCCCGGCTGGACGAACAGTTGAGGCGTCGATATATGTCTTCGCTATCAATTTTCAATTTGGTTCAGACGGTTCCACAGTAAGGGGGCTCGGCTTCATGCATTATGCTCCTAACAACTCACTGGAAAAGGGGCCGGCCATGGTTCTAGGAAACGCACAAAGGCTAACTTTCGAGAACAACACTTTTGCCTATAGCGCGAATCGCGGTCTATCCGTGTTTGGGATGGATGCCGTTATCCGAGGGAATATTTTCACCCACAACGGAGAAGGAGGATTGAGCGGTTACAAGTCCCATCGGACCATCATTGAAGGCAATTATATCGGTTACAATAACACTGAACATTTCAAAGCAGGTTGGGACGGCAATGGAGCAAAGTTTGCTAATTCAAGTTCGCTGATTTGGCGAGATAATGTTGTGGAATACAATTACGGTGGAGGGCTTTGGTGTGATTACCAATGTCGGGATAATGTGTTTGTGAGAAATATCGTCCGGTATAACGGTCTCCACAATGGTCTTTTTTATGAAATTTCCCAAGGTGGGATCATCGCTTCTAACCTCATCTATGGCAATGAAGGAACAGGTATTTCTCTGAGCCAATCTGACAACATGAAAATCTATAACAACACCCTGTCCAAAAATGGCGTAAATATAGTTGCGAATAATTGTAGTTCAAATAATATTGTCAAAAACAACATACTCTCTAATATCAGCGATACCTTAGGTGGAAACTATGCTTCACTCTATACTGACTGCCCAAATAGTCGCGGGGATGTAATCGTCTCTCAATTAGACCACAACGCTTATTACAGAACGTCTTCAGCTCCTCCCCAGCAGAGGCTTATCGCGTGGGCGGGATACGGTTCGTACAACAACCTTGCTTCTTTTCGACAAGCTCGAAACAAAGAATTAAGCGGCATCGGGATTGATGATCAGCCCACGAACCCGTTCTTTATCGATGAGGCAAATAGAAATTATCGCCTGAAAGCTGATAGTCCGGCAAAAGGGAAGGGGGAGCCTCTTCCGAAGGATGTAGCCGGCGCCATCGGTATTTCTTCAGGTGTTCCGGTAGACATAGGTGCTCTTATTTGGCCAGGATTATCTGACGCTCCCCCCGTGCAGAAACCGAAGAAACCCTGACGCGAGAGGTGAGCTGCATCTGCCATTATTTTTGTGAGGCTCTTTCACAACTGGCCTTTCTGATGGCTTGTTCATACATATCCAATAACATGTTGTAGTTTTTTTCTTTTGTATACTTCTCCTCGTAGACCCGCCGGGCATTCTCCCCCATACGGCGCAAGGCATCCGTGTGGTCCACCGCCCACCGAACCTTCTCTGCCAGATCCCCTGGATCACCAGCTCGAAAGAGCAGCCCCGTGTGCCCTTCCTCCACAATCTCCGCCATTGCCCCCAGGCGCGAAGCGATGACCGGCACGCCGCAGCCAAAGGCCTCGATCGCAACAAGCCCAAACGTCTCATACCACACCGACGGAAAAACCAAGAATTTCGCCCCCTTCATCAGTAACGTGACATCCGCAGGCGTCCGGCGTCCCAGAACTTCTACAGATTCCAGTTTCTCTTTTTGAACAAACGCCTGCACTTCGTCCAAGAGCGGCCCGTCGCCGACGATCTTAAGGGGAATTCCTTTCACACCTTGCCATACTCGCAACATTGTCCGCACACCCTTCTCCAGTGAGAGCCGCCCGACGAAAAGCGCGTAATGCCCATTCCCTTTGCGCAACCCAGGATCTGGATTCACGAAGTTAGGCTTGACGTGAATTTTCTCAGACGGAAGCCCACCCTCAATGAATTTTTGTCTACAAAACTCAGTGAGCGCGATGTAGATATCCACCTGCTCTTGCCAGGTCTTAAGCCAACGGTGGACGGTAAGCATCCCAGCTACAATCGCAGTCTGGGAGCGGGACTCTCGATAGCAAGCGTGCCATACCCCAGGCCAAGGAGGGGTCTTGCCCAAGCAGGCCTCGCACAGTTGTCCATCCCGAAACAACGTCGCCGCTGGACAAAGCAAACGATAATTATGCAGCGTTTGCACTACGGGTACTTTAGCCTCTCTGCAGGCAGAATAAGCCGAGGGGGAAATCAGAGGGAAGGTGTTGTGGAAGTGCACTACATCGAACTGGATATCGCGCAATATCTTGATGAGGCGACGCCGCGTGGAACGGGACCAGATGGCGCGTGCAGCAACGGCTGCGCGGCTCATCCCATTGATAAGCTGATTATCCTCTGTATATTCCACCACCTCGTGCCCATTCTCACGGAGAAGCGCTGATTCAGCCGCAAAGACCGCATCCTCACCACCAGAGTGCTGGTAATGGTTGTGAATAAGAAGAATGCGCATCAAAGATACACACTCACGCCAAATAGATCTTTCTTCTCCACTTCCTGTAGCGTTGCCCAGAAAGCAGGCCTAGTTCTTTGGACCCATTCAAGGAAGGCCGGGTTATTCTCTATGTCGTCCGCGACCACGATGGCCGGCCGGCCAAGATAAGGTGCGACGATCTGAAACTCCCAATTCATGTTCGTGTAAGTGTGCAAGCTGTCGTGGACGAAGAGGTCCACCCGTCCCAATTGGGATAACAGTCTCGGGAGTACCCGTTTGCTCGCTCCTCGGTGTAGTCGCCAGCGATGTTTCAAAGCTGGCGGGATCAGAATCCCAACAAAGCGGTCGGCATCGCGCCCCAGAGGTGGCAAGTCCACGCTGTGAAGAAGTCCGTAACCATTGACCTCTAGAGCCTTTAAGATAAAGGCTGAGGTCACGCCGTAGGCGACACCGGTTTCCAGGACAATGGCCGGCTTGGTTGCTCTGCAAGTCAAGTAACACAACCGTGCCAGGGAGAAATCCGCATTGTGAATAAGAGAGAAGGGGGCGTGGCAAAGGTTTTTCTGGACCTTGCAGCGCACCTCTTCTGTAATCTGAGCACAAGCGGGTTCGTCCGCTATGGCGCTAACTTTTTCGCCCAGCGACTGCTCCATACCAAGAAGAACTTCGTGCCACTGCTTCGTCTGGTACAGAGCCGGTCGAATCCACAGCCGCTCAAGGTGGACATTAAAGAATGTCAACACCCGGTCGTAGAATTCGAGCGGGCGCCTCGGGAGAAGCGATAGGAGCAAGGTCGCTTTACAAGCCGCCTTGCCAACGCCTAAGACCATCAACTTTTTTCCTCCGTGCTTACGACTGCACGTTCGCTACTCGGTGGCTGATGGTGGCTGAACCATAATTAGCTTCATAGACCTGTTCCCTGTAGGCCCGACGCAGCAGTTCAGCATATCCAAGCACCAAGAAAAAATTTGATGGAGGATGCCAGATAAGCTCGGATGTGAAGACCGAGCGGACAGAGAGCACGGCCAAAACCCCGATTGCTTCCACCTGCAAACGGTGCACCACCGTACCGTGCCTTACACGCGCAGCAAAATGCAACAGCACCATCCATACCCCTAAGAAAGCTCCTACGAAAGGCATCAGTCCGAGTAACCCGGTGCCGATTAAGACTTCCAACCAGGTGTTAAGGATGGAGGACCCAGCTGTTGCCCGTAAGTTTGCAATAACACCAAACCGCGCTCCCGCATAAGCGCCATAGCCAATAAGGGGCTGCTCTTTGAACAGGTCCCAGGCTAATTCCCACAATTGAACCCTACCCGACAGTGATTCAAATACCTTAGAAGTCTGCCCTCGCTGAAAAAATTCCCAGAACAAATCGCCAAGATGAGTCAAGGAGAGAACAGCCGGTATCAATAGGGCAACTAAGGCGATAACGCCTATGCGTCTTGCCGCAAAAAGAACCAAGACCAAAGCAACAAGAAAACCCGTAAGCGGAGATCGGCTCTGCGATAAAACGAGCGTCGCCATACTTATAAAAAAAACGACCAAGTAAAATCGCCTATGCTTTGTTGGAAACAGGAGCCGAGTTAAAGTTACAACACCTAAGACTGCGCCCAAATCTCCGACACCATTAGTCTCCATTGCGGGTAAGACTCCCTGGATTTGAACTCCGAGAAGACCCTGATGGATAATGGCTGCCTCAGGCCAGACTGCTACTCCTAACCAGACAGTACCAGTAAGGAAGCTCAAGATAACCCAAGTAAAATCGAAAAGCGTCTTAAATTCCTCCACAGTTTTGACGGAAACGACGACGGCTGCGATCAGAGCCAAATCGACAAGATACTCGGCGGACTTGTAAAGAGTCCACATGGGGTAAACAGACCACAGGGTGGATACTAAACTAACCATCGCATATCCGGTCACTAGTCCGATAAGTCCTCGAAAAAACGATTCGTCCCAGGAGGTGCGCCGGAAAACTAACCGACTAAGAAGCACAAACGCCACGATGCTCATGAGGACCACACGATACACCGCCCAGAAATCGAGTGGATTTGCCTGAATGGCTTCAACATCGCGTACACGGAACACCTGCCCGCTCAGGACCACAAGAAGCCATAGAAAGTGCCACCAACGAAATTGTGTGGCGAAGCTTTTAAGCTTTGCTGGTGCAGATTGTAATCCCCAGAGAATAATGAAAAAGCCTAGTGGCAGTCCACAAACCAGCCAAAACGTGTTGAGATATCCAAAGTGCAGTGTAAGCGAAACAAGGCCAACCCCAGCCACAAATGAAACGGCAAGGGTAGTCAGGAAATTCCGAGAAAAACGTCTTATGCCTATTGTATACATTTGCAGGTGGCTACTTGCTCATAAACCTCCCTTAACCACTCTCCTTTCTGATCCCAATCAAAGTACTCCTTCACCCTCTCTCGTCCGGCTTTGCCCATCCGCATCCGTAGCGGAGCGTCCTGGGCAAGGCGACGCATAGCCTCGGCTAAATCTTTCACGACCTGTTCCGGAGATATTGCTGGCACCTTGAACCCGGTTTCCTCTGTCACTTGGAGGGCAGGCCCGCCCAGATCCAGACAGATAACAGGAAGCGCTGATGACATTGCCTCGAGGCAGACCCATCCGCCTGAGTCGTGTAAGCTGGGATGCACAAGCACATCACACTCCCGTAGCTTCTCCAGAACATGTTGCCGGGGAAGATTTCCCAAGAATCGCACCTTACTCGCTATGCCATACCTCCATGCTATCCTCTCCAAATTTTGCCGTTCTGGTCCGTCTCCGATGAGCCAGTACTCGCTAGTTGGAAATATTTTCAGGAACCGGGCAAAAGCCATTAAGCCCAAATGAAAGCCCTTCAAGTGCAAAAGGTGCCCTATACTTACCACGCGAAAAAGATTAGCATCGCGAAGAGGTAGAATGTCGAGCGCGATGAAGTCTCCCTCTGCAATTCCTGACTCTGAATATAGTTCCACTCTGCTGGCGCCCAATAGTCGAAGGCGCTCCACAGTTTCTTTTGCCTTCGCCAACGCTACCTTCGCCCTTCGAGCACCAAAACGAACAAATGGGTCCCGCTCACCAACCCATCTCGCTATGTTCCTTAATCGCTCATAAGCTCTGCCACGGAAACTAAAGGTCTCATAGAACGCCCTTGGAGCCGATTCTCCACCCCCTAAGGGTCCCCACACGAAAGGAGCAGGCAAAAACGAGAGAAAACTGGGCAACCAGTAATTTCCAAAGGCTATGTGATGCACTAGGTCGAAGCCTACTTCTCTGTGGAGCCGCTTGCCCAGAAAGTAAACACCAATTTGCCAGAGGTAATAGTAAAGATGCACACCGTGCCGGCCCTTCTTCCAAAACCGAGTCCACCTAGGGAGATCAAAATAGACCCAGCGGACGTTAGGGATCGGCTGCTTTGCCAAACCACGTTCAATAGGATCTCGGTTGTTCCCCCTCGTAATCGCCCAGACCTCATGAAACCGGGCAATCTGCTTCACCCAATTCCAGCCCACGCCGGGTTCGGACCCCTTATCGGGCTCGCAGGCGTAGACGGAGGCCAGAACTTTCAACCGTTGAGTCATTGGCTGGATTCCTCACCAAACATGACGAGGTTTGCCATATTGGCGAAGTGTCGAAGCGCTTCGTGATCTGCGTCGTGCGTCGAAGCGTAGAAGGCAAGCCTTTCCAGGATATAAAGTAGAAAGAGAGACCTGAAATGATCCTGTTTTATCTTAAGCGACTCCAGAATCATCCTGATGCTCTGGTTGTTGCGCACGCCAGCGTTCAAAACTGCCTTCTGGATTTCGCCTGGCGTCCTTTTTTGGAGGAGCCGTAGGGTCTGGACGGTAAAATGGAATAGGTCCCAACCGGGTGGTGCTTCTAAGTCAGCATATTCCCAGTCAAAGAGAAATAGGCGCCCATTCAGTAGCTGTGCATTCCAGGGGGCAAAGTCGCCATGGCAGAAATAAAATGGCAGAACCTTATCACAA
>Ga0099830_10000968_pt1 | contig 13924 bp, 14 predicted proteins | sample CZO8metaG_4_FD_79337 | JGI IMG/M metagenome (GOLD analysis project Ga0099830, IMG submission 79337) | Vadose zone soil microbial communities from the Eel River Critical Zone Observatory, Northern California, USA - CZOApr15con2H3.8 metaG | ecosystem: Environmental > Terrestrial > Soil > Vadose...
TATCTCGGCCGGTGGGTGGATCAGATCATCATGCGCATCACCGACGCCTGGCTGGCCCTGCCCGTGCTCACCTTCGCGATCTTCCTGGCCGCCATCGTGGGGCCCAGCGTGTCCAACATCATCGTCATCCTCGCCGCGGTCTACTGGACGCGCTACGCACGCATCACTCGTGGGGAAGTGCTGTCCGTCAGGGAGCGGGACTTCGTGCGCCTGGCCGTCGTCGCGGGCTGCTCGAAGTGGACGATCATGCGCCGCCACATCCTGCCCAACGTGATCAACTCCGCGATCGTGCTGGCCACCCTGCAGCTCGGCCAGGCGATCATCGCCGAGGCGACGCTCTCCTTCCTCGGCGTCGGCGTGCCGCCGCCCCAGCCGGCGTGGGGGTTGATGCTGGCCGACGGCAAGAAGGGCCTGATGGCGGGCTACTGGTGGCTGACCGTGCTGCCGGGCTCCTGTATCATGCTGATGGTTCTCTCGGCGAACCTCCTGGGCGACTGGCTCCGGGTAAAGTTCGACCCACAGCTCCGCCAGCTGTGACCGGCCCGCTCCTCGACATCCGGCACCTCTCCACACACTACGTGAGCGCCCGCGGCACCCGCGTGACGCGCGCGGTCGACGACGTCTCGCTGGTGCTCGACCAGGGCCAGACGCTCGGGATCGTGGGCGAGTCGGGCTCGGGAAAGACGACGCTGGCGCTCACGCTGCTGCGATTGCTCCCGCCCGCGGCCCGCATCGTGTCGGGCGAGATCCTCTTCGAGGGCGCTGATCTGCTCAAGAAGTCCGACGGCGAGATGCGGCGGATCCGCGGCAAGCGCATCGCGATGATCCTGCAGGATCCGATGGCGTCGCTGAACCCGCTCTTCACCGTCGGCGACCAGGTAGCGGAGCCGATCCGCGTCCACGAAGGCGCGTCCCGCAGGAACGCGTGGAGCCGGGCGCTGGAGCTCTTGAAGGCCGTCCGCATCGCGGCGCCCGAAACGCGCGTGCGCGAGTATCCCCACCAGCTCTCCGGTGGGATGCGTCAGCGCATCGTCGGGGCGATCGCGATCTCCTGCGAGCCGCGCGTGCTCATCGCCGACGAGCCCACGACGAGCCTCGACCTCACGATCCAGGCGCAGTACCTGAAGCTCCTTCGCGATCTCCAGCGCGATCACAACCTGGCGCTGATCTTCATCACCCACAACCTCGGCATCGTCGCCAAGATGTGCGACCAGGTGGCGGTGATGTACGCGGGACGCCTGGTCGAGGCCGGCCCGGTCAAGCAGATCTACAACGCGCCCGCGCACCCTTACACGCAGGCGCTTCTCGAGTCCATTCCGCGGGTCGGTGACAGTCGCAAGCGGCTCACCGCGATCGACGGTCAGCCACCGGATCCGTCGGCGCCCCCGCCGGGCTGCGCGTTCCACCCGCGCTGCCCCAAGATCATGGATCGCTGCCGCTCGGAGGCGCCGCCCGAGTTCCGCGTCGCGGACGCTCAGACGAGCCGTTGCTGGCTGTCGGCTCCCGCGACGAGGTGAGGGACTAGCGACGATGGCCGGACCGGTCCTCGAAGCCAAGAATCTCGTCAAGCACTTCCCGGTGAAGCGTGGGATCTTCTCACGCCAGGTCGCTGTGGTCCGCGCGGTGGACGACATCTCCTTCTCCATCGATCCGGGCAAGACCCTCGGGCTCGTCGGCGAGTCGGGGTGCGGCAAGACCACGACGGGGAAGATGGTGCTGCTCCTCGAGCAGCCGACGGGCGGGATCATGCGCTTCGAGGGACAGGACCTCCAGGGGCTCGACGGCGGGAACCTGCGCGCCTATCGCCGCTCCGTGCAGGCCGTCTTCCAGGATCCGTATGCGTCGCTGAATCCGCGCATGCGCGTCGGCTCGATCATCATCGAGCCGCTCGTCACCAACGAGTCGCTACCGTCGGCGGAAGCGCGCAAGCGCATCTTGCGCCTGCTCGAGCTGGTGGGGCTGCCGGAGCGCGCGGCCGACCTGTTCCCCCACGAGTTCTCGGGCGGCCAGCGCCAGCGCATCGCGATCGCGCGAGCCCTCTCCCTCTCGCCGAAGGTCGTGGTGCTCGACGAGCCGGTCTCGGCGCTCGATGTGTCCATCCGCGCCCAGATCCTCAATCTCTTGAGGGATCTCCAGGCCCAGCTCGGCGTGTCCTACCTCTTCATCGCCCACGACCTCGCCGCGGTGGCCCACATGAGCCACACGATCGCGGTGATGTACCTGGGCAAGATCGTAGAGGTCGGGGACGCCGATATCGTGTCGAAGGCGCCCAAGCACCCCTACACCCAGGCGCTCTTCTCGGCGGCGCTCCCGTCGCACCCGGACGACCGGCGGGAGGAAATCATCCTGGCCGGCGAGGTGCCGAGTCCGATCAACCCACCGGGCGGCTGCCGCTTCCATCCGCGCTGCCCCCACGCGCTCCCGCGCTGCTCGAGCGAGGAGCCGAAGCTGCTCCTGGAGTCCAGTCGCCTGGTCGCCTGCCACCTCTACCCGAAGTAGGCTCAGGATCCCTTCAGCTGGAGGACGTTGAAGGCGGCCACGGGCTTCGAGAAGCCTTTCAGCGTGAGGCCGCCCAGCTCCTCTACCTCGAGCAGCGCCTCGACCGCCCCGAGCACGCGCTGCGAGATGAGGACCTGGCGCGGCCTGGCCTCGCCGCAGAGCCGCGCGGCCAGGTTGGTCACGGTACCGATCGCGCCGTAGTCCATGCGGCCCTCGAAGCCGATCGCGCCAATGGTCGCGTAGCCCTGGTCGATGCCGATCCCGAAGTCGAGGTCGTAGCCGCGCCGGCGCCACTTCACGAGGAGCTCGTCCACCCGCGCGCGCATCGCCACCGCCATCCGGACGGCGCGCTCCGGCGCGTCCGGGACCGGTACGGGGTCGTTGAAGAAGATCATCATCCCGTCGCCGGTAAAGCGCTCGAGGGTTCCTTCGTGCTCCAGGATGAGCCGCCCCATCGCGGCGTGGTACTCGCGCAGCACGCCCATGACCTCCTCCGGCTCGGACGTCTCGGCGAAAGCCGTGAAGCCGCGCAGGTCGAGGAAGACCACGGTGACCTCGCGCCGGTGGCTCTTCAGCGGATCGTCGGTGTCGCCGCTGACGATCAGCTCGGCGAGCTGGGGCGAGAAGAAGCGCTTGAGCCGCTCGAGCCGGTTCAGCTGGGCGAGCTGCTGCTCCACGCGCTGCTCGAGAGTCCGGTTCCACTCGGCGAGCTCGTCGTGAAGCAGCTTGATCCGCAGCAGCGACTTCACGCGCGCCAGCAACTCGGGTTGGTTGATGGGCTTGGCCAGGAAGTCGTCGGCGCCGGCCTCGATGCCCTTCACGCGCTCCTGCGCGGGGTCGAGCGCCGTCACCATGATGATCGGGAGCATCGCCGTCGCCGGGTTCTCGCGGATCTTCCGGCACGCCTCGTAGCCGCTCATCCCGGGCATCATGACGTCGAGCAGCACGAGCCCGGGCTGCTCCTTGTCGACCTTCGCGAGCGCCTCGGCACCGTTCGCGGCCGTGACGACCGTGTACCCCTTCACCGTCAGGAGGTCGGCGAGCAGCTTCACGTTGACGGGCATGTCGTCGACCACGAGGATCTTCTCGGGCATGGGAACGCGCTACCCGGCGGCCCGGCGATCGAGTGTCTCGCGCACCGCGTCCATGAATTCCCGCACCTTGATCGGCTTGGTCTGGTAGCCGTCGAATCCCGCGGCCATGATCTTCTTGCGGTCCTGCGTCATGGCCGACGCGGTCACCGCGATCACCGGAATTGCGCGCGTCGCCGGATCGGCGCGGAGCTGGCCGAGCGCGGTGATGCCGTCGATCCCGGGAAGCTGGATGTCCATGAGGATGAGCGCGGGGCCGCGCTCCCGTGCGAGCCGCACGCCATCCTCGCCGGTGCCCGCCTCGATCGTCTGGTAACCCTTGTACTGGAGCACGTCTCGCACCAGCTTGAGGTTCTTCTCGTTGTCCTCGACGATCAGGATCAGCTCGTTTGCCATGGCTTCACCGGTAATGTGAAGGTGAACGTCGCTCCCTGGCCCAGCTGGCTCTTGACCCAGATCTTGCCACCGTGGAGCTCGACGAACCGTCGCGAGAGCGTCAGCCCAAGGCCCGTGCCCTCGTGCTTCTTGGCGTAGTCGGTCCCGACCTGGCGGAATTCCTCGAAGACCGCCTCGTGATCTTCGGGCGCGATCCCGACGCCCGTGTCCGTCACCGCAACCTCGGCGAAGCCATCGGAAAGCCCGGCCTGAACTCCCACATGGCCCCCTTCGGGGGTGAACTTGATCGCGTTGGACAGGAGATTCAGGAGCACCTGCTTGACCTTGCGCTCGTCGCCCTTGATCTCGCCGAGCCGAGGGTCGATCTCGATCGCGAGCGTGATCGCCCGCCGCGCGGCGCGCTCGCGCACCAGCGTGATCGCGTTGTCGATGGCCTGAGGGAGGTGGAAGTCGATCACCTCCAGCTCCATACGACCGGCCTCGATCTTCGCGAGGTCGAGGATGTCGTTGATCAGCGACAGCAGATGGCGGCCGGAGCTCAGGATGTCTTGCAGATACTCGTCTTGCTTGTCATTGATCTCGCCGAACATCCGCTCGAGGAGGACCTCGGAGAACCCGATGACCGCGTTGAGCGGCGTGCGTAGCTCGTGCGACATGCTGGCGAGGAACTCGGACTTATGCCGGTTGGCGACCTCGAGCTGGCGGCTCTTCTCCTCGATCTCCTGGAACAGGCGCGCATTCTGGATCGCGAGGGCTGACTGGGTGGCGAAGGTTCTGAGCAGCTCGATGACGTCGGGAGAGAACGCCCCCGGGGTCTTCCGGTTCACGATGAGCCCACCTATGATGCGGTCCTCGCGAAGGAGCGGCACGGCGAGGAGGGCGCGATAGCTGCCGCGGACGAGCGCGTCACGCAGCCGGAACTGATAGGTGCTGTCCTGCAGAATGTCAGGGATCTGCGTCGGTTCGCGGGTCTCGGCCAACCGGCCCGTCGCCCCCTCCCCTTTGCGGATGGGCGTCGCGCGGAGCAGCTCCACGAACTCCGCGTCGAGGTTCTGGGTCGCGCGCAGGTAGAACACCTCGGCTTCTTCGTCGTACTCGTAGATCGCGCCGGCGTCAGTGCCCGAAAGCTGGTTGGCACGGGACACGATAGTCGCCAGGACCGTCTCGAGATCCAGGGAGGAGCTGACGGCCCGCCCGACCTCGCCGAGCGCCTGCAGCTCGTCGACTGACCGCGCAAGGGCGTGCGTCCGTTCCTGGAGCTCTTGGAATAGGCGCACGTTCTCGATGGCGATCACGGCCTGATCGGCGAACGTCTTGAGGAGCGCTATCTGCTTGTCCGTGAACGGCTGCACCTCCATTCGTCGGATCAGAATGACACCGATCGGCATTCCCTCCCGCATCAGAGGGGTAGTCAGGACGGTGCGAACGCTGGGCACGCTCGTAGCGCCCTTGACGGCGGGAAAGTCCGTCTCGAGCAACGGAACGATGTCGTCAATGTGGATGGTCCGGCGCTCGAGGACGGCCCGTCCGACCGGGTACTCGCGGCTGATAGGAATCACGTCGGGCAGGCTCATCGGGAGCGCGCCGAATCGGGCGACAAGCCGGAGCGTGTCTCCCTCGATGCGGCGGATGTGTGCGTCGCTCGCCCCGCAGACGCGGGCGGCGTTCTCCGCCACCGCGTCCATCACCGGCTGCAGGTCGGTCGGCGAGCTCGAGATGACGCGCAGGATCTCGGCGGTCGCCGTCTGCTGCTCGAGCGATTCCGTCAGCTCGCGCGTCCGCGCCTCGACCTTGCGCTCGAGCCCCGCGTATGACTCCTTGAGCTGGGCGGCCATGCTGTTGAACTGGTCGGCCAGCGCCTCCACCTCGTCGCCCGTTCGGACGTCGATCCGCTGGTCCAGCTCGCCCGCGCCGATCCGGGCGGCACCGGCCTGGAGCGCCTGGATGGGCGTGACCATCCGCCGTGCCAAGAGGAGACTGGCGGCGACCGCCAGCAACACGCCCAGAGCGAGGAGACCGATCGTGCGCTGGATCGAAGCATAGAGCGTCTCGAACGCCTCCCCCAGCGGCTGCTCGACGAAGACCGACCACCGCAACGGCGCGATCGTGGCGTACGCGGTCATCACGCTCCGGCCCTTGAGATCGCGCGCGATCGTGACCTGCTCCCGCGGCTCGCCCGGGGCCGGCCGCCCGCCGGCCAGGGCGGCTTTGACCTGGTCGAGCCCGGCGAAGGTCGTCTTCTGCAGCACGAGGCTGATGTCCGGGTGCGCGATGAGGACGCCCTGGCCGTCGAGGACGAAGGCGTGGCCGGCCTTGCCGATCTTGATCTGGGAGACGACGTCCCAGATGAATTTCAGGTTCACCTGGGCCACAGTGACGCCGGCGCCCTGGCCGCTCCCGGCCATCGCGATCGTCATGTAGGGCTCGGACTCCTTCCGGAAGTACACCGGCCCGTGGTAGACCTTCCCCGCCTTGGCCTCGACGAACTCCGGCTCGCGCGAGAAATCGGTCTGGCTGCCGGCGACGTCCATCGCGAGACGCGAGACGCGCAGCTGCTCTCGCCCCTCTCCGTCGAGATGGCTGATCTCGGTGATCATCAGGGCCTGACGCAGGAGGCGCAGGTAGTCGACGCGGCGCTGGTACATGGCGGCCGACGGGGCGCCGAGCTGCGGCTGGGTCGTCCAGCCGATCTGCCGCTCGATCTCCTTGATGAACCCTTCGATTCGTGACGCCACGCTGAGCGCCTTCTCGCGCTGGAGGGCGACGAGCGCTTCCCGGTTTTCCCGGTAGGAGAAGTAGATCTCGGTGACGCCGGACACGAGCAGGGCGGCGCTCACCAGACCGGCAAAGACGATCACGTACTTCCGGAACAGGCGACCGCCGGGCGTCATGCGTCTCTCATGGGCCGCCGATGCGGTACGACCTGGTCATCGAGCCCCCTCCGCGTTCAGCCCGACAATATCATCAGTAACCGGCCCACCGACTTTTCCAGGCAACGCTTGATCTCGTCGCGGCATGCCCGGAAGACGTCCTCGCCCTGAGTGGCGGGATCGTCGATGTCGCCCTCCTCGCCGGCGAATTCCCGGAGCGTGAACACGGACCGATCGTGAGCCTCGGCGAACGCGCCGAGCATCTGCTTCTGGAGCACGGTCATCGTCAGGATCAGGTCCGCCTCGGCGAGGAGGTGGCGGTGCCGCTTCAGGTCGGTCGAGGCAAAGTCCTCCTCGGCCAGATGGATGCCCTCCTCGCGCAACGCCAGGCGCGCGTCGAGCGAGGCGAGCATGCCGTCCCGCGCGTAGTTGGCGATCCCTCCCGATCTGACGCAGATGGCGCCGTCGACGCCCCGCCCCGCCAACATCCGCTCCAGGAGCACGTGGGCCATCACGCTCCGGGCGGTGTTGGCGTGGCACACCATGAGGACGGTCTTCACGGCTCCTCGTAGCGGGACTTCCAGAAGCGCCGACCGCCGCCGAGGTCCCGCCACTCATCCGCGGGGCGCTCGTCGAGCTTCTGCCCGAATTCGATACTCGGTGGCGGCTTGAGGTTGGCGCCGAGCGTCTCGGGGAAGATCTTCACCAGCTCCTCGGGGTCCCAGCGACGGTCGGCCCTGATGTGCCGCACGGCGTGCGGCTGGGCGAGCAGCGTGTAGCCGTAGCCTCGGGCGTGGAAGACCTGGCCGTTCACGTTCGCGGCGGCGTCGCTCGCCAGGTAGACGACGATGGGCGCGACGTTGTCGGGGTCGCGGTCGGTTCCCGCGGCCAGCTCGCTCGGCCACTTACCGGTCGACTCGAAGACCTGCCGTCCGCGCGGGGTGGAGTCGATCATGCGCGTGGCGCCGCTCGGCATGATCGCGTTCACCGTCACGCCGTACTTCGCCATCGCGTTCGCGGTGGACCACGTGAGGCCGATGATCCCCGCCTTCGCCGCCGCGTAGTTGGGCTGCCCGGGCGCGCCGAGGGCGGACACCGACGACATGCTGATGATGCGGCCGCCTTTCTGTTCGCGCATCGAGACAGAGGCGGCGCGCACCACGTTGAACATGCCATCGAGGTGCACGGCGAGCACCGCGTCCCATTCAGCCTCGGTCATGTTGAAGATCATCCGGTCGCGCAAGATGCCGGCGACGTGCACCACGATGTCGATCCGGCCCCACGCGTCGATGGCCTGCTGGACCATCGCGGTGGCCTGGGCGACGTCCGCCACCGAGCCGTAGTTGGGCTGCGCGGTGCCGCCCGCCTTGACGATCTCGTTGACGACCGACTGGGCGGGAGTCGCCTCGACACCTTCCCCGCTGAGCGAGGCGCCCAGGTCATTGACGACCACCTTGGCCCCCGCCGCGGCGAGCGCGATTGCGATCCCGCGGCCGATGCCCCGTCCGGCGCCTGTCACCAGTGCTGTCTTTCCGCTGAGCATTCCCATTGGTCACTCCGGTAACGGTCGATAGTAAGGGTTCCCTGCCTGGACCCACGCCCCGAGCATCTCGCGGAACTGCGGCCCCATCGGATCGATCCCGCGCATCGGCATCGTCCCGCGTCGGATCGTGAAGTCGTGGGGCGCCAGCTCGCCGGCTCTCACGAAATGGCGCCCGGCCGCCTCCGTCCGTCCCCTGGTGTAGAGCCATTCGGCCAGGCCGAACTCGGCGCGCGCCTGCTGGTCCCCGTCCGTCGGTAACGACTGGAGCGCACGGGCGCGCGCTTCCGGCAGCGCCGTCGCCTCGCCGCGCACCCACGCACGGAGCGCCGCGAGATGCCCGGCCGCCTTGAGCCCTGTGATGTACTTGAAGATGTCGGTGCCGAACGCGACGTCGTTCGGTCGGACGATCCGCCCGCGCTCGTCGATCCAGAGGATCGTCGGCACGTTCACGATGTTGTAGAGGTCGGCGAGCACGTGCGCGGTGTCGATCAGTGACGGGTGCGCGGGCTTCGCCGCCTCGATCCAGGGACGCGCATCCTCGGCGCTCCGGTCGAGCGCCACCGTGACGACGGTGAAGCCGTACCCTCGAAGCTCCTCGTACACCGCCTGCCAGACCGGCAGGTCGAGGCGGCACCCTCACCACGAGCCATAGGCGACCAGGAGTACCTTCGTACCGCGGTGCCGGGAGAGCGAATGCACCCGTCCGTCGAGGTCGGGGAGTGTAAAGTCCGGCGCTTCGAGCGAGGCGAGCACGTTCGCCCGCTCGCGGGCGCTCACGCCCAGGTAGGCGACCCGCTCGTCGCGGTCGACCGCTACCGGACGCCCCGCGGCCTCGGCCCGCTTCGCGAGCTCGACGCCCTCTCGCTCGCCGACCTCAGCCACTCGCCCGCCGTCGATGATCGTGAACTTCGTCTCCGTCACGCCGTCGAGCGCGCCCATGGGGCCTCCTGGCTACCGCGTTCGTTGTAGCGGGTGCCGCGAGGCCGCCTCATCCGAGGGTGGCCTGAGAGAGGCACGCCCCGGCTCCGCACGCCCGGTCTGACCCGCGGCGTCAGCCGTCCCCGCGTGAGCCGAGGGTATCCCGAGACGGCCGGTCACTTCCAGGCCCAGGTCGGCTGCTCGAAATGGGCGACGCGTGTGGGCCGGCCGTGGACGACGACCTCGCGGATCTGGTAGAGCACGGCGGCGGTCGGCGCGTGGATGAGGGATGACAGCAGCGGGACCTGGATCACCGGACGGTCGCTCTCGGGAATGGTGATCAGGCGCGGGACGTCGGGCTTGTCGAGCTCGGCGAGCGGGACCTGGTACACGTGGGCCACCTCGGCCGGATTCGGCACCAGCTCGACCTTCTCCCCCGCCCACACGACGACGGGCGTGATGATGAATCCAGAACGCGTGCCGTAGTCGTCGAGGATCCCCAGCACCGACCCGGCGTCGAGCACGAGGCCGACTTCCTCGCGGAGCTCGCGCAGCGCCGCTGCCTCGGCGCTCTCGCCCACGTCGATCCGGCCGCCGGGCAGCGCCCACTGGCGGGCGTGGGCGCGCAGCGTCGCCGTACGCCGGGTCAGGAGAAAGCACGCGCGTCCTTCGTCGTCGGCGAGGAGCACCACCGCCACCGCGGCCGGGCGGCGCCCGTCAGGGGCGATCGGCTTCCGCTCGAATCCGGCGAGGTTCTCCTGAACCCGCGCCTTCAGCCCGTCGTCGAATCGGCCCGCGTCGAGATCGGCCACGCGCTAGCGGATGTTCATCCGAGCCCCCAGCTCCGCACACGCGAGGGGACGATCCGGAACATGACACGGCTCGCCGGCATGGTCTTGCCGTTCCAGAGCCGCTCGAGGCGCCGGTACTTCTCGTGGAAGCGCTCGACGAGGGCGCGCCGCTGCGATGTGTCCGACAGGAACTCAGCGCGCCCCTGTACCGTCACCCCGCACACGTCGCCGCCACCGCCCACGGCCTCGGCGACCACGCACACGCGCGGGTCACGGCGCAGGTTCCGGACCTTCTGAGTGGCGTCGACACTGATCATGGTCAGCGCCGCGGGGTCGTGCAGGAACCACATCGGCATCGCGAGAGGCGCGCCGTCGGCCTGAACGGTCGCCAGCACGACGACGTCCTTGGTGGCCAGGAACCCCTGGATCTGAGCCTCGTCGAGGCCCATTCAGTACGCGGGCAGCTTGCCGGTCTTCACGCCGGTCTTCCGGATCACCGCGACCTCTTCGGCCGCTTTGGCCGCCATGAACCGGCTGTCGCTCGCGATCGTGACGAATTGGTAGCCCGCCGCGATCATCTTCTGCGCGTAGGCGGCGGTCGCGTTGTGGATCCCCGCGGCGACCCCGTGCCGCTTGCACGCCTCGACGATTGTCTGCTGCGCCTCCACCACCGGTGGGTCGGTCTGGTCCAGGCGCGGTTTGCAGCCGAGCGTGAGCGAGAGATCCGACGGGCCGACGTAGACCGCGTCGATGCCGGGCACGCGCAGGATCTCGTCGATGTTCTTCACCGCCTCGGCAGTCTCGATCATGGGCATCACGATCAGGTCCTCGTTGGCGTGGTCGCCGTAGTCGGTGCCCGCGTAGATCGACGCGCGCACGGGGCCCCAGCTCCGGTAGCCCCGCGGGGCGTACTTGCAGGCGCCTACGAGCGCCTCGGCCTGGGCCCGCGTGTTGATCATCGGGCAGATGACGCCGTAGACGCCCGCGTCGAGGATCTTCATGAGGAGCGCCGGATCGTTCCACGGCACGCGGGCCAGCGGGATGACCGGTGTCGTGGAGACGGCCTGGAGCATCGTCACCGCGGTCTGGTAATCCACGACACCGTGCTGCATGTCGACGGTGAGCGAGTCGAACCCCTGGTGGGCCATGACCTCGGCGGCAAACGAGCTCGGAATCGACAGCCACCCGTTGACGACCGCCTCGCCCCGCGCCCAGATCTTCTTCACCGTGTTCTCTCTCACGACGCTCTCCTGTCTGTTTGGAGAAGGGGGCTCCGCCTGCACGGCACGCGTGCAGGCTCCGTCCCCCTCTCGACTCCCCCGGCCCTCACGTGAGCTCCGGGCGGCACACGACGCGGAAATTACACCACTTGCAGATCCTCAGGTCCTCGGTCTTCTCGAAATCCGCAATCGCCCCGACATTGGCCGCGGGATCCACGAGGTACGCCTTCATCGAGCGGATCGAAAGGCGGAGCTGCTCCTTGATGGCCGCGAGCCGCTCGTCGCTCCAGTGGAGCTGCGTCACCTCCGGCTCGCGCAGGTTCGCCTCGAAGAGGTCGACCTTCGCGGGGGGCACGCCGAGCACCTCGGCGGCGTAGAGCGCGTAGCAGCCGAGCTGGAACGCGGCGCCGTCCGGCGTCGCGCCCCCCGTCTTCCAGTCCACGAGCGCGAGCCGGCCGTCGTCCGTCCAGAACCCGAAGTCGGGCGCCATCCACACCGATGTGCCCTCGAAGTCGAAGACCTTGGACCAGTGCTCGATCGACCAGTGCTCCGGTGCACTCTTACGAATACTCGTCAGGAGCGGGAGGCGAAAAAAGTTGCGCAGACAGACCGCGACGTTGCGGGAGAGGGCCTGCCACACCTCGGGCTTCAGCTCGATCGAGTATTCGTGCTCGAAGAGCGCCACCGTCTTTGGACTCTCGCGGTAGCGTCCGGCTTTCGAGGAGCGCCACTCGCCGCGCATCCGCTCGACGACGTCGGCGATGAACGGCTCGACCGGGAGGTCCCGACCTCCGGCGAAGGCGTGGAAGGCCATCTCGATGGCGTCGTGGACGACTCGTCCCGCCCACTGCTGCCTGGACGCGAGCTGCTTGAGGATGTAGAGCCGCCGGATGTCCTCGGGGGCTCCGGCGTCCCACCCGCCCCACGAGCCGTAGTAATGGTAGAAGTAGCGGCGCCGACAGTCCTGAAAGGTGTGGTCACGACTGCGCGACCAGGAAAACTCGTTGGCGATTTCGCCCATCCGCGGCATTGTCGCACGGCTTGACGCCCTTCGGGCGCGCTGCTAGCGTGGCGTCATGGCTGGACCATCGTTCACGGTCGAGTGCCCGTGCTGCAAGGCCAAGCTCACGCTGGATGCGGAGCTTCAGGCCGTCATCTCGCACCAGGCGCCGCCGCCCACGCGGTCGGTCGAAGATCTCGGCGCCGCCTTCGACAAGCTCCGCACGAAGTCCGCCGAGCGCGAGGAGCGCTTCAAGGAGCAGCTCCGCGCCGAAGGCGAGAAGGGCAAGCTCCTCGACCGCAAGTTCCAGGAGGGTCTGAAGAAGGCCAAGGACGACCCCGCCCCGCCGAAGCGACCGTTCGACTACGAGTAGCATGGGCGGCGACCTGCTGGGCGACCTCCTGCGGCAGGTCAGCCGGAGCTTCTACCTCTCGCTCGCGGTCCTTCCCCGTCCCCTCCGCGAGCCAATCGGCCTTGCATACCTGCTCGCGCGCGCGGCGGACACCGTTGCGGACACGCGGCTCATCAAGTGCGAGGGGCGTCTCGGCCATCTCGAGACCCTGCGGCGGGCGTGCGCCGGCGAAGCGGTCGACGTCGGGACGCTGGCGCGGGCGTGCGCGTCTCAGCAAGCGCCCGCCGAGCGCGTGTTGCTCGAGCGCGTGGGCGAGGCGCTAGACCGCGTCGAGGCGCTGGCGCCGGCCGACCGGCACGAGGTGCGCGCAGTGCTGGCAACGCTGACGTCGGGAATGATCTTCGACCTCACGCGCTTCCCGGGCGAGGACTCGAAGGGCCTCGCGGCCATCGAAACGCTCGAGGAGCTGGAGCACTACACGTACCTGGTGGCCGGCTGCGTCGGGCCGTTCTGGACGGTGCTGCACGTGGCGCACCGGCGGCGCCTCAGCGACTGGGCGCTGCGCGAGATGAGCGAGCGGGGCGTGAGCTTCGGCAAGGCGCTACAGCTCACCAACGTCCTGCGCGACGTGCCCGGCGATCTTGCCCACGGCCGATGCTACCTGCCGGCGCGCGAGCTGGCGGCTCTGGGTCTCGGGCCCCGCGACCTGCTCGAGCCCGCCGGCGCCGCTCGCGCGCTCCCGCTCTACCGCCGCCTGCTCGGCCTGGCGCTCGAGCACTACAACGTCGCGTGGGACTACACGCTCGCGATCCCGCGCCTCGAGTGGCGGATGCGCCTGGCGTGCGCCTGGCCGCTCCTGATCGGGCTCGCGACCCTCGCCGACCTCGCCGCACACCCGAATCCGCTCATCGTGACGGCGCCGATCAAGATCCCACGCGGCGCGGTGCGCGCGCTGCTTGCGCGATCGACTCTCACGGTATGGTCCAATCGCGCGCTCGCCGCCCACGCCGCGCGCCTGCGAGCGCGTATCGCGGTCTAATTTCCCCCTTGCGCTCGCAAGGGCTCGACGGCAGGGTAGGGCAGGCGTGAGCCGACTGTCCTGACATGGAGGAGACGATGGAACGTATGTTCGGTGAACCCGAGCCCTGGACACCGACCCCAACTCCGGCGGCACCACCGGTCCCCGCACCCGCCCCTCCCAGGCCCGCGCCGAAGGCGCCGCGGGCGGCGAAGCCCAAAGTCAA
>Ga0099830_10000973_pt1 | contig 13892 bp, 9 predicted proteins | sample CZO8metaG_4_FD_79337 | JGI IMG/M metagenome (GOLD analysis project Ga0099830, IMG submission 79337) | Vadose zone soil microbial communities from the Eel River Critical Zone Observatory, Northern California, USA - CZOApr15con2H3.8 metaG | ecosystem: Environmental > Terrestrial > Soil > Vadose...
CACGGGCTACGCGGACGGTTTCGGCTGGAATGGTTCCCAGTTCTTGGGGATACATCGACATGGACATCCTCCTTCCAGATGCTCTCTTCGCCAACTTTTTCCTCCTATTGTACCATTCCAGTATTCCTTTCATTCGCCAACAGAGTCCTGTAAGGGATGAAAAAGAATGGAAGAAACGTTATGGAGATTGCAGAGATAAGAAGCCGACATTACATTACTATTTCACCACGCTAAGGAGAATGTACTGGAACCCTGTCTGGGGGACAGGTATCCCCTTGCGGGTACCAGGTATGAAAGGAAACAAAGAATGGCATCCATACTGGATTTGACAAAAGAGCGAGACGCGCATATTGACCGGCGTCTGCGCAACGATATCATTGTCTGGCTAAACACAGTCCGCCCCGACGGACGCCCACATGCGGTAGCGGTCTGGTTCCTCTGGGACGGCGAATCGTTCTTGATTTTTAGCCAACCTCATACCCAGCACATACGCAATCTGCAACACAACTCAAATGTGCTTCTGGCAGTAGACGACACGCGCAAAGGTGAAGATCCGATTACTATTGAAGGCATAGCCAGGCTGCTTGCGCCAGGCGAGGTGGATACAACGAACCACGCCTATCTCGAGAAGTACGGTGAAGCCATAAAGCAGATCGGCTTTACCCCGGAGCAAATGGCGGCAGAGTATAGTCAGCCCATTCGCATCACGCCAACGCGCGTGCATTAACAGCATCTTTATGGCTTCCTGGTAGGGGCGTCAGCTTGCCTGCGCCCTTCATCCTTTTCTGCCTGCGCCCTTCATCCTTTTCAAGAATATTTCAAGCAATCTCCTCCTGTTGAGGTACTTCCTTGTCTTTTTCTCCCCACGCCATTCGCAGATTCTGGCTTGCCGCAGCAGCCATGCTACTGATATCAGTGGTCACACTGATCATCTGGAAGCCCTGGCGCACACGCTCAGCCGCAGCTTCCCCGTCACGACTAAAGATACCGAGTGCGACCTGGTACTTCCTTGCTGCCGCTTTGACGTGCTCCAGCGCTTCCATAAACTTAGGTTCAGCACCCTCAGTGCTTGGTCGGAGGCCAAGTTGCGCGTGCAGATCGTTTGGCCCCACGAATGCCACATCTATGCCTGGGATTGAGAGGATTTCATCAAGATTCTGTAGTGCCGGTGCACTCTCAATCTGGATAATAACGAGGGTTTCGTCGTTGGCTATGCGCGCATACGTGGGCCAGTCGGTGATGCCGAACGCATATGGGGCGAATGCGCCGCCAAGACTACGCGTACCAAGAGGAGGATATTTCGCGTATTCTACCGCACGTTGGGCTTCTTCGCGCGTATTGACCATAGGGACAAGCACGCCCCATGCGCCAGCATCCAACGCCCATTTGAACCACTCGACGCTATTGGCAGGAACGCGTACAATGGGGGCGCAGTTTCCGGCGTCGACGATGGTGCCAACCATATCGGCCATGAGCGCAGCATTCTGTGCGCTATGTTCCATGTCCACCACAAGCCAATCGAAGCCCAGTCGCGCCATCAGTCGGGCCGATGAAATACTGGGAAGACTCAACCATGCACCCAGTGCTGGCTTGCCTCGTTTGAGTTTTTCTTTTACGTGGTTTGTTCGCATTACTTCTCCTCATTTTGATAGATTGTATCACAGTCAAGCTTCATTTGTGATATAAACTCTAGCAGCTGAGAAGGTAAATTCTGAACTCTTGAACCCTTTGACTTTCAACCTAAGAAGCTGCGAGCCCGGGTAGCCCTTTATCACATTTGATGAGCCTTCTAAAAGGGCAGACCTCCTGTGAACGAAAGATCATATCCAGATCATCAATAATGAAATTTCCTTGACCTGCTTCTGCACACAGACCTGGGCGATAGTTCTTCTCGAGTTCGTAATATTTCCCTGCCAGATGTCTGTCACTCTTTGACGCCCAGAGATGTACGCTATGACCCTGATTGATCAACTCTTCGATACGCGTATAGTAGTCAACGTCCCCACTAACAATAACGTAGATTTCAGGCTGAGAAAGTCGACTTTCCTCATCTATCAGTTGGATCAACGCATGGTCCACCTGCTGAGGGTGTGAGCGATTAAGTTCCCCCGTTAATACCCCTACCCCATCGGGATATTTTATGCTGAAGCCTACCTGTGTCAAGTCGGGCTTGTGAACACGGTACCAATGCGGTACGTTATGCGGATGAACACAAATCCAACGGCAAACAACGTCTCCATAAAGCTCTGCATAATCGCTCAGTACCTCTCCCATTTCTTTTACGCTCATTCCACTGCGACAAAGCCAAACAATATTCGTGAAGTTCTCATAGTCCACGAATACTCCCACCCGCTTGCGCTCTTCCTCACTCCAGCGACAAAATTTTGCTCCCTTTCGTACAGAGTTTTGGCATTTCGGACAGAGTGACATTCTAGGAATCCCTCCTTACATGTATCATTTTCTTTTAACATTTTTTGAATGGGATAACGTGTAGAAAATGCAGTCGAGAGATGGCGTTAGACGGATCAATTTTTTATCTCGACGCCAGGCTATCAGGAACCACAAGACTGCATTACCGATAATAGCAAGTACGAAACCTTGCAATCCGCCAATAAAAAAGCCAAGCGCTGCCAGAGGACCACAGGAAAAATAAAAGCCTGCTAGTGGTCCCGGACTCGTGGACAGCCGGTATGGTTCTGCCTTCGCTTTCTTACGGCACTTCATTCCAGTGCGGAGTCCTCCTGCTTTCACACTCGCTTCCAAACTTGGAGAGGGAGGCTTGAATAAAAATCGAAAAAATTCCAAAAATCCTGCCCAAAAATCCTGAATATGCGTTGTAACAAGTGTACATTTGAAGGATGGGATGTTAAAATACCATTGTTATCATCCCGCTTATCATTTTTGACGGTTTGGTTCGTATATCAGCTTGAGACGAACCAAACAAACGTCTCGCTCACAGTTCAGTTATTAAAAGCATTCTTTGCATTCTTTGCATGCTTTCATCAAAGGGGTACTTCCGTCGTGGGAAAGCCGAATGAGCTATTGAGGACAGCTCGCGAACGGCAAGGTTTGACGCAAGCAGAGGTTGCAGAAGAGATAGGTTGCCCCAATAGCGTCAACATCAGTCGCTGGGAGAATGGCATCACCTTTCCGAGTCGTCATTATCGCCAAAAATTATGTGCACTTTATGGTAAGAGTCCACGCGAACTGGGCCTGATCCAGAATTGTGAAGAGGTGGATATTTCTGATCTGGCTGTCCCTGTTTTTCTATTTAATGAACCCCTTTCAAGGGCAGCAGAAATGTATGGGCGAAGACGAGAAAGAGAAACCCTCATTACCCGTACTGCACGCAAGGCCTCAACATCCATTACGGGTCCGCGCAGAATTGGCAAAACCTGGCTCATGCATTATCTGCGTCTTATAGCGCCGGGGCGGCTGGGTGCACGCTTCCGTATTGGTTACCTTGATGGGATGTCGTCACAATGTAGAACTGTGGCAGGGTTTGCAGCCCAGGCATTAAGTAAACTTGGACTTCCTGTTTCTGAAGGAAACGCAGGACTGGCCAGTCTCGAACGAGGCCTACAAGAGCTTGTAGCGAAGAAACTGGTTCCTGTCCTTTGTATTGATGAATTTGAGCGCATCAGTGACAGACAAGAGTTTTCCCTGGATTTTTATGAGGGGTTACGAGCCATGACCACTACATTGGATCTCGTTCTAGTAATTGCCAGCAAAAATCCACTCCATCTCGTTGTTAGTAAAAATGCTCAGGGAAGTCCTTTTTTCAACATATTTGAGCGGCTATTGCTCAAACCATTCACCTATACCGATGCAGAACAGTTTATTCGGGAGAAAAGCAACGCCGCGGGCTTTACGCCGCAGGAGCGCGACTATCTTTGGAAATATGGTCGGGAGAGCGAGGATGAGCAAGCATGGCTGCCACTTCGTCTGCAACTGACAGGAAAAATACTTTCAGAAGATTTGCATCGGGCCAGGAGAGAGCCGGATTACGAGCGAAGCTTTGCAGAGCGATTTCAAGAGATCTACGCAGCAGTGGTGTACTAGACGAAGGGAGATCCAAAGGAATGCGGCGATTTCTTATCTCTACCCCCTATCTCTGGCTGCAGTGCTGCTTCTTTCAACCCCTGAAGTTCAAGCAAGACTTTGAGTCGAAGCTGCTGTCTCAGCGTCTTGTCGTAATGCTGAGATTAATGCCTCTGCTATTTCTCTATGCTTACACTCCTGCACTTGTTATACGTATCATTATCTACGCTCTGCGCCCTGATCTCTACTCGAACTATGGAGTTCTGATGCCACTGAACCCAATGGTTGCGTGGTTCTTGTTTGATGCCACGTGGGCCGCGGCTTTAAGTTGTTTGATCGCTGGCCTTGTCGGAGGGCTGTTCAGCACCCGGCTCGGGATTGCTTTAGCCTTAGCATTGAGCCTGGCCAATGGCATTATTGTGCATACTGGCGATGATACGTTCCTGGGTATCATTTTTGGCGTTGCGATTGGGCTGATAGTAGGGATCACCTTCAACAGCTCCCATGCTCTTAAGCAGGAAGGGTCCGCGAGGATCATCCGTGCCAGTACTATAGGTATCAGCGTAGGACTCATTGTTGGCTTTTTTACAGGCACGATTGGGGGCTATTGGGCAGGTTTTGTCCTTGGCAAGCTTTATCCGGTGTTTCAAGACGAAAACAATATTGGGAGCAGCATTGCTGGACTGACTGTGGGAGGATTATCAGGTTGTTTGATCGCTGCCCTACTTGGATTGATTGCCAGTAGGATTATCAAAGGCAAAGATGCAGCCCTATCTATTGTCACCAGAATTGCTATGGTAGTAGCAGCAGCCTTTGGGGTGGCTGTCGGCATTCCAACCGGTAATGTGGGAGGAACCCAGGATACACTTATAAATGGGATTATCGCAGGGATTATGGGAGAGTTCATTGTAGTGGTACCATTCCTGCTTTTTTACCTGCTGAGCTACTATCGACTGCCGTTGTATCCATTCAGTGCCTATTCCACCATCCAGGCATACCTCGTCAGTCGGAGCAAGCTCCAACCAGCCTTGTATTGCCTGCGTAATTCATCGCTACACTGGGACGAGTGTGTGTTTCTCCCGTTGCCGTATCTTAAAAGCTTGTTGCTGCTGGCCTCAGAACAAAACCTGGATGACACGCTTAACGAGATCAATTTCATTCTACAGCAGAGGCCGCAACAACGCCGGGCTGCGCAAGCGACAGTATACGAACTGGCCCTACGCGATTTAGAGCAGCGCACTATTTTGCGTGACATTGGCCTGGCTCACCAGCGGCTTGCAGTACTCATCCCACGACAGGTCTGGACGTTAAGCTCAAGTGCAAAAAAAGTGTTTCGTCACCTCAATGATGCGAGCAGGGAGGCCGCCAGTTATCTTGTACAGACAAACAAAAAAGATCGACAAGAGGCCCTCGAGCGCATGATTCGTTGCTTAAAGCAGATCCATGCCAATACAGCCTTTAGAAGTATTGAACTCAATCAGCATCTCCGTTCCGTAGTCAATCAGTGGAGTATGCTGGCGGAACAGGGAAAAGAAACATTAGGCAGTATATCAGCAAGCTTGTACATAGACAATCCCTATGCTCCCGGTAACCCATTGGAATTAGGTAATCCCTTATTCGTCGGTAGAGTTGATGTAGTACAGAAATTAGCACAGGCGTTACAAAAAAAACCTCGCCCCACCTTTCTTCTCACAGGTGAGAGGCGTATGGGCAAGAGCAGTATTCTCAAGCAACTGCCCGTTCTTCTAGGTCCGCATTTCCTGCCTGTTTTCTGTGATCTGCAGACGACTGGCATACTTGCCAGCACCGCTGCATTCTTTGCTGCTATAGCTGCCGGCATAGAGAAGCAACTCGAAGAGAGAGGAATGTTCGTACACAAACTGGAGCGCGGTCAGCTCAATGCGGCGCAACAACAAAGCGAGGTTATGGTGTACGATCTGTTTGAACAGTGGTTTGTAGAGGTAGAGCAGACCCTCCAACGGGCAGAATGTGTAATCATTCTTGAATTCGATGAGTTCGAGAAACTTGAAGATGCAGAGGAGAGAGAAAATCTCAACCTCAAACTACTCTTCGATTGGTTCCGTAGCATTATTCAAAACCGTTCAACCCTGGCGTTGCTCTTTAGCGGGGCGAAGATGGTCGGCGATATGGGTCGCAGTTGGGCAGGCTACTTTGTCAATGTTGAGAGAATCAAGGTCAGTTTTTTACGCGATCGAGATGCGCTTGATTTGATCATGCACCCCGTTCCACAGGTCTTCACCGCAGAGGTCGCACAAGAAATTATGCGTCTCACACGCGGTCAACCGTTTCTTGTTCAAGCAGTGTGTAAGCAAATCATTGAGCTGCTCAACGATAATTCGCGAGAGCAAGCTACCCTCCAGGATGTATCGAGCGCCATAAAAGAGGTGTTTGAGGCATGGCCGGGCTATTTCTGGGATTTATGGAACCGTTGTGACCCTGACCAGCGCGCATGCTTACCACCACTACTTTCTCTAAAGGGTGTCGATGCTGGCTATGTCGTGCAGCGAAGTGGTCTCAGCAAGCAGAGAACTTTGCATGCTTTAGAAAAGTTGCAGATTCGCGATATCGTGACCTACGAACAAAATATCTATCGGTTTGCCGTACCAGTATTTGCCCAATGGGTCGAACAGCATCTTCATCTCCTTCTACCGGTGGATGAACATTAGGCCTCTTTCCATCTCCGCGAAGACCCGCTGCCCTATGTCAAAAGAACATTTTTTCAAATTTGCTTGTAAAGTTTATTGTGTAGCAGGCCAAACCCTGCTATCATATACACATGGGCAAATACGTCATCTTTCAAGGCGGCACCCTCGTCCTACGCGACGTGAGCACACAAGAGCAGCCACCCGCACCTTTTAAGCTCATCAAGGAACGGTGGCGCTGCGAAGGCTACCACTATGGCACGCTCCAACCCTACTTGCAGGAGCAGGACGTTCACGACAGCGTGCCACGCTGGCAGCCACTCAACCTGAAGCTGCAGGAGATGCGTGAGCCGCACGACTACCAGGTAGCTGCCCTGGCAGCCTGGGATCGTGCCGGGCGGCGCGGAAGCATCGTGCTCCCTACGGGGGCAGGCAAAACCTTTGTCGCCATCCAGGCCATCAATCGTGTGAACCGCTCGACTGTCGTGGTCGCACCCACCATAGACCTGCTGCACCAGTGGTATGCACGATTGGTCAACGCGTTCGCATGCGATGTGGGCGTCTATTACGGTGGTGAGAAGAAGGTCTTGCCTCTTACCGTCACCACCTATCACTCGGCAGGAGACTTGATGGCAGAGTCTGGCAACGCCTTCAAGCTCATCATTTTTGACGAAGTGCATCACCTGCCCGCGCCAAGCTGGGGGGAAGCTGCCCTCATGGCTCCTGCCCCCTTTCGCTTAGGACTGACGGCTACCTACCCTGAAGAGCACGAACAGGCAAATGGGCGCTGGCGCGTAGACGACCTGATCGGGCCAATCGTGTACACCAAACGTATTGAGGAACTCGTCGGACAACAACTCGCGCACTATCGCACGCAGCGCTTACGTATTGATCTCTCGGCTGAAGAGCGCGCTCGCTATGATGCCGGCTACGCGATCTACATGGGATTCGTGCGTTCGCGGCAGTTACAACGCAGTCATGGTCCAGACTGGCTGATGGAATTGATGCGCCTCTCTGCCATTGATACGCAGGCACGCCGTGCCTTGCTTGCCCGTCAACGTCTATTGCAGTTGCTTGGCAGTTGTGAGGGGAAATTCACGGCACTCGATGCGCTGCTGCGTGAATACTCCACCGAACGTGTGCTGGTCTTCACCGAACACAATGCGATCGTGTACGACGTTGCCTGTCGCCATCTCGTTCCGGCTATCACCCATGAAACCCATGCAGCCGAACGCAAGCATATCCTCGATGGGTTTCAAGAAGGTCACTACCGTGTGATCGTCACATCTCGAGTGCTTAACGAGGGCGTAGATGTGCCGGAGGCCAAGGTTGCCATTGTGCTGGGCGGCACATCTGGGGCACGCGAATATATCCAGCGTCTGGGGCGGGTGTTGCGCAAGGTCGAGAACCGGCAAGCGGTGCTCTTTGAAATTATTGCGCGCAAGACCATCGAAGAAGGCAAGGCGCAACGGCGGCGTACTGGACAGGAGGCCGACTAGTGCTCACGGCTGACCTTGTCAGACCAAGATTGCGTCTGCGTGGAGCAGAGCTGTCCATCAACATGCTTGATGAACACGACCCATCCTGGCTGCAAACTGCAACAGACCTGGTCGCCTTATTGCAGAGGCAAGTAGGCCAGTCACAAGGGGCCTGGGACAGAGCGCTGGAGACCTATGTAGGCGAGCGTATAGACTATTTTGTGGTGCGTGGCTTGGCGAAAGTGCTCACGGATGCAGCAACTTTTACGCACCTGCCGACTGCCCTTCCTCCAGTTCAGTTGCGTGAGCGGCTCTTCGCCTATGGTCCGGTGTTCCCAACGCCCCAATTATTTCAGCCGCGTACGCGCTATGAGGTGCTGAGGAACGTGGCGGATGAACTCAGTATCTCCTCCGAACAGGTGGAAGCAACGCTTTTTGCGGACCGACCTGCCACCTATATCCTCAGCGATGCAGGGCCGCAGTGGACACCCGAAGGTTTGCTTGCCCGTTATAACCTGGAGCTGGCACGCGGCGTGCTCTACTGGGCCAGCCATGTGCGGATTGAGGTGCATGCCGGTTATAAAGACCTGTGGAAGTATCTGAAACTCTTTAAGCTGATGTTCTGGGCGCAGTCACAACGGGATGGCTATGTCATCGACCTCGACGGCCCAATTTCGCCCTTCGTCCAGGCAACCACCCGCTATGGCCGGCAATTTGCGGCGTTCTTGCCCGCGTTGCTGCTGTGCGAGCGCTGGCGCATGGTCGCGGCAGTACATCCACCTCAAACAGGGGTGATAGCAAGCTACCGGCTGGACCACACCTCATCCTTACAGACGCATTTTAAGCAGAGTGGCCTGTTCGATAGTCGTCTTGAGGCGGACTTTGCCAGCGAATTCGAGCAAAAGATGGGCGGGAAACGCGGGCATTGGCGCCTCACTCGTGAAAGCGAAGTCCTCTTGCTCGGCGATACAGTGATGATCCCAGACTTCCTTCTCGTTGACGAGCAAGATGAGAACCGCAAAATTATGATCGAGCTGGTCGGCTTTTGGCATCCACAGTACCTGCGACGAAAGATAGAGAAGGTTCGCGCGGCTAATTGTGCTCATCTGCTCCTGCTCGTTTACAAGGGGTTGAAGATTACGGAGGATGCGTTTGATGATGCAGCGAGCGAGGTGATATTTTTTCAGCAAAAACCTGTGCTGAAAGAGGTGATGGAGACGGTGGAGGCGATGGCAGAGCGTATTTATGGGCCGCGTCTGAAACGTGCAAAGCGACGCAAAGCAAAAGGCTGAGGCCCTTGCAACTGTTTCATGCAAGGGCCTTCAGTCAAGTTAGAAGTGGTACCGCTGAGGATACACTCATCCTATTGGGCGGTGAGTGAACTCCCCGTGAGCGTCTCGTTCGAGCTGGCGTCGGTTTGATCACTCGCCTGGTTGGTGCTCCCGGCGACACTCAATCCACCTTTTACAGTGAAGATAGCTTCATCGAACGTGCTTCCTGTGGGTGCGCTGGCGACCGCAAACGCAGGGAAGGCTGGGCCGCCCACGAAGGAATTGGAGATGTAATCGCCGACCATGAAGCCCTGAGTGGTCTTTGGGAGCCAGGTGAGCGACATGGGTCCAGCAATCTGCGTATTCGAGGTCCACGAAGCTCCGCCATCCGCCGATGTCGAGAACCCCACCTCCAGCTGACAGGCGGTGGTGCCGGTGGTGGTGCAGTTCGCCACCGGGTAGAAGTAGAAGGTCAACACCAGGTGAGCGCTGCCATCAGAGGTGGAATTGTCAACGGCCAGGCCGGGGATGAAGTGATCCACCCCGCTCCCCCGCGGATCAAGCGGGATACGCGTCAGTTTTGACCAACTCTTCCCATCAGTGGAGGTGCTCAGCACGAGATCGCTGGCGTTACAAGTAGGTTCAAAATGACAGTCCTGCCAGACGACATAGACTTTGCCTGACGCGTCCATTTCAGCAGAGGGCAGCGGGATACTGTCGCGAATGCCCCCGGCTGCATGATGGAAGCCCACCCTGGCGACAATATGTGTGTTGCTCCAGCTCGCGCCTCCGTCGGTAGAGGTGAAGGACACGATGAGAAAGTTGACCAGGCCCGCGAAGCCGTTGATCGGTACAATCACGGTCCCATTCGGCTGCACGAGGGGTTGGCCACCGATGCCGTGAGCATTGTTGCCTGTAGGCAGTCCTGGTCCCCAGGTTTGTCCACCGTCGGTGGAGGTAGTCATCTGGATCAGATCGCCAAGCGTGTTGTCGTCAAACTCGGTATAGCAGTTGCCGTAGAACGGGCTGCTGGCCGTATTATCGCAGACAGTCCAGTTTTTGTCGTTAAAATGACCATCATTATTCACCACGACGGGATTGCCCCACGTCAGTCCTCCATCGGTCGAGCGGCTGACGAGCACATCAACTTCAGACCCGTTCCCATTGGGGAAGAGGCCCAGGAAAGAGATCAGCCAGACCCCATCCCTGGCGTCAAAGGCAACTGATGGGTCACTGGTACGCGCCCAGATTCCCGCCGGTGTTGAGAAGGGGGTGGTGCCAGGCAGGAAGCCACTGGTAAACTTCTTACCTCCATCGGTGGACGTGGCGAAACCGATATCGGAAGCGCCGCCATTGAAGAAGCGGCCCACCTGGAAGGCGGAAACGATGGTGGAACCGAAGGCAAAGGTATCCGGTTCGACTTCCGTGCGGTGCTGACTCGTGCTGTTGGTAAACGGGTCGCTACTGAGTTGGAGGAGTTGCAGCCCCGCCGCAAAGGTGAGGGCTTGTGACGAGAGGGCGAACACCAGGGAAAGGACCAGCGCCAGGAGGGTGAAAGCTGTGGCGATGCTGATGCGCCAGCGAAAACGCGAAATAACGGACATACGTTGTTTCTCCTTGTCTGTACTTATATAATTCGCTTATGAAGTTAAATGTGTCTACCCATTTAAGGATAAGAAGGACAGGTGAATGTAATGTTGAGAAATGGTTAAGATGGGGTGATAAATGGATCAATCCGGTAAAGATTTCTCAATGATTATGCGAGCAAGAAGCAAGTAGTCTATAATAGCGGAGGAGGGTCTCATAAGATGAAAAGGACCTGGCAACAGCGTAGAGGTATCATCGCAGCAGTGCTGTTCGTCACTGTGCTCGTTGGTTCGCTGATCGTTGTCCTTGTGCGTGCCCGTCAAAATAGCTTGGGTGCATCAGGAATAGCGAGGCAAGTTGAAGCCTTGTCGTCCATACGTATGCTCGATGCTCAGACGGGGTGGGCACTAACTGAAAAGGGGCATATTATCCGCACCACTGACGGTGGGGTTCATTGGAAGAACGTCACACCGAAATATCCTTCAACTTCGGGCCAGCAGAAAGTCGTGGCAGATTTCTTCACGTTTTCCATCGCATGGGTAGCAGTATCCCAGATTGCTACTGATGGGACAAGCACCGTGGTGGTCTTCCGTACAACCGATGGCGGTCAGACGTGGCAGGATACGACCATCCAACAAATCAGTCCGATCTACCAGATCACCTTCGTCGATGCCCAACATGGCTGGATGCTCTCAAAGCAGGCGGATCTTGCAAGCGCGGAGGCGATAGATATTCTCCGCACGACTGATGGCGGCAAGACCTGGGTGGTTGTGTCGAGTGCTCTTCCCGCTTCTACAGACACTCCTCCGCCCGGTAAGCTTCCTTTCGGTGGTGATAAAGCCGGGCTGGGCTTTCCGGACACCATGACAGGATGGATCACTGGCAGTTTCCCGCTCAATGGCTATGTCTTCTTCTATGTCACGCGCGATGGTGGTGCTACCTGGAACCGTCAAACCTTGCCATTTTCCCCAAACCAGGCATCGACGCAAATCGTAACTAGGCCGCCCAGGTTTTTCACCGCCACTGATGGTATCCTACCTGTCAGCTTCGTCACTGAGAACGCTTCGAGCCTCGACTTGTATGTGACCCACGATGGCGGGGTTAGCTGGAAGGCCACGACGCCTATTGCGGCATTGGCAGGCACGGCAGATTTTATCGATATGAATCATGGATGGGCAAGCGATGGAACCTTCCTCTATGTGACCAGCGACGGCGGACAACAGTGGGCAAAGCTTTCTCCAGGTGGGAGTTTTCAGCACATCATCCAACTCGACTTTGTTTCAAGCCACATCGGATGGGCCATTGGTGCAACAGACTCCCATACCCCATCCTTACTCAAGACGCTGGATGGTGGGCAGACATGGACAGTCATTCCATATACGATCTCCTGAGAAAATGCCAAAGACCATGTCGACAAGATTGAGATATTGACATGCGATGATCAAATATTTAACCATTTCTTAACCAAATCACAACCTTCTTGCCATTCCCCAGATCCGTGATTTTCTTCTATACTCGCATTGGTGGATTTTGTCTCGCGTTGCGAGGCAGATCGGACCTTTCTCTGACATACGACACTTGTAGTCCTCATTATTAGTAAGGAAGGGTATGACATGCGTAAATCCTATCTCGCGTCTCTCGCAGTGACGTTGCTCACCCTACTTGCCCTGTTCCCCACATTTGCTTTTGCACACGCACGAGCAGCTACCGCTGGCTCCGGCGTGGGCAACATTCCTCAGGGAACCCAGACCAACACAGCCTACACCGGCAGTTTCGCTGCCAATGGAGTGACGAACGTATTTGCAACCACGCAGCAGACCAGTTGCTACACGCCAGAGGTGCCGTACGCGGCGAACGATGGCCCTAACGATGGCTATAGTGGCGAATCAGCTTGCAACGGTGCTGCCAACACTGGCGAGGACCTCGGCCCCTATCCTACCCAGACCGGCAGCAACTCCGGCTTTCCTGCCAAGACTCCTATGTTGGTTAAGGATTACTCGGAGTCCGACATCCGGGTCGATCCCACCAACCCTAACCACCTGATTGGCTCCTCCAAGTGGTTTGTCAGCCCCGAAGGTTACAACCACCTGCTGGGATTCTACGAGTCTCTCGACGGTGGCAAGACATGGTCGACCCAGGGGCACCAGGGGCATATCCCAGGCTATGAAGGCTGGACCGACAACACCGACCCGGTCGGGGCTTTCGATGGCTTTGGGAACTATTATGAGCTCAACCTGGCCTACCAATTCTTCTACAACGCCGACGGGACCCATAACTTCCAGATCAATCCGAACCGGGAGCCGAACCCGGCCCACCCGGCCGAGGTCATCTCTGTTGCGGTGCGTCCACATGGTGCGACGGCCGCCACCGACTGGACAGCGACCCACAACGGTCATCCAGACTACGTCGCCACTTATGATAGCGTGGGCCGTGAGCCGGACAAGCAGTGGATCACCATCGACACCAATAAGTTCCTGCCCGATGGCTCGCTCAATCCCAACTACAACACGATCTACGCGATGTGGGTCATCTTCACCGGCCCACTCACCGCGCAGCCGCTCGTGTCGCACGCAAAGGCGCTACCTGATGGGACGCACACCGACTGGTCAGCTCCCATTCGGCTGCCGGAGGTCTCGGCTGCCCCGACCGGCGCCACCTACTTGCTGCCGCACGTCGCTCCCGATGGGACGGTCTACACGACCCTAACAACGACCAAGCCAGCGATGAAGTTTAGCTTCGACAAGATCGCGCTCGACCGGTCCACCGACGGCGGGGTCACGTGGACAACCGTCTCGACGGTCGCCGACAACATCGCCGCGCCGCCGCTGATCTACCCGAACACGACCTTCAGA
>Ga0099830_10000975_pt1 | contig 13874 bp, 10 predicted proteins | sample CZO8metaG_4_FD_79337 | JGI IMG/M metagenome (GOLD analysis project Ga0099830, IMG submission 79337) | Vadose zone soil microbial communities from the Eel River Critical Zone Observatory, Northern California, USA - CZOApr15con2H3.8 metaG | ecosystem: Environmental > Terrestrial > Soil > Vadose...
TATCCAAGACAGCACGACGAACGCCAATAAACTCAAAGTCAATAGCGATGGCTCGATCAATGTCTCTGGTACTGTCTCACTGCCTACGGGTGCTGCTACATCGGCAAAGCAACCAGCATTAGGGACAGCGGGGGCAGCATCAGGTGATGTAATCACGGTGCAAGGTATTGCGTCGATGACTGCCCTGAAAGTAGATGGAAGTGGAGTCACTCAGCCAGGCAATATTACTCAGATAAATAGTGCTGCTCTATCGTACACAAATCCAGTTCCGTCTCAAGACATTGAGCAGGCCAATTACATTGCACTCACAAGTCCGCCAAGCGCAACCAACGCAGGGAGCGATACCTCACTTACTTTCAGTCAGCAAGTGAATCGTGTCATCATCCAAAATAATTCACCTGCCAATGCAAACTTTGCCTTTGATGCTGTTGCAAGTGCCGGATCATTGGTACTTGTCCCTGGTGCAATGTTGGTTTACCCCAAAAAGTGTACTACATTGCACTTGTTTACTGCAGCCGCTCAGAACATTAATGGCTCAACGGTAGGCAGCATAGCCGTGTTAGGAGCACTGTAAATATGCCATATCAATTAACGGTACAGCGAAATCCAACAATAACTATCAACGTGCGTGACTATCAGGCGCAGGGCGACGGCGTATCAAACGATACAACGCCTATCAATGCCGCTTTCACTGCTCTCTCAGCGGCTATTACACAATATGGCAATGCTTCCCTGATAGTGCCGCAAGGCATCTATATGGTTGATGGCATTCTGGTACAAAACCTTTCAAACTTCTCTATTCTTGGACCTGGACACCTCAAGCTCAATCGAGCAAGGTCAGGAAACGCTTTAGTTAATACCAACGATGTCCTAACACTTGTGAACTGCACAGATTTTACAGTTGATGGGCTTGAAGTTGATGGGAACAGACATACTGATGTAAGTTGGCCTACAGGGGATCACGCGCCTGTAACGCAATATCTACAGAGTAATGCGGCATCCGGGCAAGCGAATGTGGCTGTCTCAAATGGTGCGTTATTCCAGGTTGGTGAGCGTGTGTGGGTCTGCGGCGGTTTGACGGCTAATGGCGCAACTGAAAATAATAACGTTGACAACAACTCACAGCGTGGTATAGCGATTAGTTCTATCAGCAGTAATACGCTTACACTAGCTTCCAACCTCGCAAACTCTTACACCTCAACCGGTGCAGCGGGTGGCGCGTATGTGACAACCTACCAGACAGGCTATCAAAACACCGTAGGCAGTTATACCCTTGGCAATGAGGATCAGCAAAATGGTCTTCATTTAATTAACTGCACAAGATTTACGATCACCAAATGCTACTGTCATGACATATGGGAAAGTGGCATTAAGTGCGGTGTAGGCTTTGACACTAACGCCAATAACCTTGCGTCGGCTTGCACGCATGGCCTTATCATGCAAAATCGGTGTATTCGTGGCTACGATCAGGGCGTCTCTATATGGAACTCACAATTCATTCGCGTAGTCGGCAATTATTGTGCTGATGCTGGTTGGGGCGGCTGTGTGCTCACTCACTCGGACGACTGCATCGTCACGGAAAACACACTTTATGACAATTACTACCGCATTCCAGGTGACAATAGCGAGGGCAGCGGCGCGGTGATTGAAGGTGGAGCCCGTAACCTGATTGCAAAAAATCTCATTTCTGCAAATTATCTTGCCGGAGTACTCTTGCGTCATTCTCCTGAAGGCTTCGGTGTGTCTGGCGTGACTCTTAATGGTAATTTGTCCTGGGGTTCAACATCGGTTCCAGTTTCCAGTGGCACGAATTTTGTGATCGGGGCAACCTACAGCATCAACGATGGGGCAAAGTCAGAGGTGGTCAAAGTTACTGCGGTGAGTACGAATACGCTCACAATTGCGGAAAAAACACGATTTTATCATGGATCAGGGACGGCAATTGGAACGCGTGTATCAGAAGATAACACGATTGAAGCTAACGAAATCACTGAGTCGATAAGTCAGCATGGCATCTGGTGTTCCCCAACTGTGCGAGCGCTCATCCGGCACAATACAATTAGTCGAAACTATCAAAAAGGTATCTATGCTCAGACCTCTAGTGGCTTTAATACAGCGGCTATTATTATCGACGGGAACTATCTCTCAGGGAACGGGCAAGGCTCATCATCGCAAGGCATCTTGTGCGACACGGTGACCGACATTCAAGTGCTCAATAACCGTATTTCCGGCAACTTCGGTGACCGAGGGATGCAGTTTAAGGGCATCAGCAATTCAAAGGTCATTGGAAATTCTGTCACTGATGGACAGTCTGACGGCATTGAATTCGAAAATGGCGCTGCTGCTTGTACACGCATCGTCGTCGCGAATAACGATGTAAAGCAGTGTAATGGCTCGGGCATCTACATTCAGCGTGGCTCACACTTCACGATCACCGGAAATAACTGTTGGGCAAATGCAGGCTCAGGCGGTATGCAGCTTGGTGGGCTGTCCCATTCGACAGTGAAGGGCAATATTTCTATTGCTAATGCTACCAATGGCATTGTCATACAAGATAACAACTCAGTAGCGAGTACATGGAATATCATCGAAGGGAACGTTGTGCGCGATGATGGTTCCGGTGTCAAAGGCTCCGATGGCACAACGCTCACGCAGAGTGTCGCGATCACGCTAACAGGTAGTGAGAATAACAACTGGGTGGGCAACAACCAGGTGGATCATGCAACTGCTAAAGTGGGGGCAAGCACGACGATTAGCAATGATTGGATAAATTAAAATGGCAGATGAACCACTTATCAGTGCCGCTTTTGATTCTTCATCGCTCGCTGCAATGGCGCACTTCTCCAATTTCTCAAGCTATCTTGTGCCTGAGATGAGCGCAGGCATGCAGCAGATTGGTGATTTACTTGTTGCTGCTGTACAAGCAAACACGTGGACCGCATTTCAGCATCCTACGGGCGAGCTTGCTGACACCGTAACCGCTCAACTCAGCGGACCAATGGAAGTAATTGTAAGCGTTGGTGCTCCGCAAGCAAAACGTTTAGAATATGGCTTTGGCCCTGGTGGCTCTGAGATGGCTGACTCACTCGGACGCATATACCATCAAAAGGAAGAACCATATGCTAACCCTGCTCTACAAACAAGTGAAGAACAGATTGCGCTGATAATGGATGAGAAGCTGAGCGCAGCATTCATAGCGATGGGGGTATAAATGTCTACCTATCCAAATGCACCCTCTACGCTTGCCATTGGACAAGCTATCGTTAGTTTTGCACAAGCACTCATCTATTCTAATAGCTCACTTATCTATACTCAAGTTGCATTAGGTGAAATAAAAGATCTCACTGATTTAATAGCAGGTAGCGGTACAGCCTGTTTGGAGGTATATGCCAACCTGGACAATAGTCAACACAAAGGCTTCGGCGGCAAAGTCTCTGATGAGCAGACATGGTTTCTCTTGTCTATTGTAAGTCTGGACAATGCCCAGTTAGCAGAGCAGACGATCTACAATGTGCGTGATGCACTGGTTGTGCCATTCCAGACGCATGCGACACTTGGCAATGCAGGGAGTGTGTATCATTCGCAGATTCGACAAGGTGGAGGAAAATTTCTCAAGATATTCCGTAATGGGGCATGGTATCGGGCACACCTGATCGAAATCATGACTCGTCAGGAGTATTTTGTTATCACTCCGCCGGGAGTTATTTCGTAGTATTCAAGCACATTACGACGTGCTATAATCAAGCAAATAATAATCTTTGCAATTACGAGCCGGTGAGCCACAGCTTCCGGCTTATTTTATTGCCTAAATGCGATGGTAGCGGGGTATGAGCTCTATAGAGAATCGCGTTGACGGGAATATTTCGAGCCTTGAGCCACAAACTCAAGGCTTTTTGCATTTTTGGCGAAGAAGGAGGCGCATGATACCAAATCGCATAAAAATCAAGTTTGGCGGCAGGCCCTATCTTGCTACTGCCTATGACGCTGATACAGGCGCAATGATACCGAATATCAAGCGCGTGGATTTGGTCGCTGTGGATGTGAACAATAGCGTCTATGAAGCCCGGCTTGTAGTCGATGTGGACGAGATAGAAGGTGAGATCATTGCTGCTGCCACTGTGCCTCCAACGCTTTCTGATGCTGAAATAGATGTCATCGCACGAAGAATAGAGCGGCAAATGGGATCACGTTTTGAGAGACTTACAGAGATAGGGCAGAGGAGAGCGGAACGTGAACAAGCAAACATATAGAATCATCGGCTCCACGCTGGCTATCCCCGGCGTTCCTGGCGAGTGGCACGCAGGCCAGGAGGTGGACGTTGACACTGACACCAACGAAGTGCTAGCAACACGCCTCCTGCCTACTACGCCAGAAGACGCTGATACGGAAACAACGCCACCACAAACCATAACTATCCATGCGTCGCTTGACGATAAGCCTCTCGGGACCTGGGCAGGTTTATATATTGGCGACTCACCTGTTGCAGTAAAAGAGGCAACAAAAACACCTGCCCACAATGAGGCAGGTGAAGAGAGTGAGAAATGATGTTAGGCAGTAGGGCCACGTCGCTGGAACGGTGTCATTTCCTCCAAAAGTTTGTTGTGCTTTCTTCGGTTACAAACTCCATGTGTAACCTTTACGTTGTCCTCATGATGTGGACCCGGCTCACGTCCCGATTTCTTTGGGGGCTGCAATGGGATCACGTGGTCAAACTCGACTTCTTGATCAGGCAGTATAGGTTGTTCACATATGTAACACCATCCACCATCACGCTCAAGAATGAACCCATAGTCAACGGTATCTGGTGTGGTGACATGACCCGAACGTTTGCGGTTAAGTGCAAGCACCTTCAGACGATTCTCTGGCCTGGAGTACCATTCTCGTTGTCGCCGCTTCAGTTCTTCTTTGTTTGTCTCCCAATGTACATGACCATAATCTATACGACAATCTATACATCGTGCATTCAATCCGTCTCGTTTTGTTTTGTCAGGCCAAAAACGCTCAACAGGTTTTTCCTGTTTGCAACCATGACACCATTTATGCCCAGGTGTTATGGGCCGGTTGCGTCGATTGCGGATCTTGCCAATCTGCTTACGTCCACGTTTTTTGTCGCAGCATCCCTTACAGTAATAACTATAACCATCTTTCGATTGTCCGCTATTGTAAAACTCTTCAAAAAGTTTTTCTTCCTTGCATTCAGCACACTTCTTGTAACCCTCTGGTATGACAACTACAGGTTGCGCGGCTCGCTTTTCGGCGGCAAGAGTACGGTTCTTAACATTCTGTTCCTCGCGGATCTTCTCTTTGTTTGCCGCGTAGTAGTCGCGTTTTCGAGCGTGATCCTTCTCAAGATTTTCAAGGCGATACGCTCGGCAACGTTCAATGCGCCTTTGGCGTTTTTCTTCTTCACTCTGAACAAGTGGACGTTTATGTCTATCCCCAATTTTTGCTTCCGGGTTTTTAGATACGCGTTTTGCATGGGCGGCGAGATAATCACATTCTTTACATCGAATTGTGTATCCATCTTTGCGGCTCTTGTCTTTGTAAAACTTTTCAAGCTGTTTCTCGATGTGGCAAGCAGTACAGATTTTAGTAGAAGGGAACAGGGGGAGTTGATCGGCATGATAAAATTCGGGCATAGTCCTTTGGATCTCCTTAATAGATTCTTGGGCTTAGGCTCCATATGTGTTACAAGCGCATGTGGAGCCGTTTTATGCCCCCAATTATACCATAAATCTGAACATTTGTATATGAAAGGGGGCATGTAAATTGCCTATTACCGCAACCGCAGCGCGTGGATCAATAAATGCAGTACTTGAACTTGCTGCTGGTGAACAACTTCTCCTAGCCTCAACCGCCGTAATCTCAACCATCACTGGTATCACTGCGCCAACAGGTAGCACTGGCATGAGATTCCATGTCAAGCTCTCTGATTTCACAGCTTCGGGTAGTTTTACGATTACCGGGACCGGCACGCCTGCCAACACGGAAACATTCACCGTGGCCGCGCTCTCCGCACAGCAGGTACAAAGCTCGCAGTTAGCCAACTTTGAAATTGTGAGCGCTAACGCGTATACCGCGATTACTAACATCACGACCACGGGTTTGACGAATGGCATTATCACTGTATACGGCATCCAGGCCGGGAAGTATCAACTGCCTGGGGTGATGAAGTCCAAGAGGACACCGAAGATCTACTCACCAAATGAACACAACACGCTGATTGAGCGCGATAAGAAAGTTGTCCAGCTCGTCCAGAACACCTCCATCGATGAGATCAAGCAGGACGCCTATGCTAATCTGTCGTTGTGGTGGTGCTGGGTGATGTTTGGCGCTCCGACCACTACAGCATCCATTCCAGCCACCCCAACCTCGTTGCTGGCAGTTACAGCGGTAAGTTGAACCCCTCTGTCGCTCACTACTCAGCCGTCATCGCCGGGCATGATCCTGATCTTTGTCGTGACCGCTTCCAGTGCTGTGGGTTCCATCGCAATCACCGGGACGAATCGATATGGTGCTGCCACTACAGAGACCATTACCATGAACGGCAATGGAAGCAATGGTAACGGCACATACTACAGTAGCAATGTGTATAAGACGGTAGGTGCATCGGGCCTCGCCGTGACAGGTCTTACCGCTGGCTCAGTCGCTATCACAGGTGTCTACGGTTGGTCGTTGACCTTCTTGAGTGGGGGATCTCAGTACACCGCAGCAGTTGAGTGGTATGACGGCACAGGCTCATGGACTCATCCCTTTGTCGTAATCGATGAGGGCACGTTCGACGCCAAAGTTCAAACCGAGATCAGCGTCACAGCAAAAGGCAAAGCACAAGATAAGCTGCCGATAGGCGATAGGACGACAACTCCGCTTACTGGCGTCAATCGTATTGCAGCCCTCGGTGTCAACTTAGATGACGAGCCAATTGTTGGCTGGCAGACAAAACTGTATTTGGATGCGATCACTGGCACGCCACTCACCACCCAAAATGTGAACGTCGAGGAACTGAAAGTTGACATCAAGGTCCCCAATGAGGATCACTTCACCTTCGTGAATACCCAAACATTCAACCGCGCATACCCGGTCAAACGATCTGCGATGGCAACGATGACGCTCGATTTTACAGATATGTTGCAGTACGAGCAGTTTAGACAGGGACTTAAGCAATACTTAGCTGTTCAGTTCCTCGGGCAACTCATCGGCATTGATTCTGGCACACAGTACTACAAGTCATGGACGTGGACCCTCCCCGTTAAATCGGACGGTGGATTCGATGTGACAAGTGATCCTAGCAAAGGTAGTGTTACAGCAGCGGCGACTTGGGTGTGTGAATATGATTCGTCGCTGGGTGGATCTTGGAAATTAGTAGTTGTTACGCAAGTCCCGCCAGCCACTTATGCATCTTAGTCCCAGAGTGTAGGTGTATCAGAAGGAGGCAATTTTTTCATGGCATTTCGTCGTTTTTGTGCAGCGGACATATTCGCACGTGCTTCAGCCGAAAGGCTTGTGCCTCTTCTTGCCTCCGCTCTTTTTGCTATATGCTCAGGGGTTTGCTTCTTGCCGCGTAAAGCATCACCTACCTTGCGTCGCTGTTCTTCTGTCAATGGACCTTGCTTTGTGCCTTTCTTGGCAACGGAGAGTTTAGCTTTGGTCTCCGATGTATGGGCTTTGCCTTTCATCGGATTCTGGTTTGTGGTATACCAAAGCTTTTTAGCCTCAGACATTTTAGCAAGAGATTCAGACGTATGCTTACTACCTCTTAGGGTAGACGCTTGTTTTTCAATGGATTCGGGGGATCGTTTTACTCCTCGACGAGCATCCGATCTCTTGGCAACATGTTCAGGGGATTGCTTTTTGCCTCGATGGGTAGCACTCATTTTAGCACGTGCTTCAGGAGTATGGTTTCGTCCTTTTAATAATGTTCGTCCTTTATGGGATTTGGACATCTTATCTCTTGTTTCAGGGGAAACTACTCTTATCTTATTCGCTTTTGCTACCGCTGCTTTATGCTCAGGAGCACGTTGTTTGCCCTTGTTAGCTTTACTGATTTTAGCTCGTACTGCTGGTGTAGGATTGCCACCTTTGCCGCCTTCATCACTATTCGTGAGGAGGCAACCTTGATCATGGAAAACTTGAATCCAAAGACATTCATAATGCTCCCATTGCTCATAGGGAACTTCTTCAAGGATGATCAACGCAGGGATCATTCCCTGTGCCTGAAGACCATGAATCCATCGAGACTTATGAGTATCTTGTTTATCGCGGAGGTGATCTCGAAAACGTCTTTGAGGGTTATTAGACTTGCCCACATATCTGATACATTCAGCAACAGGGCATTTAAGACCATAGATAAAAGTAGTCAGGGGCTTGTCTTGATGGGTGTCTTGGGGTACAGTGTTATCCATAGCTTGGGTCAACTCCTTGCTATCACGCCTCCGAAGTGTATCAGCACTTGCGGGGGCAAAACATTTTACCTCCACAGTATACCACAAAACCGCCCCCAGAGCAACTTCATGCCATTTTACCTACCAACATATATTCAACCATAGAAAGAAAGAGAAACAATAATGGGAGCCTTCGACGACAAAGCGCCAATCACAATTCCCGACCCAAACGACGCAGTAGCAGCCGACACCTTCCGCAAGAAGTGGGGATGGGAACCACACGAGCAAATCCTGCTAAAAGGTAGCGTTACCGTTGCCGATCAGGAATATGTTTCGAATCATTATGTCAAAACCAGCAAAAAAGGCGACATGGAGACAACCGCCGGAACGGGTCGCTATGCGCTGCTTGATCGCATGATTATGGATTGGTCCTTATCGCGTAATGGAACACGTGTGCCAGTTACCCCCGCGAGCATTCGACAGTTACCAGCGAACTACAGCAATCCTATCCTTGAAGCACTGGACAAGATGGCAGCGGCAATGACCGAGGAGGAGCAGGAGGATTTTTTGGACTCTGCAAACGGGCATATCGAGGTAAGCTCCGAATTGGTGAGACTACCCCTATAGAGATCGTGGAAGAGAAATTATTGCCGCTCTTTGGTGGCTGGTGGGAATATCAAGCAGCACCAGCCGAGAAAGCATTGAAGCACAAATTACGCATCTATGCTGAGTGGGCCGCAACCGCTGAAGCAAACGAAGAAAATAAGTAAAGGGTAAAAAGTGGCAGCAGGTGATTCGGCACTCAACCTAGTTATCAACATCGCCGCAGTTGATTCAGCATCGTCTGTCATAAACGGTGTTATGGGTGCGTTGAAAAATCTCCCTGGACCACTAGGCGGAATCGTTACCGCTGCCGCTGGTGTTGGAGTAGCACTAGGTGTTGCTGTAGATAAGGCCGGGGTGTTCCAGCAGTCGCTTACTCAGCTTGTGACGAGTGCAGGCGAATCGCAAAACAATATAAAAGCCGTGGGTGATGGTATCAAACAAATGTCAGTTGATACAGCCACCTCCACGCAACAACTCTCATCGGCGATGTATTATATCGAGAGTTCGGGGCAGCATGGGGCAGCAGGATTGACAGAGCTGGGTGCTGCGGCTCGTGGGGCAAAGTCTGAAAACGCTGATCTGACTACGGTAGCAAAAGCATTAACGACAGTTATGACAGATTGCCATTTGCCGGTATCTGATTCAACAGCCGCTATGAACGGTTTAATCGCAACTGTCAAGAATGGGAAGACGAACCTTCAGGATCTTTCATCGTCAATGGGACAGGTGCTCCCGATTGCAAGTGCCATGGGAATTTCCTTTCCGCAAGTGGCAGGTGCCATGGATACCCTTACAAATGCCGGTGTACCAGCCGAACAAGCGGCCCAAAACCTGGCACATGTCCTCGTGGCATTGCAGGCTCCAAGTAAAGTAGCACAATCCTCTATGAAAGATGTAGGACTCTCTGCTCAACAGGTGAAAGACGCTCTAGTCAGTCAAGGTTTACCGGCGGCTTTGCAGCTTATTGAAGATCATGTTGGAAAGAAATTCCCCGCCGGTTCGGTGCAAGCAGAGACGGCACTGAAGAATATTATGGGTGGTCTGGTTGGGTTAAAATTGTCAGCCGCTCTCACCGGAGACAGCTTGACAACAACGGAAGCTAATATTAAGGCTGTGTCTGCGGCTTTTGATGCGGGTGGGGCTGCTGTATCAGGTTGGGATGTTGTTCAGCAGGGTTTCAATTTCCAGATGGATCGTGCACGACAAGCTATTGATGTGCTTATGATCTCTATAGGTCAAAAGTTGCTCCCGGTTCTCACTCCGATTGTTCAAGGATTTGCAGATGCCGTTGCAGCAATTACTAATTTCGTCAGCGGTGCAAGTGACGCTGGTACAAAAACAGATTGGCTCAGTGGGCTGCTCGGTTTACTTGGGACAACATTTGCTTACTTAAAAGACATCATAGGAACAGTAGCAGATATCATCAATCATCTATTTAATGATGCTGTTACGGTTGCTAATGGGGTGCTCGGAGACTTTGTAAAAAACACGATTACGGGGGCGGTTGCTGGATTTAATGGTTTCTTATTTGCGGTACGCGCTGTTGTTGATCAAGTTGATGCCTTTGTCCAATCGCTGACAAACGATCTTGAGCCAATTATCCAGATCATTCAGCCGATTTTTGATAATCTTGCCTCTTCAGCCGGGACATGGGGAAACAACCTCATGGTTTCGTTTGGCAATGGCATTGTCGATGCCGCTGATGCTGTTCTTAACGCTGTCGCGCAAATTGCACAAACCATTGCTGATTATCTCGGCTTCATGAGCCCTACCAAAAAGGGCCCAGGCTCGAATTTAGGCCGTTGGGGCATAGGCATGGTAACTGGTCTGGCTCAGGGAATTATTGCGGCTGGTCCCGTTATTACAAATGCTGTCATGCTTGTTGCCTCGCAATTACAAGTGGCTAGTATGAGCGGTGGCATTCTCCACACGGCTGTAGCATCAATGCTCGATCCGCTCTCCGGCGATGCCATGACTGCTACGGCTACCCCAAACGCGGCCATTAGCAATCCACAGACAGGGCTAAACACCACCGCACTAAAAAGTTCTGCAAGCACAACTCCTACGTCTACGGTTTCGACTACAGCAACTACTATTGCCTCTGCTGTGAAGGCATCTGCAAGCACAATCTCAGCGACAGTGGCAACGGCAGCCGCGAAAGTTGCAAGTTGTGGTAGTCCTGCTTCCACATGCGCAAGTCAAGCGGCAGCTAAAGCCGCTGCGCAAAAGACGGCCACGAGCAAGGCAGCGGCTGCGCAGCGAACGGCGGCGGCGGCTCAGAAATCCAAGACAAGCGCAGCCGCAGCAGCACAACGCACTGCTGCGGCTGCTCAGAAAGCTAAGACGGCGACGGCGGCGGCGAAACAACGCGCAGATCAACTAGCGGCCACAAAACAAGCAGCAGCAGAAGCTAAAGCGCAAAAAGCTGCCAGTGCAGCGGCCAAGAAAGCTGCAGCCGCGGCTTTAAAGGCTGGTCCCCCCGCTGTGGCCGGGGCGAAGCCAAACATGGACATGCCTTCCGGTGCTCCTAGCGGGAATCAGGCTACTTCAGCCCTACAACAAGTAGCCAAAAACGCAAAACTGATAGCAGATAACATCTCCAACTCATTTACTGGTATTCCCGCTGTCATTCAAAAAATAGTAGCGGCGCTCCAACAGATGGGACAAATAGCCATAATCGTCTGGAATCAGATGAAGCCTGGCATCGAGTCTATTGGGCATACGATATCAAGCCAACTACTTCCAGCCCTTGGAATACTCTACAATTCAATCCTCAAACCACTGTTAGGCATGATCGGCAGCCTTGTGACTGGATTTGTGAAGTGGGCTGTGGAGATGGGCACACTTGCATCTGAGAGTGGTGCATTCAAAAGCACATGGGATACCCTGGTACAGACAATTAATGTTGTCATTTCTGTTATTTCAACCATAGTCAAAGAGTTGAGTATGGCGCTAGCACCGCTATTCCAGCAGATCGCCGCAACCGTAACAACACAACTCGCTCCAGCTTTTGGCAATCTCATGAAATCAATGGTTCCTCTGATCCCCGCTGTACAAGCGTTAGGCAAGATTCTTGGTGGCGTGCTACTCATTGCTCTTGGTCTCCTTCTTTCAATTATCGTTGCTGTTGTCGCTGGACTTGCAAAATTTCTTGCAGGCGCAATTCAGACATTTGGTGGCATTGTTCAAATTATCTCAGGAGCACTACAGTTCATAAACGGCTTGCTTACCATGTTTGTCGGCGTGCTTGAAGAGGCCTTTGGTGGAGGAACGTCTAAAAAGGTGCAAGAAGGCCAACAAGCGATGTGGCAAGGGATGCAAGATATCTGGAGTGGTGCTGGCAATGTTTTAATGGGTATCTGGAATGCGATTGTCGGCGGAATCGTTGCGGCTGTGGGCGGATTTGTTGGGACAATCATACAGTATTTTGCAGGATTATATGACGCGCTCATCGGGCACTCTATCATTCCCGATATTATCAATGGTGTCTTTACGTGGTTCAATAAACTTCTCGATTTCTTCCCGAGCTTGATGTCAAAGGTTCAGAGTGCGCTCAATCAATGGTGGACAAAAGTCAAGACAGATGTTTCAACATTCTGGCAGGCCGTACAAGCTATCTTTAATGCTGCTTACAACGCCTATATTAAGCCGGGACTTACTGCCATACAAACCGGATGGAATACTTGGTGGACATCACTTAAAACGCTAGCAACAAAACTTGCAAATGACGTGTGGGCAGCCGTTCAGACAATTTTTAACGGAACGTGGCAGACGCAATTACTCCCGGCAATGGTAAAAATAGGAACAGATTTTTCAACATGGTTCACGCAGCAAGCAACACTTTGGGGAACCTGGGCACTAAACCTCATTAAAGCGCTTGCAGCAGGATTCTCACCCGGCAATATTGCTCAATATATTACTCCCGCTGTTACGGCTATAGCAACAGCCATCAAAAATGTGCTTGGTATAGCCTCACCTGCAAAAACTGGTCCACTTTCTACGGCTGACCAGTGGATTCCAAATTTGCTAAAAATGTTCTCTACGCAGATTTCGGCAGGAACGCCAGCGATTACTAGTCAGGTGACGAATCTTGCAAATAGCGTTAGCCAAGCATTCGCAAAGCTTAAGACTGATATCGCCACAAATACTACAGGTATTAACAGCAGTCTGACGAATCTAGCGAATAATGTATCTCAGGCGCAACAAAGAACAACACAGCAGATGCAATTGCTCTCCTCGAATGTGTCGGCATCTATGGCAAATATGAATAGTGCCATGCAAGCAAATCAACAACAGGTGGCTGGATGGGTTACTTCGATAACAGATGAAGTAAATAAAGCAAACCAGGACGCAGCAAGTACCTATATAGCGACAGCTACAGCAAAAGGGAATGAAGCGCTGGCAAATGCTAGTGCAATAAATGCGAATCAAAGCTCTGTAAAGACAGTTATTAGTGCAACAAATGCAGGCAATGCCTACGATCAGGCTGCACAGAGTCAAAATCAGGCTATGCAATCAGCAACACAGGCTATGCAATCAGCCGGCCTGTCGATGCAGCAACAAAAACAAGCAATGCAAGCAGCTCAAAATGCTTATGCCGCTGCCTATGCTGCCGCTGCATCAAAAGGAGAATCCGTACAGCAAGATAATGAGGCGGGGATAGCGGCATTTAACGCTTCTATTGAAGCAAGTACATCAGCACAAGCAGCAAATCAATCGATGAATGCCGCTATACAATCACTTCAGTCATCTTCCCTGTCTCAGCAACAGCAAGCAGACGCACAAAACGCCGCAATGAAGGCAGGGAATAATGCTGCGAATGCGGCAGCAGCCAAAGGTCAATCGCAAGCACAACAATATCAAGCACAAGCAGCAGCATTCGATGCA
>Ga0099830_10000976_pt1 | contig 13867 bp, 13 predicted proteins | sample CZO8metaG_4_FD_79337 | JGI IMG/M metagenome (GOLD analysis project Ga0099830, IMG submission 79337) | Vadose zone soil microbial communities from the Eel River Critical Zone Observatory, Northern California, USA - CZOApr15con2H3.8 metaG | ecosystem: Environmental > Terrestrial > Soil > Vadose...
AGAGGACGCAGACATCGCCGGGAAAACTTACCCCTTATTTTTCTTGGCGTTCGCGGCGGTTAGGGGGTTCCCCATGATCAAGTTCAACCGTCAATTCGATCCTCATAAGATCAAGCTCCTAATCTTTGACCTCGACGGCACGCTCATCGACTCCCGCCTGGACCTGGTCCACTCAGTCAATGCCATGCTCACCCACTTCGGACGTCCCGAACTGCCCGGCGACGTGGTGGCTTCCTACGTGGGCGACGGCGCTCCTGTGCTCATCCGGCGTGCTCTTGGCGACCCGAAGGATGAGGGCCTCGTGAAAGAGGCGCTGGAATACTTCCTCGCCTACTACCGCGTCCACAAGCTCGACCACACCCATGCATATGAGGGCATGAAAGAAGCACTGTCCGTCATCCGCGACTCGCGCAACGGCCTGCCCCCAAAGATGGCTGTCCTGTCCAACAAGCCCGTAAATCCCTCGCGCGCGATCGTCGAGGCCCTGGGACTGAGTCAGTTTTTCGTCCACGTTTACGGAGGCAACAGTTTCCCGACCAAAAAACCTGATCCCTTGGGGGTGCATACGCTGCTCGACGAAACCGGCACGCACTCCGAGCACGCCATCATGATCGGTGATTCTTCCATCGACGTCATCACTGGCCGCAACGCCAGCCTGTGGACCTGTGGCGTGACCTACGGCTTCGCCCCTCATACCATGTGTGAAGCTCCGCCGGACGTGGTGATAGACAGACCGCAGGAACTGGTCGAATTGTTTGGGTGACTACGGAAACTTTTCAATTTCCAATTGTCGGTTGTCGCTTTGATTCGGTCTCATTGACGCCGCGAGTCCTCCGTGGCCTCTGTGTCCTCTGTGGTTAACGTTCTTGTGGCGGCCTTTCAGTTAAACTGCATCCAACGGTGAACAATTCGGCAATCAGCTTCGCCCCAGCCGAGCTGCGCAAGCTGCGCAGCCTGAAAGACCCGTACGGCATCCAGCGCTTTCTCGACGATATGCCTTACCATCTCGCCGACACCGCCTGGTCGCCGCGCCGCGTACTGCGCGAAAATACCGCGCACTGCTTCGAAGGGGCCATTTTCGGTGCCGCCGCTCTGCGGGCGAACGGCTTCCCGCCGCTGATTTTGGATTTCGAAGCCGAGCACGATACTGACCACGTCGTCGCCATCTACCGGATGAACAGCCATTGGGGCGCCGTCGCGAAGTCCAACTTCACCGGCTGCCGCTACCGCGAGCCTGTCTACCGCTCTCTGCGTGAACTAGCTATGAGCTATTTCAACCTCTATTTCAACTTGCGCCGTGAGCGGACGCTACGCACATTTTCACGTCCCGTAAACCTTGCCCGCTTTGATCATCTGGAATGGATGACTACCGAGAAACCCATCTGGTTTATCGTGGACTACCTGTTCGAGATCTACCATTACAGGCTGCTGCTGCCCGGCATGGCCAAACGCCTGCACCGTGTGGATGAAAGATTGTTCCGGGCGGAGTGCGCGGGCAGGGCGGAAAAATAGGCCCAAGCCGCATTCCCCTTTGTGGTCTTGGTTTCCTCTGATATTTGCTCCGACACTTTCCGGAATTTGTCGTTCTTGGGCATCTCGCAGGAACTCCCCAGGTTCTAACCACGTACCTATTCATATGCAGCTCAAGGACGCTGTCCTTTACCTCCTGCTCGTCTTTGTTCCCTACGCTGCGTTCTGCCAGGAGAGCAATCCAACTTCGGCCCCGACTGAACCCGTCCCGTCTGCTCCCAACTTCTCCAACGACCAGATCCGGGAACTCATCCGCCAGGTGGCGGAGAAAGACCTGGAGAACGATAAGGATCAGCGTAACTACACCTATATTGAGCGTGAGGAAGAGCACAAGCTGGACGGCAAGGGGAAGCTGAAGTCCACCGAGACAAAAACCTACGAAATCATGGAACTGTATGGGGGGCAGGTGCAGCGCCTCATCGCAAAAAACGACAAGCCGCTCTCAGAGAAAGACGCTGCCAAGGAAGAAGAAAAGGTCCAGAAGATCATTGATAAGCGGAAGAACGAAACCGGAGACGAGCACAAAAAGCGCCAGGAGAAAGAAGAGAGAAACCGGGAAGAAGGCCGCCAGTTCGTGCGCGAGATAGCCGATGCTTACAACTTCCGCCTGGTGGGAACGGAACAACTCGGTGGGCGCAACACCTGGGTCTTTGATGCTGATCCGCGGCCGGGATATCACCCCCACCACAAGGACGGCAAGTATCTTCCCAAATTCCGCTTTCGCGCCTGGATCGACAAGACCGAAACGCAGTGGGCAAAGCTCGATATCCAGTGTATTGACACGGTTTCGTGGGGGCTGTTTATCGCCCGTATCCACAAAGGCTCGCGCATCGTGATCGAACAAACGCGGGTAAATGATGAAGTCTGGCTGCCCAAACACGTGGCGCTCAAGCTGGATGCGCGCATTGCGCTGCTGAAGAACTTCAATGTTGAAGAGGACGTCACCTACCGCGATTACAAGAAGTTCCGCACTGATACGAAGATTGTGCCGTTGGGAGAGGTCCGGGAGCAGGATAAGTAGTATTCGCGACTCACGTGCCATAAAGAGACTGTTGATCTCGGCAGCCTCCACGGCAATGCGTTTTCCGACGCTGGACGTCTAGCTCTTCTTCTCTGCCACCTGCAGCCGCATCTCCGCGCGTTGCACGGCGTCCTGGGCGCGTGCGTAGTCCGTTTCCGTGCTGCCGCTCTTCAGCCGCTCCTCGGCCCGCTGTTTGGCTTCCTGGGCGCGCTTGACGTCAATTTCTTCGGGGCGTTCGGCGGTTTCCGCCAGGATTGTGACCTTGTCCGGCAGCACTTCCGCAAAACCCCACGCTACGGCAAGATGATGCGTGTAGCCGTGGTTGCGGTAGCTGATCTCGCCCACGGCCAGTTCGGTGATGAGCGGCGCGTGGCCCGGCAAGATGCCCAGATACCCGTTCTTGCCGGGAATCTGCATCTCTTCCGCCGCGTCCTTCACCACCACTTTCTCGGGCGTGACGATTTCGAGTTGGAAAGTGTCAGGCATGGCCGTGGTTGGCTAGGCCGCCAGTGCCTCCAGCATGGCCGGAGTGTCGATAAATGGCTCAAAGCTGATGATCTTGCCGTTGCGAATTTTCCAGATGACGACGATGGGCACGTCAAACGGTTTGCCAGAAGCCCGGACTTGCCCGCGCGTGCGACCCACGACCACAACGGCGTCGCCTGCTTCCCAGCAGCGCTCCACTTCTGGGCGGGAGTCCACGTGAGATCGCAATTTTGTAAAGAAAGCATGCACGCCTTCAGGAAAGCCCTTGTAGTGCCCTCCCCAGGGCAGCTGCTCGGTCTGGTGAAATTCGACCTCGGGATCCAAAGCAGCCGCGATGAACGCCTCGTCGCGCCGCGCAAATGCGTCGTAGAGCGAACGGATGAGTTCGATATTAGTTCCTGCCATCGTGGTTCCCCTTGTCCTGACTAAACGCCAAGTGTTGTTTTACGCTACCGCCTTCAACTTCTCTGCTGCTTCGAGCACCTCCTCGATCGTGCCCTTCATGTAGAAAGCCTGTTCCGGAATATCGTCGTATTTGCCTTCGTTAATGTCCTTGAAACCCTTCACGGTGTCGGCGATCTTGACATACCGTCCTTGCGCGCCGGTAAACTGCTCGGCTACGTGGAACGGCTGGGAGAGGAATTTCTGAATCTTGCGCGCCCGCGCCACAGTGAGTTTCTGGTCTTCGCTCAGCTCGTCAATTCCGAGAATCGCGATGATGTCCTGCAGGTCTTTATATGTCTGCAGCGTCTTTTTCACCGCCTGGGCCACATCGTAGTGTTCATCGCCTACGATGCGCGGATCGAGAATGCGCGATGTCGAAGCCAGCGGATCGACCGCGGGATAGATCCCGATCTCGGTCAATGCGCGCGATAGCACTGTGGTCGCGTCGAGGTGGGCGAAGGTGGTTGCTGGGGCCGGGTCGGTCAGGTCATCAGCGGGCACGTAAATTGCCTGCACCGACGTTACCGATCCCTTCTTGGTCGAAGTAATCCTTTCCTGCAACTCGCCCATTTCCGTCGCCAGGTTCGGCTGGTAGCCTACGGCGCTGGGCATGCGGCCGAGCAAAGCGGAGACTTCCGATCCTGCCTGTGTGAAACGGAATATGTTGTCGATGAACAAAAGCGTGTCGGCGCCTTCCTCGTCGCGGAAGTATTCAGCGACAGTCAGCCCCGTCAAAGCCACCCGAAGCCGCGCTCCGGGCGGCTCTGTCATCTGGCCGTAAATCAGCGCGGCTTTGGAATGCTCGGGATCGCCCGGCTTGATTACGCCGGACTCGGTCATCTCCAGCCACAGGTCGTTGCCTTCGCGCGTACGTTCGCCCACTCCGGCAAACACGGAAAAGCCGCCGTGCTGCTTGGCAACGTTGTTGATCAGTTCCATGATCACGACGGTCTTGCCCACTCCCGCGCCGCCGAACAGGCCGATTTTCCCGCCCTTGAGGAATGGCTGGATCAGGTCAATTACCTTCACGCCGGTTTCGAACATCTCCGCCGAGGTAGCCTGCTCTTCGAACAGCGGCGCCGGCCGGTGAATGGGCATCCTTTTTGTGTGCTGGATGGGCCCGAGTTGGTCCACCGGTTCACCGATCACGTTCATCACGCGCCCCAGCGTTCCGGGACCAACCGGCACCGAAATCGGACCTTCCTGGTCAATGGCTTTCATGCCGCGCACCATGCCTTCGGTCGCTTCCATAGCCACGCAGCGCACCCGGCCTTCACCCAGGTGCTGTTGCACCTCGAGGATGACGTTGATCGGGGTGGGCACAGTGAACCCGTCGCTCACCACACGCAGCGCCTGGTAAATCGGCGGCATCGAACCTGCGGAGAATTGCACGTCCACGGCGGGCCCGGCAACCTGAACTACGTGTCCAATGTTCTCTGGCATAAGTTCCTTCAGCTTCTGCTAGCTACTGGCCGAGCCGTCAGCAATCAGCACTCAGCATTCAGCTCCAAAACTGCATTGCCAGCCGCCAGCAAGATCATTTCAGGCCGAGTGCTGGATGCTGCCTTGTCACTGTGCTGCTGCCCCACTCACAATCTCGATAATCTCTTTTGTAATCTTCGCCTGGCGCGCCCGGTTCATAGCCAACGTCAGCGAGTCGATCATGTCGGTGGCGTTGTTCGTGGCCGCGTCCATGGCCGTCATGCGCGCCGCGTGCTCCGCCGCCACCGATTCCAGCAGAGCATGAAACACCTGTATGCCCACGTATTTGGGCAACAGCGAACTGAACAGTTCGCCAGCCGGCTGCTCGTAGATGTAGTCCACCGGAGCGGCCGCGAACTTGGCAGCTTCGGCGTCGATAGCACGCGTGTCTGCCGGACGGATTCCCACCCCGGCGCCTTTTGCTGCCTCCAAGGCCCGTTCTTTTTCTTTTTCGCTCATTTCCTCGGCCTGTCGCACTCCGGCCACGCCAATCTGCTCGATGGGCAGAACCTGCTCCACAATCAGGCGCTGCGAGATCATCGACTTGAATTCGTTATACAGCAAGTACACCGAATCAATTTGGCATTGGCTGTAACGCTCGATGACGCGCTCCGCCAACTCCGCGGCCATGGCATACTCGAGCTTGTTCAGCACGCCGATGTGTTCACCCACGATGTAGATTCCGGGTTCGTGAGACAGGAACTCTTGCACCGGATGTTCAGCCTCCGGATGCTGCATGCCCTGCCGAATGTCGAGACCGATTTTCTCAACACGGTCACGCGCTGGGTAGCGTCGGCGCAGGAAGTCTCGCCCTTTGCGTCCGATCGCTTCGATTTCGATGTTCTTGCCCTGCTTCGTCTCGAGAAAACGGGCCGCCCCTTTCAGGATATTGGTGTTGAACGCGCCCGCGAGTCCTTTGTCGCCAGTCACGACAATCAGCAGGACGTTCTTCTCTTCCCGCTGCGCGAGCAGGGGATGTTTGGGCTCACCTGTCTCGGGATCGTAGATCTCCGCCCGCGCCACCAGCGACTTCAGCACGTTGGTCAACATCTGCGCATACGGACGCGCTGCCAGGGCGCGCTCCTGCGCCCGGCGCAACTTCGCCGCCGAGACCATCTTCATGGCCTTGGTGATCTGCCGCGTGTTGGTCACGCTGCGAATCCGCCGGCGGATGTCGAGAATGTTGGGCATGTTTCCGTCGTTGGTCGTTCATCGTCGGCCGTTAGCTTCTAGCTCTCAGCCCTTCTTTGCGTCCTCTCGGCCTTTCTTTGCAATCTCTGCGGTTAAAAGCTCTTGACATACGTCACTCCGAATCCACCCGGCTGGCTTCGAAACTAAGAACTCGGAGCTGGCAGCTAGTGTCCAGCAACTACTTGGCTACCGCCTGCCGTTCCGCGACGAAAGCTTCCTTGCACTCCTTGATCACACGGCTCATCTCGGTCTTCAGGTTGTCATCCAGAATTTTCTTCTCCATGATCGTGCGCAGCAGGCCGGGATTAGTCGCGTCCACGAACTTGTACAGTTCGGCCTCAAAATCACGCACCTGCTCCACCGGCATGTCATCGAAGAAACCGTTTGTGCCGGCGTAGATGATCAGAATCTGCTTGGAGAACGGCAAAGGCGAGAACTGCTTCTGCTTGAGCACTTCGACCAGGCGCTGGCCGCGATTGAGCTGCGCCTGGGTGGCCTTGTCGAGGTCGCTGCCGAACTGCGCGAAGGCCGCTAGCTCCCGGTACTGCGCAAGTTCCAGCTTCAAGCTTCCGGCTACCTGCCGCATCGCCTTGATCTGCGCGCTGCCCCCGACGCGGCTCACGGAAAGTCCCACGTTCACCGCCGGGCGCACGCCCTGGTTGAAGAGATCGGTTTCAAGATAGATTTGGCCGTCGGTAATCGAAATAACGTTAGTCGGGATGTACGCCGAAACGTCACCGGCCTGAGTCTCGATGATCGGTAACGCGGTGAGCGAACCGCCGCCGTTCTTGTCGTTGTACTTGGCGGCGCGCTCCAGCAGGCGTGAGTGGAGGTAGAAAACGTCTCCGGGATACGCCTCGCGCCCCGGCGGACGCCGCAGCAGCAGCGAAATCTCCCGGTAGGACGCCGCGTGCTTCGAGAGATCGTCGTAAATCACCAGCGCGTGCCGCTTCGAGTCTCGGAAGTACTCGCCCATGGCGCAAGCCGAGTACGGCGCGATGTACTGCATGGGCGCAGGCTCGGAGGCCGAAGCGGCCACGACAATCGTGTAGTCCATGGCTCCGGCGTCGGCGAGAATTTTCACGACTTGCGCAATCGAAGACCGCTTCTGTCCGACAGCACAGTAAATACAAATCAGGTCATTGCCCTTGTTGTTGATGATGGTGTCGAGCGCGAGGGCGGTCTTGCCCGTCTGCCGGTCGCCGATGATCAGCTCGCGCTGTCCACGGCCGATCGGGATCATGCTGTCGATCGCCTTCAACCCCGTCGCCATGGGCTCGCGCACTGGCTGCCGGTCGATGACCCCGGGCGCCAGCCGTTCCAGCGCGATGAATTTATCGGTGGCGATCGGCCCTTTGTCGTCGATCGGCTGCCCGAGCGAGTTCACCACCCGCCCCACCATGGCGTCGCCCACGGGCACGCTCATGATGCGCCCGGTGCGTTTCACCTCGTCGCCTTCCTTGATTTCGATGTACTCGCCCAGCAGCACCACACCTACCTGATCTTCTTCCAGGTTCATGGCAATGCCGGCCACGCCGTGCGGGAAGGAGAGCAGTTCCCCGGCCATGACCTTGTCCAGTCCATGGACGCGGGCAATGCCGTCGCCCAGAGTTAGGACCGTCCCCACTTCATCCACGGCAATCTTGGACTCGTAGTTCTCGATCTGCTGCCGGATCAATTGCGTGATCTCGTTCGCTTTGATTTGTGCCATAAATTCGGTTTCGAGGTTCCAGTTTCAAGTTTCGCAAAGCGAGCAGTTCGCACTTAGCAATCGGCATTTAGCCCCTAAGCTTCCTTGCCGACGCCAGCACAGGCCCCGTCATGGCCATATGCTAAGTGCCAAGTGCTAAGTGCTGCTTCCCGCCAACTGCTCTCGGATCCTCTCCAACTGCCCTTTCACCGAGCCGTCGTAAATCGTGCTGCCCACCTTTACGATGGCTCCTCCCAGGACGGACTCGTCCCGTGAGTAGCGTGCGCGCACTTTCCTGCCGGTCAACTTCGCCACTTGCGCCTCCAGCGCATGACGCTCGGCCTCGCTCAATTCGCGAGCGCTGGTGATTTCCGCTTCAGTGAATCCCAGCCGTCGATTCAGTTCCTCCTCGAATTGCTTCACAATCGGCCCGATTAACTGAACCCGGCGGTGATCAATCAGCACTGCCATGAAATTCCGCACCGGGCGAGAAATTCCCTCGCGTGCAATAATGGCGTCCAGCACACCTCGCTTTTGTTCCGCTGGAATTGACGGAGTCTCCCAGACTTGCCGCAGTTCCTTGCTGCGGGCCACCGACTCGGCCAGCGACTGGGCTTCCTGCAGCGTCTTGGCCGCATCCAGGTTGCCATCAAACACCACATCCGCGAAGGCTCGCGCATAAGTATTGATGACGGAAGCCATGCGTTATCGCCGGTCCTTCCGCGGCCGACCGCCGTCCGATAGCTGCTCCGCAAAACTGCGCACCAGCCCCTGGTCGGTCGCGGAATCCACCTTGATCTGCTTCGCTGCCAGCGATACCGCCAGATCGGCCGCGTACGCGGTCAGTTCGCGACGAGCGGATTTGGCTGCCGCGGCGATCTCCTGCTCCGCCGATTCCACGATCTTGCGGGCATCTTCCGCGGCCGCGGCTTTGATCCGCGCCTCCTCCGCAGCGGCTTCCTTCTCCGCCGCCGCGCGCATCTCCGCGATCTCCACGCCCAGTTGGGAAAGTCGGCCTTCAATATCATCCAGTCGGCGGTTAGCTTCTTCGCTCGCTTTGCGCGCCTCTTCCATCGCCTTCTGGATGGAAGCCGTGCGGCTGCGGAACATCCCCGGCAAATTTTTCTTCGAGAACCAGATGATAAGGCCAGCCACCACCCAGAAGTTCACCAGCACGCTGAGCCAGTAAGCATGCTGTAAGCTCAGGCCGGTTAGTCTCGCCACGAACTTGACTGAGGGAGACTGTTTGAACTGCGCCTCCTCGTCTTCGCCCGCCGCCTCAGGCGGTTCTTTTGCCGATTTCGCGTCTGGTGCACTAGCCTGAATTGTTGATTCAGTGGATTGTGCTGGCTGCGAAGTTCCAGAACTTTCGCTCGATGCGCTCGCCGCCTGCCCGCACACTGCTGGCATCGTAAAAAGAAGCAAGAGGAGAATTACCAACAGTGCGCGAGTCGCATACCACATACGCAACCAGCACCAGAAGCCACACCGACTCCGTTTCATCGACCACCTGCCGCCGGCTGCAGAACAGTGCGAATGATTTCAGCTGCAAGCCTTCCGCTTTCTGCCTGCAGACCGGCTTGCGCTGCCAGTTTATCTAGCTCGATTGCCGCCCGAGCTTGCTCGACTTGGGCCTGGGCTCTGGCCCGCGCCTCGGCCAGCGCTGCTGCACGCGCCTGCAAAGCCTGCTGCCGGTGCGCCTCCTGGCTCTTGAAAGCTGCCATGCGGGCCTCCCGCAGGCGCTGCTCATATTCCGCGGTTCGCGCTTCGGCGGCAGCGATGTCGGCGCGCGCTTTCTCGATCGCGCCCTCGGTTTTGCTGCGCCGCTCCGCCAGGACCTTGATCAGAGGCTGGTGCACCAACACTGTATAGAGTCCGTACAGCAAGACCATAAAGGTGATGGTCGGTATGGCGCCGAGCAGTAATCCGCCTAATTGTCCAAGGATCTCGTCCATGTTTTATTGATAAGATCTCGAGCGTAAGAGGGCTTAAGACCCTTAAAACTAACATTCTACGAGCCTAGTGTCAACGCGGCGCTGGTGTTCTTACACGGCCCTTTTCCACTTCGAGACCTTCCCTTTCGGGCTGCCTGGAAAAATCCCGGAAAGGAACCCTTGACTTCTGGCTTAACAGGTCTAGCATAGAAGTATCACCTCCGATCCAATTCAGGATCGAATGGGCCGGTAGCCAAGGAATGTCACCGCTTCTTGGTTGCCGGCCCATTTTAATTTGTGTCGTCAGACCTCGGATCCCAGACCTCAGCGGTCGAAATCAAGAAGTTGTTGGGGGGATGCTTCCCCCGAACGTTTAGTGCAGGCCCGACGACGTGACAACGGTTCAGGCGTCGAGGTCTAAGGTCCGATAAAGTTATCCCACCACCCACTCCCGCACCCTTCTCACCACCGATTCCGGCGCTTCTGCCTCCAGCTCCACCAGCCCATCCTTGTATTGCCGGGAATAAATGCGCGACTGCGAATCCAGGAGCGCCAGCATCTTCCCTTCCTTCTGCGGCACACGCAGATGCACGCGACTCACAGGATCCTCCACCAGCATCTGGTCAATCCGCTCCAGAAGCGCGCTCATCCCAATGCCCTTCGTCGCCGAGATGTGCACTGTGCTGGGGTCGTCTCGCAAACCATCGCGTTGCATCGCGGATAACAGGTCAATCTTGTTCTTCACGCGCAGCCGTTGCTTCCCATCCACTTCTAACTCCTTCAACACCCGGTCCACCTGCGCATCCTGTTCGGCGGACAGCGGACTGCTGGCGTCGGAAACGTGCAGAATCAGAGCTGCCCGCTGCACCTCTTCCAGTGTCGCGCGAAACGCCGAAACCAGCGTGTGTGGCAGGTTGCGGATAAATCCCACCGTGTCCGACAGCAGCACCTTGCGCCGCGAGGGCAGCGTTACCGCCCGAATCGTCGGATCCAAAGTTGCGAACATCTTCGGCGATTCCAGCACGGCAGCCTGCGTCAGCGCATTAAACAGCGTGGACTTCCCCGCATTGGTGTAACCGACTAAGGCAACTGTGGCCACCGGCACCGACTCGCGCCGCTGCCGCTGCTGGGCCCGGATTCGCCGCACATTTTCCAACTGCTGCTGCACGTGGCGAACCCGCCGGTGAATTTTGCGCCGATCGGTTTCAAGCTGGGTTTCGCCCGGTCCGCGCGTGCCGATCCCGCCGCCCAATTGCGACATTTCCACTCCGCGCCCGCCCAGCCGCGGCAGCAGATATTCAAGCTGCGCCAACTCCACTTGCAACTGGCCTTCGCGCGTTCGAGCATGTTTAGCAAAAATGTCTAAGATCAGTTGGGTGCGGTCAATCACCCGCGTGTTGACCACTTTTTCGATGTTGCGTTGCTGGGAAGCAGTGAGATCGTGGTCGAACAACAGGAGGTCGGCTGAGACCGAGGCCGCCGCGCCGGCAATCTCTTGCAGTTTGCCCCGCCCGATCAGCGTGGCCGGATCGGGCCTGTTCCGGTGCTGAAGGAATTCGCCCGCAACCTCCGCGCCTGCGCTGGCGGCTAGAGAACGCAGTTCGTCCAGCGATTCTTCCGCACTGAACTCGGGGATGCTTGGTGCTCTCGAAGCGGTGGACAGGCTGCTGACACTGTCGTGGGCCGCAGCACTGGTGAGAGAGCCTTTCGCCCTCTTCGCACCCGACTTCCAAGAGTGCGTGCGGTAGTCCAGACCGACCAGGAATGCGCGTTCTTTCGGCGCACCAACAGCAGTCGCCGACATCACCGCGCGCCGCGCGCCGTCAGCCTTGCGAGAGACTCTAGATTCTGAACGGCTCAATTGCGAGATTCTCGACCGGAAACATCGCCAAGGTATTGCGCAAAGTTCGTCAAGGAAAACCCTGAGTCACAGATTCGTCTTGGCGTGCGAATCCTTCGCGTCTTTGCGGTTAGGAACTGGAGTGCCTTATCCATCCGTGCCGGACGCAATGGCCGTCGGGGCCGGCTCCGCAGTTGAGCTCGTGGTCGCGGTCGGGACCGGAACCACGGTCGGTCTCTCGCCGTGACCATGCACTGTTCTCCCCACAGCCACCGTGGAGATGGCATGCTTGAAGATCAACTGCTCCTGGTTGTTGGTCTCCAGTACCACCGAGTACTTATCGAACGATCGGATGCGGCCCGTCAGCTTGACCCCGCTGAGCAAATAAATCGTGATGCTAGTCCTCTCTTTGCGGGCCGTATTGAGAAAGGAATCCTGAATGTTCTGCGCCGGCTTGTTTTCCATAGCCGATCTCCTTAGCTTTCTGAACTGCAAACCATCATCAGTTCCTCACCGCGGCCGGGACAGCTGTGAGAAACGGGGAACAACGCGGAGAGCAATCCGGCTACCGCCGGTAATCTCCACACTAACAAACGACACACTGCCGAGGGTGATCTCTGTACGATACGGTGTTATCACACACTTTTCAAGCCAGCCTTTCGCACCACCCGGTCTGGCAGGTTGACATAAACGCCTCAAAGTGCAAATATTCATCCGCCCTGGGAACCGAAAGAAAGAGATGAGGATGCGGCGCACTTTTCTTCCTTCTTAGGCCTTCTTGCCGGACCTGCTTTCCTTCTGTGCCGCGTGCCCGTCATCTCAGGGCGCCGGGGGCCTCACACTTTACCGTTTGCAGTCGGCGGAGGAATCTATATGCACCATCTGATTGCTTTAGCCTCATGGGTGATGCCCACCCACACGTGGACGGAAGAGCTCGCCATCCTTTTGCGCTGGATTCACCTCGTGGCAGGAATCACCTGGATCGGATTGCTTTACTTCTTCAATCTGGTCAACGTCCCTTTCATGAAGCAGGTCGACGCCGGCATGAAGCCAAAGGTGTTTCAATACATGACCCTGCCGACTCTGCAATGGTTCCGCTGGAGCGCTCTGGTAACGGTTCTGGCCGGTTTCTGGTACTGGGCGCAGATCTACGTGGCGGCTGACGCTGAGCGCATGGGCACCAGCCCCTGGGGCGCAATTGGTTTATTTCTGCTCATCTGGGTTGTGACCTGGGGGATCCTGTACTTTGTGATCTCCAAGACGCCCACCGGGTACGTTCTGGGCGCCGTCGTCACCGTGCTCGTTATCCTGGCGGGCGTGTTGTTTGTGAGCTTCACCCCTGTCGGTCAGGACGATAACCACGTGCTGTCCATCGGTATCGGGGGCGGATTCGGCATCATCATGCTGCTCAACGTTTGGGGGATTATCTGGCGCAACAACAAGGCGGTCATTTCGGGGTCGCTCGCCGGCACTCCTCCAGCAAACGCGGCGACCCTGGGTCGTCAGGCGTTTCTGGCGTCGCGGACGAATTTCTTCCTCTCCGTCCCCATGGTATTTTTCATGGCCGCCAGTTCTCACTACACGATCCTGGGCCGGTAAGCCTTTTTGCTGTTCATCCAGCCTTGCGTTGCGCGCGAGGCTTTTGTTTCTGCGGATGTTTCTTGCGAAATAGTGTTTCGTGGACATTGTCCCTCTACAGCAACTTCGCACGCTAGGGCTCGCCGGTGTGCTTCAGGCGCTCGGCTTCGGCTCGCTCACGACGTGCCTTTGCCTCCTGGCCTAGCTGCGAGTAAGCGTCGGCCAGAAACAGATGGGCTTCAGGTGAGTTCGGCTGGAGCTTCGCCGCCTTTTTCAAGTTGGGCAATCCTGCCGCGGGCTGACTTTGGAATGTAAGCATCCGCCCCAGCATAAGATTGGCGCGAAAATGATCGGGCTTCAGTTGCACGGTAGTTTCGAGTTCCTTCCTTGCGTCGGAGATGCGATCGATTCGGGTGTAGACAGCAGCCAGCGAAAAGTGCAGGTCAGCCCAACGCGGAGATTTCGCTATCGCGGCCTCCATCTCGGGTGCCGCTCCTTCCAAATCTCCGGTTTCGAAAAGCGCCAGACCCAGTTCGTAATGAGACATCGTTGAGTCAGGGCGCAACTCGACAGCCTTCCGCAGGAAGGGCAACGCCTTCTCGTAGTCCTTCAGCCAACTATAGGCAGTGCCCAACTGTATGTAGGCCAGGGGAACCGGTTCCTTTGCCAGC
>Ga0099830_10000984_pt1:7500-13839 | contig 13839 bp, 9 predicted proteins | sample CZO8metaG_4_FD_79337 | JGI IMG/M metagenome (GOLD analysis project Ga0099830, IMG submission 79337) | Vadose zone soil microbial communities from the Eel River Critical Zone Observatory, Northern California, USA - CZOApr15con2H3.8 metaG | ecosystem: Environmental > Terrestrial > Soil...
AATGACCGTGACCTTGATTTGCCCCGGATAGGTCATTTCATTCTCGATCTTTCGCGCAACCTCTCGAGCCATGCGGGAGGCTTCCTCATCGGAGACCAGATCATGCTGGACGATGATTCTGATTTCTCTTCCGGCTTGGACTGCATAGGACTTCTCGACTCCTTTGAGGGAGTTGCAAATTCGTTCCAACTCCTCAAGACGCCGGACATAGGTTTCCAACATTTCACGACGTGCTCCTGGACGGGCGCCCGACAAAGCGTCCGCGGCGTCCACCAATGGAGCAAGGATTGTTTCCGCTTTCACGTCCTCGTGGTGAGCCGCGATCGCGTTCACAATCTTGGGTGACTCCCCATATTTGCGGGCCAGTTCCGCCCCGATGATGGCATGGGACCCCTCCACCTCATGATCCACCGCCTTGCCGATGTCGTGGAGCAAAGCCGCGCGCCGGGCCTGCTTTTCGTTCAGGCCTAATTCCGTCGCCATCATTCCACAGATGAAAGCGGCCTCAATGGAATGAAGCAGGACGTTCTGGGCATAGCTATAACGGAATTTAAGTCTTCCGAGCAATTTGATGAGCTCGGGATGAACGCCATGAACCCCGACGTCAAAAATAGCTTTCTGACCCGCCTCCCGAATGACCTCGTCAACCTCTTGTTCTGCCTTGCGCACGACTTCCTCAATTCTCCCCGGGTGAATCCTGCCATCCGAGATAAGCTTCTCCAGGGAAAGCCGGGCGATCTCCCGACGAATGGGATTGTGTCCCGAAATAATAACAGACTCCGGCGTGTCATCGACGATGAGGTCAATGCCGGTTGCGGCCTCCAGCGCCCGAATATTTCGTCCCTCCCTGCCGATGATTCTTCCTTTCAATTCATCAGTGGGCAAATGCACAACCGTCACTGAGCGCTCAGCGACAAAATCCCCTGCCAGCCTCTCAATCGCTAGGGCGACGATCTTTTGTCCTTTCCGGGTGGCCTCTTCTCTGGCTTCCTCTTCGATGATTCTTATCCGCTTGGCCGATTCGTGCTTGGCTTCTTCAACCATCTGGTCAAGCAAACTTCTTTTCGCCTCCTCCCGGGTCAGCCCTGCCACTCGCTCCAACTGCTGTCTGGCGTCGCCTACGAGACGGTCGCACTCCGCCGTTTTTTCATCAACGACTTTCTCTCTCGCCTTTACAGACCCTTCCCGTCGAGCCAAGTCGCTGTCGCGTTTCTCAGCGGTCTCGATCCGCTTATCGATACCCTCCTCCTTGTTAATCAGCCTTTTTTCCAGAGTCTGGAGCTCCCGACGAGTCTCCCTCACCTCTTTCTCAAAATCTGTCCTGGCCTGTAGAAGGTTATCCTTGCTTTGAATCTCCGCCTCTTTCTTGATAGTAGTGGCTTCTTTCTTCGCCTCCTCCATGATGCGGGCAGCTGTGCTTTGGGCCAACTCCACCTGTATCCGGCGCTGCCTGCTGCGCAACCAAGAAATGGCCAGCGACAATGAAACTCCACCTAAGAAACTTCCGATTCCGATCAACGCAAAAAATTCCAATGAGAACACCCCCTTCGCAACTGGTAAATTTAGGAGAGCCATCCCGACTGTGACGCAACGTTGTCACAATCGATGACCCTCCTCTCAGTTATGATATGCCGGACCTTTCGATCCCACTCTTCGACCGGCAAATCCTTCACGACTTGGAACTCATAGGCTAAAGCCACAAACCTTGGTCCTTCTCCCAAGAGTTCGATCAACCGGTCATACCAACCCTTCCCTCTACCCAGGCGGTTCCCGTGATGATCAAAGATGATGCCTGGAATAAACACCGCCAATCCCTCTCGATCCCGTTCTTCCAGTCTCCGGTCGCCACCTGGCTCAAGGATCCCATAGCGACCCAATCTCATCTCTTCAGCAGATTTCACTTCAACCAGGTCTAGATTCTCCCCGCCTCCCAACTTCGGATAGAAAACCTTCTTTCCCGTCCTCAAAGCGTGATCGCGGATTTCCTCAGTGGCCACTTCGTTCCCGATGGGACTGTAAAGCGCCACCGAAGGAGAGATGAGATAGGGCAAGAAGTGGATGACTCTCTCTTGAATCCGCCGACTCCACGGAATAAGCGTTGCAGGCGGAAGCGATTCGCGTCGCAGAAGGGCCTCAGTCCGCAATTGATGCTTCTTCTCCGTCATATAAAACTCAAAGAGAAAGACCCCCGAGTAACGGGTAGGGAGGAGGATAGAATGGGGAGAGGAAAGCGCTAACTAAAAACTGGATCTACGTAAGCACCGAGCACACCCCCCCGCCGCCCCTCGGCGACGAAGCCAATGTCCATCTACAACAACCGACAGCAGGGGAAACTCTGGTGTAAACTTGCAAGCTATGGATACCGGTTTGCCAATGTCTCTTTAAGTTCACAGATGCAAAAAGCACTAGATTAGATCCTTCCTGAAAATCGACTCCCCATAGACTCATCCTCCGCCACGCCTCTACTTCTATTATTTTTATTCCCCCGCTTTGTGCCGTGTCACCGGATCAACTTGAACCTGGGTAACCAAGTGGACGCCATGTTGCCGTTTGAGTCTTCCCCTCACTCGGGGCCTGACGGCCGCGGCAAGAGACGGCTTCCTATTTTTCTTCGTTGGTTCTAAGTTGCCTCCGCCGATCACGAACACAGCAGGGGAACAAAATCACGTATGTACTAGCCCTCCTCGCTCAAAGTGGTTAAAAGTTTTTTTGATAAATGACCTAATCGGTCCAGGACTTCTTCGTGCCTTTCCTTTAAACGGTGGTATTCATCGGCAATATTCAGCGCAACGAGCATAGCCACATTGGCTTTGGCAACGGGAGGCGCCGTCTTCACCGCCTGTTGCATCTTTCCATCTACGTAACCCGCCACTTTGTGAACGTAACCCTCCTCCGCATCGCTACTGACGGTAAATCTCTGGCCCATAATTTCGACATCAAAGGCCCTTTTCATAAAATTTCTATCGCTCCTCCGTCACGAAAGATCCAGATGGTCGAAGTGTCCCAGAATTTTTCCTACCTTCTCTCGAATTTCGTTGCGCTCGCGCTCGTACTGCCGAATCTGTCCCTTTAAATGATGCCACTCGCTCTCTTTTTGCTGCAGTTTCTTCTCGACCAACTCTTTTTCTTTCTTGATTCTTTCGTGCCTCTCCAGGAGCTGATTGATTCTATGTTCCAGCTGTTCCAAATTTTCGATATTCATAGTTCCGAAAGGCCAAAAATTCACGTTTGAGTTTAATTTTAACCCAATCGGATGTCAAGCAAATTCGGCGTCGTGAAATCGGGCCTCAGGGCCATCGTACCCCAGGAATTTTAGCCTTCCAGTTTCGGCAGGAAGCCACATATCTGACTAGCCAGACATGGTTCGGGCGGGAATCCATGCATGGAGAAGCCGTTGTGCATGGCATGAAGTGAATGTCGCCTGAAAATGTTGTAGTATGAGTAAGTTTTACTCCTATGAAAAAGAGCCGGCAAATTGAGCCGCCCTCTATTCCTGTTCTTTGTCTCTTCCTTTCCATTCTCCTTTTCTCCTGCGTCCAACCCCAAAGACTAACCCCATCGCTCCCTGGTGAACACCTAACTATACTCTATATCAACGATCTCCATGGCGAGCTCGAACCCTTTGCCCTTGAACAGGGTAAAAAAGTGGGCGGAGCGGCGCGGTTGGCCAGCCTCATAGACAAGATCAGGGAAGAGAACAGGCAGATCGGTCGCCACACTCTTTTTTTGGTGGCGGGAGACGTCTTTTTGGGCACCTCTATGTCCGCCTTCTTCCAAGGTGAAGCGGAGTTCAAATTTCTCAATCAGATCTCTCCTGACGCCATGACCGTGGGAAACCACGAATTCGACTTCGGTTGGGAGGTCCTGCAACGACGGGTGGCGACAGCGCGCTTTCCAATCATCAGCGCGAACATTTACAGGAGCGGACAGAGGTCATTTCCCCCCTTGCTAGTCAAAGAGTTGGGAGGCCGCCTCCGACTGGTCGTTCTGGGCCTCATTACTCCAGACACAGCGCGTATTGCCAACCCCAGTACGATCTCCGGCCTCACTTTTGCTGACCCAGTGGCGGAAGCCAAAAAAATAGCCGTTGAAGCCGACCGCAGGAAGAGTATTTTTATCGGACTTACCCATACGGGCCTGGAGATAGATAAACGGCTCGCCGCCGAGGTTCCGGAGCTAGATGTCATTGTCGGGGGCCACGACCACATAGCCCTTCCGGAACCTCTCAAGATTGGCAGGACGCTTATCACTCAGGCTGAAAATCGCGGGCTCTTCCTAGGTCGCCTCGATGTTTTTGTAGAGGGAGGACAGCTAGTCAAGACAAGCGGCAGACTGATTCCTATCACAGAAGAGCTGCCGGAGGACAAAGAAGTCGAACAAATAGTCTCTTCCTACCGGACTGAATTGGACCGGAGGCTCAAGGTAGTCCTGGGAAAATCCAACGTTCGCCTGATCGGAGAGTCAAATAGAATCCGGAGAGAAGAGACCAATCTCGGCAATCTGGTAGCTGACATTATGCGCGCTGCCGCCGGCACGGAAGTGGCCCTGATTAACGGAGGGAGCATCCGGGGGAGCATTGAAGTCGGCCCCATCACCTTGGAGGATATTTGGCGCGTCTTTCCTTACGAGAGCCGGCTCGTGCGTTTGGAGCTAAGCGGCAAGCAGATTGAAGAGGCGCTGGTCCATTCGATCCGCCTTCCTCCCGGGCAGTCCGGCGGTTTTCTCCAGATTTCGGGACTGAATATGACCATCGGTCCGAGCGGGCTCAAGGACATCAGATTCCAAACCAAACCCCTGGAAGCAAACCGGTTCTACAGCGTGACCGTCACTGATTTCATGTTTACCGGTGGAGATGGATATGAGATGTTCCAAAAGGGGAGAAACTACAGTTTCCCCTCTCCACTGATACGCGATCTTCTGATTAGCTATGTGACTCAAAACAAAGAGATTTCACGCGAGCTAGACGGACGTATCCGGCGTCAGCCTTAACCTCCGAGGCCCAGGCTGTAAACCTTTGGCCCCACGGGGAGTCTAAACAGGGCAAAGGCTACGAAGGCCGAAACAAGAAGGAGGGTTTTTATGGATAGGTTCAGGGCAACACTTTTGGGAAGTTTGGTCGCCAGTTCGGTGCTGATTCTAGCCGGGCTAGCGGGGGCGCAAGTGAAGTACGACAGACGCGAGGTCCGACAGGACCGCAAGGAGATCGGCAACGACTGGAAGGAGATTCGACAAGACCGCGGCGAGGTGCATCAAGATGTCCGTGAGCTGAAACAGGACAAAAAGAACGGCGCCAGTCCGGCAGAAATCGCCCAGGACAGAAAGGATCTAAGAGGCGATGTGAGAGACCTCAGGGGAGATCGGCGGGATCTCAGACAAGACCGGCGTGATCTCCGGGGGGATCGGCGCGATGTGAGGCGTGACCGATACGGCCGCTACCCTGGCAAGGCACCCTACACGAAAAACGGCGAGATCCGGCATGATGTTCGAGAAATTCGCGATGATCGAAAAGAGATCATCGGCGATCGGAGAGAGTTGAATAAGGACGTCAAGGAATTGCGCAATGATCGCGCAGAGCTACGCAAGGATCTGCGCAACGGCGCGAGCCCCGCGGAGATCGCCCAAGACCGACTGGAGATCCAAGGAGACCGAGCCGAAATCAAAGGCGACGTCAAAGAACTGCGCAATGATCAGCGCGAGCTGTATGGGGATCGACAAGAGTTGCGCCGTGATCTAAAACAGTACTAGCCTGGGAGCCGGCGTTGACCTAAACGGAGCTGCCTGTCCAGATCGGACGGGCAGCTCCATTGACTTTCTCCCCTCTCTCCCCCCAGGCTGACTCGACTCCATGGAAACAAGCCGACCCGAAGAGTTAGGGGACGAAAAACTTGTGACGCTGGCCCAGAAGGGGGAGCGCAAAGCGTTTGAGGAACTCGTGGAACGCTACAAGCAAAAAGCCTATCGCATCGCATTTGACTTCACGCGCGACCGGGAAGAGGCGAAGGATCTTTCCCAGGAGGCATTCTTACGGGCCTTTACCCACCTTGACCGTTTCGATCAACGAGCGAGCTTCTACACATGGTTCTATCGGATCCTCGTGAACCTTTGCCTGGATTACCGCCGGCGCGGACAACGGGTTACTTGGCAGTCCTTTGAGGAGCGCGAAGAGAAGGTCGCTGAAGGAAACGAGATAGCCGCCGCTGCGCCAACCCCGGACCGACAGGCGATGTCCGGAGAGATCTTGCGAAAGATTGGCGCAGCCCTGAACTTGCTCCCGCCAAAACAGCGCACTGCCTTCCTTCTGAAAAATCACGAGGGGCTCTCAATCAGCGAGATCGCAAA
>Ga0099830_10000988_pt1 | contig 13825 bp, 10 predicted proteins | sample CZO8metaG_4_FD_79337 | JGI IMG/M metagenome (GOLD analysis project Ga0099830, IMG submission 79337) | Vadose zone soil microbial communities from the Eel River Critical Zone Observatory, Northern California, USA - CZOApr15con2H3.8 metaG | ecosystem: Environmental > Terrestrial > Soil > Vadose...
ACCCTATCTGGAACGGATGAAACGCAATGTATGCGAGTATGGCGGAACCGACGGCGTTGAGAACCTTGTAGGCAGTCTTGCGGGGGTCCATCCATTTCATCTGGTGCCCGGCGTAGGCCACAAGAATCAGCAATGCCCCGACGAACGACGCGATCTGTCGCGCCAAAATAATATCCATAGAATTCTCTGTAGGAACTTATTGTACAGAAGACGATCCGAGCAGGAGTTGCGCCATCACACCGGCGACCGCAACCGGAAGCGGTCCCTCCAGCGAGCATCCGCTGGCGCACTCGTGGCCTCCACCACCGAAGCGCTCGGCCACGCTCGCGACGTTCAGTTGTCCCTTGCTGCGCAGGCTCACGCGGTAGCGACTATCGGGAAGTTCCCGGAAAAAAATTGCGACCTGCACGTCCTGGATGGCTAGCGCATAGTTCACCAGGCCTTCGCAATCTTCTTCCTTGGCACCGCAGTGCTCCATCTGTGCTTGGGTCACGGAAATCCAGGCCAGAGCGCCTTCACGGTGAAGGTTCGACAGGGCCGCGCCCAACAGGCGCATCTTGGCGGTGGAGTGGGCGAAGTAAATGTTACGCGCGCAATGTGCCGGATCAGCGCCGGCGAGCACCAGCTCTCGAGCCAGTGCAAACGTGCGCTCGTTCGTTCCCTCGTACATGAAGGAACCTGTATCAGTGAGCAGTGCAGTGTAGACACAGGTGGCGATCTCTGGGGTGATCTTCACACCCGCCTCGCGTGCCAGACGGTACACCATCTCACCGGTAGCGACCGCTTGCGGATCAATCCAATCCACATTGGCAAAGGGCCGTCCACTTACATGGTGATCGATGCTGATCAGGAAACGGTGCTCGAGTCCATCAAGACGTGTACGCTGAATGCTGTCGCACTCGAGGATGATAGCGGCTTCGTAATCTCCCTTCACTCGCTTTGCGTGCACCACTCTATGGGCAAACGGCAGACGCTGATAAATTCGCGGGACGGGATCGTGCATCACGACCTGGGCCTCTTTACCCAACGAACGCAGGACCTGGCCGCAGGCGAGAGCCGACCCGATGGCATCGCCATCAGGCCGGGCATGCGACGTCAGCACGAAATGCTGACGCTGCTCAATATGTTTAAGCACCTCTTGCAGCATGGTCGCGCTCTACTCTGCGAAATCAGCGTTGCTGGCCCCACTTTTTTCTCGTACGTTGCAAAAGCTCATTGATTCTTCGTTCGTACTGTTGTGACCGGTCTAAATGAAATAACAAATCCGGCGCACGACGCAGGCGCAAGCGCTCCATCAGTTCTCGCCGGATAAACCCAGTGGCCGCCGTCAACCCCTGCATAGTGCGCTCCGCTTCCTGGTCGTCGCCTTGAACCACGACGAAAACCCGTGCCGACCGGCCATCTTCCGCAAGTTGCACTTCGCTGACATTGACCAATCCGATGCGCGGATCGCCCAGTTCACCTTCCAGAATAGTTTCAATCTCTTCGCGGAGGGCCGCTCCCATGCGCCCGCGATGATACTTTTGGCCGCGCCTTTCCAAGCCAACACCTCGAAATAAAACGGATGAGAATATCAGAAATTGTTCTCCTGGTCTTGTGACTAAAGCTGCCCGACTAAAGCCTTGTGACGAAAGCTTCGAGCTTCCGCCCGGCCGTCCTTAGAAGGTAAATACAGCACTGGCAACAAAATGTGCTGAGCAGATATCTAGAGGAACTCGAGGAAGGAGTCCGCAATTTCCGCGCCGCCGTTGTTGGCGATGCGCATGGCTTGGCGTTCCACATTCTTCATCATTCCGTCCAAGTAGTCGCGGGAGTCGGAAATGCTTACGACGCCGAGCGTCGCCCGATTCCACAATCCGCTTGAATCGAGTTCCGCCACAGCCACGTTGAAATGCGTCCGTAGCCGGTCTTTCAAGCTCCGTACTACCTGACGCTTGTCTTTCAGTGACTGTGCGCCGTCGATGTGCAATTCGAGAGTAAGAAAGGCAATCGGCATCAATTCTCAGTTGGCGGTTGTGAGTTCCAGTCGCCCAAAAGACTTCAACTGAGAACTGAGAACCGAGAACTGATCACTGGTTCTAGGCAATCACTTCCGCCGCAATGCGCTCCGTGACGTAGGCTTCGATCACATCTCCAACCTTGACATCGCCATAGTTGGCGATCGAGATGCCGCATTCCATGCCGTTGCGCACTTCGCTGGCATCATCCTTGAAGCGGCGAAGCGAGCCGACCTTGCCTTTGAAGACCACCATATTGTCGCGCAGCAGGCGCACCTCGGAATCGCGTTTGATCGCACCATCAACCACGTAACAACCGGCGACCGTCCCGACCTTCGGGATGCGGAAGGTCTCACGTACTTCGGCACGTCCTTGATACGTCTCTTTGATCGTCGGCTCCAGCAGACCGCTCATGGCACGCTTAATCTCATCCTGCAGTTCATAAATGATGGAGTGCAGGCGGATGTCCACCTTCTCCTGTTCAGCAAGTTCCTGCACCTTGCGTTCCGGCCGCACATTGAAGCCAATAATGATGGCGTTTGACGCGGAGGCCAGCAGCACATCACTTTCAGTAATCGCACCCACCCCAGAGCGCAGCACCTTCAACCGCACCTTGTCATTCGACAGTTTTGAAAGCAAGTCGGTAAGAACCTCGACCGAGCCCCCCACGTCGGCTTTGAGGATAATATTGAGTTCCTTGGTGCCGGCAGTCTTTATTTGCTCAGCGAGACCCTCCAGCGATACGCGGGAGCTCTTGGCCAGCGCGGCTTCGCGCGCCTTCTGCTCGCGGTACTCGGAAACACCTCGGGCCTTGTCGCGATCGGCGACGACTACAAATTGATCGCCTGCTTGCGGCAAACCTTCCATGCCGAGAATCTCGACAGGCGTCGAAGGCGGCGCTTCTTCCAGCTGGGCTCCGCGATCGTCAAACATGGCGCGCACTTTGCCGTAGACGTTCCCGACGACGAAGTTATCGCCGGTGCGCAGCGTACCATTCTGCACGAGCACAGTCGCTACGGGGCCGCGACCGCGATCGAGTTTGGCTTCGAGGACCACGCCACTCGCGCGGCGGTCAGGCGTAGCCTTCAGCTCTTGTAGATCAGCGACCAGACAAATCATTTCCATCAGCAGGTTCAGGTTCGTTTTCTTTTTCGCCGAGACGTCCACAAAGACGGTGCTGCCGCCCCATTCTTCCGGTACCAATCCGCGGTCTGCAAGCTGCTTCTTCACGCGATCCGGCATCGCCTCGGGCTTATCAATCTTATTCACTGCTACGATGATCGGCACTTCGGCAGCGTGCGCATGGTCAATAGCCTCGAGGGTTTGAGGCATCACACCGTCATCGGCCGCCACAACGAGGACGACGATGTCTGTGGACTTGGCGCCCCGCGCGCGCATCCGCGTGAAAGCTTCATGTCCGGGGGTATCGAGGAAAACAATTTCGCGGCCATAGGCCGGTGAATCGTTGTCGAGGATTTTTACCTTGTACGCGCCAATATGTTGTGTGATGCCGCCGGCTTCGCCTTCCGCCACATTGGTGGAGCGGATGGAGTCAAGCAGCGTGGTCTTGCCGTGGTCGACATGACCCATGATCGTAACGACCGGTGGACGCGGCACCCCCTCAGCGGCACCCTCTTCGCCGCTGGCAGCGGTCGCGGATACTTCCTTCGCAGCTTGTTCTTCGAAGGTGATCACATTGGTGTCCGCTCCGAAGAACCGCGCCACTTCGCTCGCGAGTTCGGCGTCGAGCGTTTGATTGATCGTGGCAAAGACCCCGCGGGCCAACAACCGCGCAATGAGATCCTTGGCGCGTACGCCGAGTTTTTCGGCAAGATCCTTTACGCTGATGCCCTCTGTGATCGTGATGCTGCGCGTGATCGGCTGTGGTTCATTTGACACGACAAGCCGTGGCGGCGGCACATAGCCCTTCATGGGGCCTTCTTTGATCCCGCGCGGAACGTAACGCTGGCCGGGCCTGCGAGCCGGAGCGCCAGGACGACTGCCGGGTCGTGTCGGTCCTGGAGTAGGCAGCGCACCCGGGCCCACTCCCAGGGGACGGGCACCGGCAGGCGACTGTCGCGTCGGGTGCATGGGCCGACGCTCCCCAGGACGCAGTGGCGGACGGGCTCCACCAGGCATTGCCGGGCGTGGCCGCTGAAAAATCGGCTGACCAGGCACCGGTCGCCCAGGCGCTGGTCTTGTGGTCGGGGCTGCTGTCTGTGGTGATGCCTGCTGAGCTGGGGGTCGCGCGGGCGCTTTATACACCGGTCGTGGTCCAGTCTGAGGAATAATCATGCGCGGCTTCGAGGCAGACGGCTGCTGCGGCACATGCGCCACCGCCGGCTTTGCCGGAGCGGCAGCAATTGGCGGCGCTGTTTGCGGCGGAACTGGCGGTGGCGGAGCAATTGGACTCGAAGGTGTGGGGCTGGTTGCCTGCGAAGTTGCCCGAGGAGCCGCAGGAAATTGCGTCGCCGGTCGCACAATAGTCGGAACTGCCGCTGGGGGTAGCGGAGCTGGTTTAATCGGTATAGAAGGCGCCTCGGGAACTGTGCTCGCTGGAGCTTTCGCCGCCGGCGGCGTCATCGCGGGTGGCGGAGGAGTCACAACGGCCGCTTTCGGCGGTGCAATCGGAGCAGCTTTCGCAGCTGGGGCGGTGACACTCGGCACGACAGGCTTTGTTTCCGTCGGAAGGTGCGGAACCGGGGGACGAGTCGGGGGACCGGTGACTGCAGCGTGCTGCTGCGTGATCGCCTTCAGCACGTCGCCAGGCTTGGAAATATGGGACAGGTCAATCTTGGTCTTGATCTCGTCGGGATCAGCGCGGGCGGTGCGAGAGGGCTTCGACGAAGATGTCTGCGCTTCAGCACCAGCACGGAAATGCGCGCGCACTTTTTCAGCCTCGTGCTCCTCAATGGAACTGGAATGTGTCTTCTTCTCGGTGACACCGACTTCCAGGAGAACATCGAGAATGGCTTTACTCTTAACTTCCAGCTCCCTGGCCAGATCGTTGATTCGAATCTTGGTCATCCGCCCTTTCTTCCTCCGCCCGGTCCCGTTAAGTCTTCATGTCAACCTCACGGACTCAGTCTCAATTCCACGCCGACTTGAAACAACGCGCGGCAACTTCTTATTCTTTTTCTTTCTCTTCGGGAACTTGGCCCCCCGAATTGTCTTCGGGGAGCATCTCCCCGGAATGATCTGCCTGTGCAGCGATTTCTTCGCCGACAGCAGCTTCCGTCTGCTCTGCCTGATCTGAATCCTGGACGGCAGCACCTTCCGCCTGCTCTGTTTCGGGTACCGCCTCGAGGTTCTCGCCGCTGGCGGGGGCTTCCTCTACTGCTTCCCCGCCAGGGGCTCCCTCCGCCATCTCCGTCTCAGGCAAAGCCGCGGTCTCCTCCGCGCCTTCCAGACTGGAGAAATAATTATTGACCGCAAGGCTGATTTTTTCCACTGTCTTCGGTCCGATACCCTCAATAGCTTCGAGCTGCTCCGGCGTCATATCCGCCAGAGCTTCGACAGTGGTAATCCCCGCCGCGCTTAGCTTCTCGATGAGACCCTCGCCCAGTCCCGGCACGCTTTCAAGGGGCGTTGCCGTCTGGCCGACCAACGCCGACATCTGCTGCTCCACTTCCTGCCGCTTCTCTTCCTCGCTCTTGATGTCAATCTTCCAGCCGAGGAGTTTCGCGGCTAGGCGCACGTTCTGTCCCTTTTTGCCGATGGCTAGGGAAAGCTGGCTATCGTCCACCACTACTTCTAGATGCTTATCCGACCCATCGAGAACCGTGACCCGGCTCACTTTCGCGGGTTGCAGCGCCTTCTCCGCAAACGTAACCGGATCTTCGTGGTACTCGATGATGTCAATCTTTTCGCCGCGCAGTTCCCGAATGATGGACTGCACGCGCATACCTTTCATCCCGACACAAGCGCCTACTGCGTCCACGTCCTTGTCTTTGGACATCACCGCAATCTTGGTGCGCTCGCCGGCTTCGCGAGCAATAGCTCGGATCACCACCGTCCCATCATAAATTTCCGGCACTTCCGTCTGGAACAAGTGCTGCACTAATTCCGGAGCCGCGCGGGAAACCACGACCTGCGGCCCTTTCGACGCTTTCTCGACGCGCGCAATTACCACGCGCACCCGCTCGCCGATGGCGAAAGACTCCAGTCGCGACTGCTCCTTGCGGGGCATTCGCGCTTCGGCCTTACCTACATCGAAAATCACATCTGGCCCTTCGATGCGCTTCACGGTCGCATTCACGATCTCGCCCACGCGCCCGATGTACTCGTTATAGACAGTGTCGCGCTCCGCTTCGCGCACCTTCTGGAAGATGACCTGCTTCGCCAGTTGCGCGGCGATGCGCCCCAGAATTCCTTCCGTAACCTTGGGGATTTGTAATTCACTGCCCGGTTCCACCGTGGGATCGATCTTGCGAGCCTCTTCCAAGGTCATTTGTAAATTCGAATCTTCCACCTTCTCCGGACTCTCAACCACCTGCTTCACGGCAAATGCGCGGATCTTGCCCGTTTCCTTGTCCAGCTCGGCGCGCAGGTTTTCCTGACTCTTGTAGTACTTGCGCGTGGCGACCACGATTGCGTCTTCCACCGCGCTGACTACAATCCGCGGATCGATGCCCTTTTCCTTGCTCAGGGCGTCGATGCTGTTGTAGAGCTCACTTGCCATAATTAATTCCGTTGAAAACCGCCAGCTACTTACCAGGGCGCGAATTCGAAGTGCTCAGGTCGCGGATCGCAGGTTAGGAGAACTTGAATTCCGCGGCCCCGCACTTGCCACCTGCTCCTAGATCTCCGGCACCAGATTCGCCTTCTCGATGTTGCCTAGTTCTATTTCAATCTTCCGTGCTGCATCCGCTGCCGGACGCATCTTCTTCCTCCCCGTCGAACTCAGCTCCAAGGTCAAGCGCCCTTCGTGAAACCTTTCCAGCCGTCCCTCAAAATGACGGTTGCCGTTGATCGGCTCATGCGTCGTCAATTTCACCCGGCTTCCGGTGAAGCGTGCGTAATCGGCTGCGCGGATCAGTTTGCGATCCAATCCGGGCGAGGAAACCTCCAACAGGTAGGACCCTCCCGGCACAACTTCCTCAACGTCGAGGATCGTCCCCACTTCCCGGCTCATGTTGGCGCAATCTTCGTGAGTCACGCCACTCGGCTGGTCAGTCGTGCCTGAGCCGCGTTTATCGATAACAATCCGCAGCATGCGGCTTTTGCCGCCACCGCGAAACTCCACCTCGACCACTTCGAGTCCACTGGAGGCGGCCACGCGCTCCGCAATTTCGCGCACTCGATCAGCGTCAAATGCCATCAATCCAAGAACTTACTGGCTTGCCTGCAATCGCTGCATTTCGGCGGAAACTAAAAAGTGGGCTTGCGCCCACTGGTGTGCTTCGCCAAATGCTGGTACTACACAACAGTTTCCAAACACAAATATACGCCGCTCAATGCGAAAAGACAAACCTTCAAGGGGCCATAATCCCCGGCCGATCCGGGAGGCAGACTATCTCCTGCCAGCGCCTGATCATTTGATGCTCATGACTGGCTCTTGGTCTCGAAACGACTCGGCGCAAAGGCCGACATGGGCCGCAAGGTGGAGGTCCTAATGAAGGAGGTGCATAGATGAGCATAATCATCGTCTAACGACGTGCATATAGAGACGTACGCGCTCGTACAGCTCCCGCTGCCACGCAACGACTGTCCTCGAATCTGGTGGACATCATTTGGTCCCGCTAGCCAGGCGGAAACAGCATCAAAATTCGCATTCACTTGGACAGCTGCCGCACCAACCGAATCACTTAGCCGCGACTGAGACTTGCGTCGTCCCTATATAGCCCGTGGGTTCGTCGCGAACCGCGAGCCGCAACCGCGAATTTGCAGGCTGTGGATCCAAATCCATGTGCAACAACATCCCGTGTTGCAGGATTTGCTGGTAGTTGTCCGCATTGAATGCCTGGTCTACCTTCATGCTGCGATTGGTCATCATCTTACCGTCAGGCCCGAACACCGCAGCGTAAAAAGAAACGTTAAGCTTCTTACCGCCACCGGACGCATCCGCAGCAGTGATCGTGTGCGCGTCCACGAGAAAATCGATTCCCAGTCTGCCCTTGTCGGTTGGCTTCACACGGGCGCTAAACCCAACCATTGTGGCAGGAATTGCGTCACCCAAAGCTTCCGCTATCTCCTGATCCGGCTTGCGATCTTTCAACTGAGTCGGATCCAAAGCGAAATAGCCCTTGCGATGACGAACCTGCGCTCCGTCTCGATCCACTTTCACCTTGATGTTGCGAAATTTGCCGTTCCACTTCTTATCCTCAGGGTAGTACCCGATAGTGTAGGAGGCAACATTGTCGGCCAGGGCGATCGCGATTCCATCTTTGACTTCGTTCTGATTGACGTAAGCCTTGCCGCCCGTTTGAGACGCTATCTCGCGCATGGTTTCCTGGCTAGCGGTCACGTCCGACATTCGCACCAATGCTCTTTCCGAAGTATTCAGCGGTTGCCGGTTCGCCGAATCATCGATAGTCAGCTCTATGCCACTCACTAATCCCCGCACGTCGACTGGATAAATGGCTACCTGGGCACTGGACATCTGTGCTGCGGCCGCCCGGATCTCGTCCCCGTGCGACATCCGCTGCCTCTCCGCCGTGGAACTACTCGCTCGTGTCCCTAGCCCCATCTGTCTGATGCCTTGCTGCAGAGCGGCCTCCTCCGCTTCGCTCACGTTTCGATCCTCAGGAATCAAATCGAAGGGAAATGCAGCGGTAAGCCAGATCACTTCTTTGCGTCCAGGCATACCGCCAAGCACGCGCGCCAAGGTGCGCATGCCCTCAAGAGTCGTTTCCGTCCGGCGGTCGAGCGCATAAGCCACTTGTACGGACTGAAAACTCTCAATTTGCGCGGTGGCCATGGCGATCGCTTGGGCGGAGGCCCGGCCAGTATCTCCACTCGCCGCGGTCATCGGGGGTGGCCCGCCAGCTGCCAATATCGGCTCCTGTGGCTTGTAGCGATTCAGGGCAGCAGTCAACACCTGGGGATCGCTGGTGAAGTCCTGTAACATTTGCAGACGGTTGGTAAGAGCGAAAATCGCCACGCGCTGTTTTGACTTGTTCTGCTCTTCCACGTACTTGAGCATTTGTAGGCGGGCGTAGGCCTGGTCCCTGAATGGCGTGTTCGCAGCGTCAAGGACGAAGACGGTTATGGGACCGCCGGGAGAACGGTACTCAGGCCGATTGGAATAAATACCCGGTGGCAGCGTCGGAGCGGGAGCATTGGCTCCCTCCTGAGGGGTGCTGAAAGCGGCTATCTTCTGTTTCTTGCCGTTCTCCTCTATCACGAAGTCCTCGGGCTTCAGACCAATAACTGGCTGTCCCTTCTTATCGGTAACCACCGCATCTACCAGCACCAGACGCGTGCTGACACGAATGGTAGGAGCGGGAATTTGTGTCGGAGCCTGCTGGGCCCCGAGGCGAACGATCGTGGTCCCCGCGAGCACAAAGAGGCACACGAAAAACCATCGCGCAAGAGCACTGAATGACGTCATGGATTCCTCCGGTTATTGGCGTAAGGTCGGGAGTTAAAGCCGAGGCCTTAAAGTTAAGATGAACGTTCTGTAACAACGCGGGACTCTAAATCTTTTTGAGAATAGTTGCAATGCAATTCGCGATGGTGTTCAAGGCATTTGCGTCCTCTATCAAGCCTCTCTAGAATAGATGTTTACCTCTCTTCACCCGAGACAAGCTATGATTCATTTTCCGGTCCCTGAGGCCCTCACCTTCGACGACGTGTTGCTGTTGCCTGCCCGCTCCGATGTTGTCCCCGCGCAAGCTAGCACACAGACGCAGCTCACGCGCAACATCCGCCTCAATATCCCGATCATCAGCGCTGCCATGGATACTGTGACCGAATCGCACATGGCCATCGCGCTGGCGCAGCAGGGCGGCATGGGCATCATTCATCGCAATTTGAATATCGAGCAACAGGCCAATGAAGTGGACAAAGTGAAACGCTCGGAGAGCGGCATGATTGTCGACCCGGTCACTATGTCGTCTGACGATAAGGTTTCCGATGCCCTTGAGGTCATGCGCAAATACAAGATTTCCGGCGTGCCCGTGACGAAAAACGGCAAGCTGGTGGGGATTCTCACTAACCGCGATCTGCGTTTCGAGACTCGCTTCGACATCCCCATCAGCAAAGTGATGACGAAGGACCACCTGATCACCGTGCCCGTCGGTACGACACTCGAGGATGCAGAAAAAATACTTCACGAGCATCGCGTCGAGAAACTTCTGGTGGTAGACGACAAGTACTACCTCAAGGGCCTTATCACAGTTAAAGACATTCAGAAGAAATTGAAATATCCGAACGCCGCCAAAGACTCGCATGGGCGTCTGCGCGTAGGCGCAGCCATCGGCGCTACCGGCGATTATTCCGAGCGCGCGCAGGAACTGGCGGACGCCAAAGTAGATCTGCTGGCGATCGACAGCGCGCATGGTCACTCTTCGCGCGTGCTGGAAGCGATTAAGACAATCAAGTCCAAGCTGCCTGAAGTGGAGCTGATCGCCGGGAACGTAGCCACGTTTGACGGTGCTTGTGAGCTGGCACGCGCCGGCGCCGACGCCATCAAAGTTGGAATTGGGCCAGGTTCGATCTGCACCACCCGTGTGGTCACCGGCGCCGGAGTACCGCAGATCACTGCCATCGCCGAGGCATTTCGTGCCACACGCGACGCCGGTGTCCCTGTGATTGCCGATGGGGGTATCAAGTATTCGGGGGACATAACCAAGGCGCTGGCAGCGGGAGCAGGGGTGGTTATGATTGGGTCGCTGTTCGCCGGAACCGATGAGAGCCCAGGCGAGCTGATTCTCTACCAGGGCCGCACGTTTAAGTCGTACCGCGGCATGGGATCGCTGGGCGCGATGGCTGCGGGCTCCAGCGAGCGCTACTTCCAGAACACCGATGGAGATTCCTCGGTCGCGATGCCGGTGCTTGGCGAAGGCGAATCGAACCGGCTGTCGAAGCTCGTGCCTGAAGGCATCGAAGGGCGCGTGCCCTACCGCGGCTCGGTCGCGATGATCGTTCAACAGATTGTTGGTGGGCTGAAGTCCGGCATGGGTTATTGCGGCTGCTCAAGCATTGCAGAATTACTGCAGAAGACTCGTTTCGTGCGCATCAGCGTCGCAGGCCTGCGCGAAAGCCATGTCCACGATGTCATGATTACCCGTGAGGCTCCGAATTATGCATTGGAGTAAGGCGGGTGTGAGCTTCCCATCTTTGTCGGGTGGGAACTCACAATCTTGAACCGTTTCCGAAACGACGTAGGTAAGGCGTGGATCGCGGCCGCGCTCTGGCTCGGTCTGATCGCCGTGGAGTCCAGTAACCTACTCTCTGCCGCGAACACAAGCCGGTTTCTTTATCCGCTGCTCACGTACTTGTTTGGCCACATCGATCCCGTAAGATTTTTATATTGGCATCACATCGCGCGCAAAATCGGCCACGTCGTTGGGTACGGTATTCTCAGTTTTCTCCTTTTCCGGGCGTGGCGCGCGACGCTCCCGTCGCTGAGTGCTCACGGTTGGTCTTGGAAGTGGTCATGGATTGCGATTCTCATGACTGCGTTCGTCGCCAGCCTAGATGAGTGGCACCAAACTTTCCTTGCCTCTCGGACTGGAGCATTCAGCGACGTGGCACTGGACACGGTCGCCGGAATTGGAGCACAGATCCTGATTTACCTGTTACTACGTGGATTGCGTTTGCGGATGGCGCGAGTCCCTTCCTAACTGTCATAACCCGCCTCTTGGGTTGAAGTTGACGTTTGGCATAACCAGCAAAACTGAGACCGCCCAGGTTCTTGCCGCGGTGATTGTTTTCACGTATATCTCCACTCTCCTCACGCAGCAGCGTCGGTCTGCTTCCTCCACGAAACAAGGAGCAACAGTGCTGAGACCACGGCGATTCCTGCCGACACGTAAAAGGGCAAGCGCGGTCCGTAGTGTTTCCAAAGTTCTCCGGTGATGATGCTGGCTAGCAGCGTGGCCACGCTGGTCACAAAGAAATACACGCCCAGCGCACGCCCGCGAACCGGCACTGCTACTGTTTCGACAATCAGCGCCTTCAAAACGGGAGTACTGAGCGCATAGAACAAGCCATACGAAGCCATGCTCAGCCAGATCGCGAGGGTGGATGGCGCGAGCCCGAAGACCAAGTACACTGCCGCGAACACCAGGTAACCGGCAGCCGCAATCGCGCGTCGGGAGAAGCGATCGCTGAAATGGCCCGCGGGCCAGGAGAGTAGTGTGTAGGTGATGTTGAACACCAGTCCCAGCAGCGGCGCGTGTTTTGCAGGGATGCCAATGCTCTGCGCGCGCAGCACCAGAAACATATCGCTCGAGTTCCCCAAAGAGAACAGCGTCACCGCAACGAGCACATAGTAGAAGCTGCCGGGCAGGTGCGGGCGCCAGGATCTGCCGTCGGCATGGTTCGAATTCTTTTCGGCAGTTGATGCGCGTGGATTAGGACTTATGTTCGTCGATGCCTTCGAAGTGGGAGTTTCGTTCAAAGATTTGTGGCCCGTGTCGCGGATTCCGAGCGCCGCAACCAGGATGCACAAGAGGCCGGGGACCGCCGCAGCCCAGAAGATCCCGCGCAAGCCAAAGTGCGGCAGCAGCGCGAGTGCAGCCAGCGGACCGGCGATCGCGCCGGCGGAATCCATCGCCTGGATCAGGCCGTAGGCCGAGCCGATGCGAGATTTGTCCACCGACTCAGCGACCATAACGTCGCGTGGTGCGCCGCGCATGCCTTTCGAAAATCGGTCAGCAAAGCGAATGATGAGTACATGCCACCATGACGTGGCGATGGCGAGGATTGGCTTAACCAGGTTGGCGACGAAGTATCCGGAAACCACGATTGGCTTGCGGCGCTGGACACGGTCAGCAAAATATCCGGAGAAGAGCTTGGCAAATGAAGCGACGCTTTCCGCGATACCTTCGATGACGCCCAGCTGCGCGGGCCCGGCGCCGAGCGAGGCTAAGAATGCGGGGAGCACCCAGTAGGCCATCTCGCTGGCGGTGTCGTTCAGGAAGGAAGTGGCACCGAAGGCGTAAACGTTGCGGGAAGCCGATTTTCTTGCGGCAAGAGGCGTCTCAAGCATCAAGGAGTTTCTATCACAATGCCCTGACGACTGACGACCGACGCCTTGCTTGACTCAGTACATTGCGTCGTACTTGGTGACGACCCATTCGCCATCTTTGAGTTCGGTAGTGACGGAGAAGAGTTCCTTATAGGTGCGGTTCTCCCCGGCCAGGTTGCGGCGGGTGCCACGGTAATGCAGGATGCGGAGCGGAGCAGCGTCTTCCCAGTCGACCAGTTCCCAGACAAGCAGCGGGTGTCGCAGCTAGGAATCGCATATGAAAGCGGCATACTTCTTACGGTAATCCTTCTCCCATTTGGCGAGTTCTTGCTGACATTGTCCGTCACGCATGGCGCGGATGAATTTGGCAGCGGCCTGCTCGGATGTACGGTCGCGCAAGGGGTTCATAGTGATTGAGTTCGGAATGCCGGACAGCGGATCTCGCTCTTCGGAACGAGCCAGCACGGGACCCTGGTTGGTCAGCCAGACCAGACCCCCGAAGAAGATCAGCACAATCAACACGCCTGCGCAGATAGCGATACCGATTTGGTTGCGGGAGATCTCCATGGCCCGCGCTAGTGTACCGCGAGAACGGATCGGCACGGCAAGATTACGGCGGATAGGGAACGGAAGGCATACACGGCGGACGTTCAGAGCATGGCCAGACAGCGTCGGTCCGCTTTCAACAAGG
>Ga0099830_10000989_pt1 | contig 13815 bp, 11 predicted proteins | sample CZO8metaG_4_FD_79337 | JGI IMG/M metagenome (GOLD analysis project Ga0099830, IMG submission 79337) | Vadose zone soil microbial communities from the Eel River Critical Zone Observatory, Northern California, USA - CZOApr15con2H3.8 metaG | ecosystem: Environmental > Terrestrial > Soil > Vadose...
GAGAAAAATCTGATCAAGGGCGGCAGCCTCGAGAACGCGGTCGTCGTGCGCGGCGACGCAGTCCTAAGCAAAGAGCCACTGCGTTTCCAGGACGAATTCGTCAGGCATAAGATTCTCGATATTGTCGGCGACCTTGCGCTCGTCGGTTGCCGAATTCGCGGCCATCTCATTGCGGTGAAACCCGGGCACGCGGCCAATGCAGAATTAGCTCGCGCCGTCGCCAAGGAGCAATCGCGTCGCAACGCGCTTGCGCTGCCGCGCGTGGTACCGAAAGGCGACGGCGGGCTCGACAGCGAAGAGATCATGCAAATTTTGCCGCATCGTTATCCTTTTTTGATGGTCGATCGGATCATCAGCTTCGATGAAAGCGGAACAAAATGCGTCGGCATGAAATCGGTCACAATCAACGAACCGTTTTTTCAGGGACATTTTCCCGGTCATCCGGTGATGCCAGGCGTGATGCAGGTGGAAGCGATGGCGCAGGTCGCAAGCTTGTTGCTATTCAAGCTCGCAAAAACGAGCAGCCGCATCGGTTATTTCATGAGCGCAGACGACGTGAAGTTTCGCAAACCGGTGATGCCAGGCGACACGATGTTCATCCACGCCGAGCTGACGAAGGCGCGCGGCGAACGGTTGGCGAAAGCCAAGTGCCATTGCGTAGTGAACGACGCGGTCGTTTCCGAAGGCGAATTGATGTTCACGTTTCTCGATAGATGAGCGACGTGCAGATTCATCCGACGGCGATTGTCGATCCTGGCGCGGAAATCGGTTCAGGAACGATCGTCGGCCCGTACTGCGTGATCGGCGCAAATGTCGTGATCGGCGCAAATTGCTGGCTGCAACATCATGTTACGCTGCAGGGACCGATGCGAGCCGGTGCGAAGAATAAATTTTACGCCTACTGCTCGATCGGTCAGCAAACACAGGATCTGAAATACGCGGGCGAGCCGACGTATCTGGAAATCAGCGACGAAAATACGTTTCGCGAGTTCGTCACCGTGAATCGGAGCACCACCAGCGACGGCAAGACCCGAGTGGGGAGTCGCGGAAATTTTCTGGCCTACAGCCACATCGGCCACGATTGCGCGGTTGGAAACGAGGTGGTCTTTTCCAACAACGGAACACTCGCGGGGCATGTGCAGGTTGGAGACAACGCGGTCATGGGCGGCCTGACCGCGGTCCATCAATTTTGCCGTATCGGTCGTTTCGCCATCACCGGCGGTTGCTCGAAGATCGTCCAGGACATTCCCCCGTTCATGATCGCGGACGGGAATCCGGCGGAAATTCGCGGCGTTAATCTCGTTGGTTTGGAACGGAAAAATTTTCCGCCCGAAAACGTCAAATGGATCAAAGAGGCGTTTCGCCTGATCTACCGCTCTAAATATAATACCGCCCAAGCGCTAGAGGCGGTCCGGAAGGAACTGCCGCAGAGCGAAGAGGTCCGCGAGATTGTTGCGTTCATCGAAAAAACCGAACGCGGGATCATTCGCTAGGCGCTCTTTGTCATCCTGAGCTTAAGCGAAGGATCTCACCTACTAAGCGAACGTCACGCTAAGGAAACAGTGTGATCCATCAGCTTTTGAAAGATTCCTCGGTCTGCTTGGAATGACCCAAAGCGAACCGAGGGGAATTCTTTATTAGGCAGATAACCGATCAGCGGGAACGTGGCGTCGGTCTCGGTGTCGGCGTTGTTGATACCCCACGCCATTCCTGTTCGAGGTTTCTTAGTAACGGAGCCGCCGGAGCATCACTCGCCACTCGCAGCGTGCTCCGCAATAAATCAATCCCGCGTTTCGGCTTCTTCAGTTTGCTCCAAGCGTCCGCCTTCTCGATCACGACCCGCAGAATGTCGTCACGATTGGAATAACAGGTGCGCGCTTCGCCGAAGTAGCTCGTGGCCGCAGCTAAATTTCCATCGCCGATCTCCATCAGTCCAAGATCTTCAAGCATCGGACAATTGTGCGCGCGCGATGCGGCCTGCCGCGCCAGACAACGATATTGCGCCGATGCGCTCGAAAAATTCTGCACCGCGAAATCGTGGTACATTTTCCAAGAGTCCTTTTTTGAAGAATCGGCCGCGGTTTCAATCTGCAACCATGACGCGTACGGGCGATATAATGGATCGCCGACCATCACCGACATCCAGGAGAGAACTTCGATCGATGAATACGCGCTCTCAGCAAAAGTGAAACCGTTGAGCAAGCGATCGTTGAAAATATTCAGATGCGCCGTGAGTCGGAGATAGGGCTCGTAAACATTACCGAGACTGGCCGCAGCGCCCCGCGAGAGGAGAGGCGCTACCCAGTTCGCATTCGGATCGTGCAAAGTCATCGCGCTAAAAGAGTGGATGTGGACTGCGATTGCGCCCGGTGAAAAACGAAACTCCGGTTGTGCAAAAGGTCCCGCGGCCTTCTCCGTGCGCCATCCGTAATAAAGAGCGCAATCGGTCATCGGATAACCATCCGGAAAAACTGCAGGGGAATTATCGTAAACGACAGGCACACCGACTTTGTGCAGCTGCACCGGAATTTCCGCGAGCCATTGGTCGCCAACCGCGTAACCGGCCGCGGTCTCGCGTGCCCCGTCGACGTAGGCGCGGCCCCGTAATCCCCTTTTTTCGGTAGCGATCGAATCGACAATCATTCGGCGCACGGTTTCGGCCTTTGGCGCATCAAGCCGGCAGACCAGTAATAGAACGGGATTATCGACGTCGCCGATTGTCTTGAAGCTCTGAAAATATGGATTCCGCAGCGGACCGGAAATTTGCCGCGAAAATAAACCAAGACTTGCCAGCTCCGAGTCGACCGACGCTTCGTTGCGGCTGCTAACAGGGCCGCCGGCCGATTGATCACCCGGGTATGGACCCTCCCTTGGTTTGATTTTCAGCGGCACGCCTTTGATCACCGCGACAAAACGAATTGAAGTCGTCATCACGGCCGTTTGTTGCTCGGACGTTTCCCGAACCGTCCACCATTTTCGGGTTTTGAAAGCCTCGCGCAGCGGCCCGGCGATGTTTGCATCGTATTCCTCACGGGTGATTTCTTCGTCCGTCGAGCAAGTCAGGCCGACGATGTGATCGGAGGCGATGCCGCGGTGCTGCGCGTAGAATCTTGCCAGCTCGGGCGAATCGAGGGCTGCCTTGTTGTAAACGACAATGGTCGATGCGGCGAGTGGTTGCTCAGCGCGAAGATCGATCACGAGCATGAGCACGATCCCGAGAACGAGGGATGATCGACACCGCCTCATCGAGAAATTGAGCTTTCGGAGTTGAAAGTTGGGTGGCGAGTGTTTGAAATCTTCAAGAGCGCCGCACTCTCAACTCTCAACCCTCAACTCTCAACCTCTGCATGCCTGCCGTCCTCAATCTGCTTCGAATCAAAAACCTCGCGCTCGTGGAAGAACTGGAGTGGCAGATTGCGCCTGGGTTCACCGCCATCACGGGTGAGACCGGCGCAGGCAAATCGATCATCATCGGCGCGCTCCAGCTTTTACTTGGCGAACGCGCGGACAAATCGCTCATCCGCACCGGCGCCGACACTTGCACAGCGGAAGCGGTTTTTACCGGCAAAGAATTGCAGAAGCTGAATCCGCAATTGGTCGAAGCGGGCGTCGAACCGTCCACCGATGATCTTATTATTAAGCGAACACTTTCCGCCGCGGGCAACAATCGTCAGTTCATTAACGGCTCGCCCACGACATTGTCGATCTTGAAAAACGTCGGCGACGCGTTGGTCGATCTTCACGGCCCGCACGATCACCAGTCGCTACTGTCGCCGGACAAGCAGCTCGACCTACTCGACTCGTTTGCGCGAGCCGAAGAGCAGGTCGAGGAATACCGAAAGCATTTCAGACAATTAGAGACGCTGGCGGCCGAACACACAGCGCTCAATACGGCGGAAACCGCGCGCGAACAGGAGCTCGATCTCCTTCGTCATCAAGTCACTGAAATTGATTCGGCAAACCTCGTCGCCGACGAGGAAGACGAAATCGAGAAGCGCTACAAATTGAGCAGCAGCAGCAAGCGCTTGATTGAATTGGCCAGCGCCGCGGCGAACAAACTTTCCGAGGCGGACGAATCGGTCCTCTCGCAGCTCGCAGAGACGCAGCGCTTGTTGCGCGAGTTGGAAAAGATCGACATCTCGACCGCAGAACTTTCTTCCGAACATGCGGCGGCGGTCGTGCAGCTGTCCGAAATTGCACGATCACTCTCCGATTACGCTGAAAAGCTCGATCTCGACCCGGAGCAACTCGCGGCGCTCGAGCAGCGCGTTTCCCTTTTCGAAACATTAAAACGGAAATACGGCGGCTCGATTGCGGAAGTGATTGAGTTCGGTCGACGCGCAGCCGAACGAATGCAGAAAATCGAAGGGCGTGACGCGGAACTGGAGCGGCTTACGAAAGAAATCGAAAAAGTTCGCGACCAAATGAATCGCGCGGGTGACGCGCTGCGCAAACTGCGCGCGAAAGCGGCCCCGAAACTTTCCGAAACGATTCGTAAGAATCTTGCCGATCTTGGATTCCGGCAATCAGAATTCGAAGCAAAACTTAGCGCGCTGGACGAACCGCGCGCGAGCGGTTTCGATTCGGTCGAGCTGCTTTTCTCGCCGAATCCCGGCGAACCGTTAAAACCGTTGCGCGCGATCGCTTCGAGCGGTGAAATTTCGCGGCTCATGCTCGCGATCAAATCCGCGCTCGCTGCTCATGACGCGATTCCTCTTCTCGTGTTCGACGAGATCGATACCAACGTCGGCGGCGAGATCGCGCATGCAGTCGGGGCAAAGATGCAAACGCTCGGACGAGAGCATCAGCTGATTTGTATCACCCACCTCGCGCCAGTCGCGGCAGCTGCTTCATCGCATTTTGTCGTGACCAAAGACGTTGTTCGCGGCCGTACGTTTTCGAATTTGCAGGAAGTCGCAGGCAAAGCGCGCCGCGAAGAAATCGCGCGCATGCTCGGAGGCAAAAGCGACTCCGCGCTCCAACTCGCTGCCAGTTTGTTGAAAGAAAAGTAGCGCTTTACGTCTTTACCGGGCCGAGTGGCAGAACAACTTTGCCATACAGTTCGTTCAGCACCTGCGCGAGGCCGGTGTAAATCGCGGAGAAGCCGCAGAAAATTCCTTCGTAACCGGTGAAATGTTTGAAACCGGGACTCGCGTTCGTGAAATCGCCAAACGCGAGCAGAAAAAATAAAATCGCGAGCGTGGCGAAGACGATCTGCAACGCACGATTGAGCCGCAGCGCCCCGATAAACATCACGAGGGTAAATAATCCCCACATTGCGAGATACGCCGCGATCGCGATGTCGTTCGACGCTGCGCCCCAACCGAGTTTTGTCAGGACGATCATCGTAACGAGCGAGAGCCAAAAAAGTCCGTAGGAAACAAAAGCAGTGGTGGCAAACGTGTTGCCTTTTCGCCATTCCATCATTCCGGCGATAATTTGCGCAATACCGCCGTAACAAATGCCCATCGCCAGAATCATCGCGTTGAGTTCGTAAAAACCGGCATTGTGAAGGTTGAGCAGCACCGTAGTCATGCCGAAACCGAGGAGACCCAGCGGAGCGGGATTGCCAGTAATGTCGCGGGATTCGTTCATGGCATCAGTCTGTCGAAGACAAGATCGACAATGCAATCACAAAGCGGGCTGTAGCCACGTGCCTATGACACGTCTAAGACTGGACGTCGCACAGCGACGTGGTTACAACAGCAGGCGTGCTGAATTACATCTGGCTAGCGCTGGTATTGCTCGCGGTCGCCATCGGCGGTTGGAACGATCGGCTTAAGGATGTGACCGGCGGCGCGCTCGATGGCGCAAAAACAGCGGTGACGATCGCATTGGGATTGATCGGGATCATGGCACTGTGGCTGGGTCTCATGCGTTTGGCCGAACGCGCCGGGCTTGTGCAACGGATCGCGTACGGATTGCGACCGTTGATGCAGCGATTGTTTCCGGAAGTTCCGCCGGACCATCCCGCGATGGGTTCGATGCTGATGAACATGGCGGCGAACATGCTCGGGCTCGGTAACGCTGCGACGCCGCTCGGATTGCGCGCGATGCGCGATCTGGAATCGTTGAACCCGCGACCGGGCGTCGCTTCGAACGCGATGTGCACTTTTCTGGCGATCAACACCAGTTCGGTGCAACTCATTCCGGCAACAGCGATAGCGATTCTGGCCGCAGCCGGGTCGGCGCGACCAACGGCGATCGTCGGCACGGCATTTTTCGCGACACTTTGCGCGGCGACTGTGGCAGTGCTTTCGGCGAAATTCTTCGAGCGATTGTCGTTCTTCCGCCCAGTGACCAGCGAAGGATCGAAGAAGAAAAAAGAACCCGCGCCGCGACCGGCGTATTCGAAATCGCAGTCCGCCGATAAATTTGCGTTCGATGATGAATCGCTTGGCCAACCGCCGCTTTCACGTCCAGCGCCGTGGGGATTGATCGCGCTCGTGCTGCTCACGGTCTTTTTTGTGATGCTTTTTCTGCGCATGGTGATGCCGGATCTGTTTCGACTCCCGATGCCAACTGAACCAACGTTGCAGAATCCTTTCGCGAGAATGGTTAACGCATTGTCGATCCTGGCGATTCCGTTTCTGCTCAGCTTTTTCCCGGTCTACGCCGCCGCGCGCGGGATCAAGGTTTACGACGAATTCGTGGAAGGCGCGAAAGAAGCGTTCAACGTCATCTTGCGAATCATCCCGTTCCTGGTGACGATGCTGGTAGCGATTGGAATGTTCAAAGGCGCGGGCGGAATCGATCTATTGACGAAACTGCTTAGCCCAATCCTGACTCCGTTGCATTTTCCCACTGATCTCGTGCCGCTAGCTTTGATGCGGCCGTTGAGCGGAAGCGCCACGCTGGCGCTTTTGACCGACGTCGTGCACCGGCTCGGCCCGGACAACATTATCAGTCTGATGGCGGCGACGATTTATGGGAGCACTGAGACGACTTTCTATGTCGCGGCTGTTTATTTCGGATCGGTCGAGATCAAGCAGACGCGTCACGCAATTCCAGCCGGATTGCTGGCTGATCTGACCGGAGTCATTGCGTCGGTAGTAATTTTGCCGCGCGGTGCTGTAAAGGCATCTGCCGCCAGAGACAATGCCAGTCCGGATCGGACCGGCAGCTACAACAACGACAACCACTTAGATCGACATTTACACCGTCGAAATCATTTTTCCCTACCATTGCGCGCGCGAACTCTTTATCGTCCAATTTTTTCAAGATGATCCGGCGCGATTACTTGGTTATCGGAAGCGGCATCGGCGGCGCGTGCGCGTGCGAAGGCGTTCGTAAGTACGACAAGCGCGGCACGATTACGATTGTCGGCGCGGAGATCATGCCGCCTTACAATCGCTGGTTGCTGTCAAAAGATTTTCTGCGCGAAAAAACGCCGCCGTTTAAAAAACTCGCGCGTTACGATCAGCGCTGGTTCGTTTCGCACAAAATCGAAACCCGCTTCGCCACCATCGTAAAGCAATTCAATATCGAGCGGCGTTTGGCCGTGCTCGGGAACGGCGAAAGCATTGAGTTCAACAAAGCATGTTTGGCGATGGGGAGCCGCCCGGTGCGACCGCCAGTCGCCGGTGTGAATCTCGGGAACGTAATTTATCTGCGCTCGGTGCGTGATGCACTCGCGTTGCGCGAAATGGCGGACGTGGAAAAAACCGTAATGGTAATCGGCGGTGGCCTGCTCGCGTGCGAGACCGCCGCGAGTCTGCGAATGATGAAATTGAAAGTGAGCATGATGCATCGCAATGCTTATCTCCTAAATCGTTACCTTGATTCCCAAACAGGGCCATGGCTGACCGATTATTATGCGAAGCACGGCGTCACCATGCTGGTTGGCGAAAGCCTGAACGGTTTCGAAGGCAAGACGGTTCTGCGAAATATCCAGACGAAAAGTGGGAACCGCTTCCCGGCTGGATTGGCCGTGGTCGCTTGCGGCGCCGAACCCAACCTTGATCTTGTACGCAACACACCGCTCTCAGGACCACATGGTTCGGCGGTGACGGATTATCTCGAAACAGAAGAAAAAGGAATTTTTGCTGTCGGCGATCTCGCATTTTATCCGGACCGGATCATGGGCGGCGTGCGCCGGCAAACGCATTGGGAGAACGCGCGCGCGCAGGGCCTTGTCGCCGGCGCAAACATGACCGGGAAAAAACGAATTCGTTACGAACAAATCCCCTATTTCTGGACCGAAATGTTCGATTTGCGGCTGCACTTTGTCGGAGATTTCAGCGTGCAGCCGACTCGCGTCGATCTGCGCGGCACCTACGCGAAGAAAAAGTTTCTGGCGCGCTATTACCAAGGCGACAAGCTGCGCGCGATCCTGCTTTGCAATCAGACCGATCGCGAAGTGGAATTGGCCAAGAAAGAATTGCGGCACGCCCTGGGAAAATAGCGCGCGGTCCCTGTCTCAATCGAATCCGGCTGGAATTTCCAGCTGGGTGTTGCCGACCCGAACAAGTTTCCAGTCCCACGGCTTGTGAGATACCTGACGCCATTGCAGTTCAAATGGCGTCGTTAGTGAGTTAACGCGCTCCTTCAGAACTGCGACCAACTCCGCGTCATCGCTGTCGATTGCAATTCTTCCAAGCCAGAGACCGACTCCATTATCGATGCTGCAGTTCGCATCGATGACCTGCAGACGAAGATGACGGCCGTAGCCAAACACCAAACGCATTCGTTCGAGAACAAGTGCGCGATCGTTGCCCCATTGATCGGCATATTCCGCCCCAATCAAGTCGGCGACGCCGGCCCAGTTTTTTTGTTCGATTTTGTAAAAAAGACTCTCGGTGTGCCGGTCGATTTGGCGCTGCGGTTGCCACAGCCAGACGCAATACAAACCGATCGTAAGAGTTGCGCCCAGTCCCACAAACAATCCGGTCCGAAAATCAACGCGCATGAGTCACTTTAGCGCCCGTTGTGCTGTTCCGCCATTGTCCGCGGGTCAGGTAAAATCGCGCGTAAACACCGCCCTGGTGTGTGTCGATCATCAGCAATATCAAAAAGTGATCGTGCCCCAGCTAATCGACACGACCTACAAAGTGCACCTCGGTCTGTTCGAAGAAGACGTGGTGCTCAAGCTCAAGACTTACAACTACGACGTCGTTGTCGTTTACGAAAACTTCAAAGGCTCAACCCTGCAAACGAACCCAATCCTGGCGGAGTTGACTCAACGTCCCGATACGCAGCGACGCCAGCATTTTGTGGTTCTGATCAGCCACCGGTTCGCCACGAACGATGCCATGAGCGCATTCGTGCATAGCGTCGATCAAGTCATCAACATCGCTGAGCTCGCTAATCTCAAACCGGTTCTTCGTCGCGGTGTCACTCAGCATCGCGACCTTTACAGCGCCTTCAACGAAATGCTCAAGAGCGTGCAATCGCGCTGATTTTCATTTCGATTGCTGCTAACCTGCGTCGCGCGCGTACCAATCGACCTTGCGCGTTACGTACATCACGACTGCGAGCACGACGAAGAGCGCGACCGCGCCCATGAGCAAGGCGTAATCTTGTTGCCGTAAAGTGATGTAGAGAAACGTGTAAACGCCAGCCAGGCCCGCGCCGATCATCAACGTCCTGACTCCGCCGCCGAGGAAAAATCGGCAATACCATGTGATCAATATTGTCGATGCGACCGCCGCGATCAGATACGCATAACCGAATCCGACGAATTCGGAAATCGAGAGCAGCAACAGATAAAAGAGACAAAGCGCTGCACCAACCATCAGATATTGGAATGGATGAATCTTCTGTCGCGCGGTCACTTCGAAGAGAAAGAAAGTTGTGAACACGAGCACGAGAAAGAGCACGCCATATTTGATCGAGCGCTCGACATATCGATACGCGTCCAGGATCGACAAGAACTGTGCGCCGAAAAGCGATTCGCTAACGGCTTTGGTCGTGAAACGTTCATTCCCATTCCGGCTCGTCCAGGATTGCGGATAATCGCGGCCGTAATACGACACCTTCCACTTCGCATCAAAACCATCCGCGCGCACCGAACGCTCGGCCGGCAAAAACGCACCGCGAAATGCCGGATCCGGCCAGGTCGATTTCAGGGTCGCCTCGTTTTGGACGCCGAAAGGCGCGAAGTAAATTCCCTCGCTCCCGTTGAAATCGAGTGGAATTGAAAATTCCACCGGCGCGCCGATTGGTTTGTCACCGCCCAGAGGCGCCGTTGCGCCGGTCGTGTAACCCGGCACCTGCGACCCGGGCAGCAACGGCCGCTTTGTTCCGCCCCAATCGAGCACGATCCCTTCGCGCGTTCCGCGCAAATCATTCACCGCGATTGTGACGAAGGCGTCTTTCCATTGCACATCCTTGACGTCGATCTTAAGCGCCCCAAAATCGGGCGGCGCAAATTTCCCAGAAAGCTTCATCTGCGCACGGAAAACGGCGGCGGCGTAGATCCCACGATGCAGCATTTGAGTCTGGGCATCGCCGCTGACGTTCAATGTTTCGGGAAGAAAATATGCGTTCGTGATGGCGGTCTCTTCCACTTCGCGCCGCTCCATTTTTCCGTCAGGCGCGGGCATTTCCTTCACTGCTTTAAATTTGTACTGATACGGAATCCCAAGCACAGGACCGATCACGCTCTGCTCTTTACCCCACGATGACGTTATATCGGCGACAGCTTCGTTGCGTCGCTGCAACCGATCGGTCAATACGCCGGAGATCATCAAGAGCGGAATCAACAGGATGAGAACGAGCGCACCGACACCGAGCAACTTGATGATTGTGCTGTGGCGCTTTCCAAAGGAGGGCTGCGATTTCGGTAGCGGCGGCGGAGCTGCGAGCGGGGCTTCAGGCATAAACCGAAGGTTAATTAGAATACGGAGTCCAAGCGAAAATCTTTCAGCTGACGAGAAAATACTTTCGCTTAGCCGAGATCGTTGAATCCAAAGCCGACGCTGAGCGCATCTCATGAGCGGAGGAACGTTTCATGATCCAAGATTTCAAGTTCGCTTTCCGTCAGCTTCTCAAGTCGCCAGGATTCACTGCGGTAGCGGTGCTCACGCTCGCGTTGGCGATCGGTGTTAACTCCGCCATTTTCGCGTTGATCAACGGCGTCGTCCTTCATCCGGTAGTGCCGGAACGGCCCAACGAAGTCGTGAACGTTTTCAGCGCGCGCCAGAACGCCAGCCACGATTACCGCCAGTTTTCTTACAACGAATATCGCGAGCTGCGTGTGAACGGCGGGGACGTGTTTGCTGATGTTGCCGCACTCGAGTTTGCCGTCGCCGGCATCGGGCGCGATCACGAGATGCGGCGGAGCTTCGCGTTCCTGACCTCGGAGAATTATTTCTCGCTAATGGGAGCCAAGCCGTATCGCGGCCGGTTTTACTCCGGCGAGGAATGTAAGCCGAACGCAAACATTACCGTCGTAGTCACAAGTTACGGATTCTGGAAACGAATGGGCAGCCGCGCCGATTTTGTCGGTAGCACACTTCAGATCAACGGCCAGCCCTACACCGTGATCGGCATTGCCGCCGACGGATTTAGCGGCGCGAACGCGTTGATCGCGCCAGATATCTGGGCGCCGATCGGCGTTCGTTCGCAGCTCGGCTCCGCCTTTGGCGACTCCGAGACGATGCACGACTTGATGAATCCAAAAAATTACGCATTCAATCTCACCGGCCGCATGCGTCCCGGTTTGACCATCGACATGGCGAAGTCGCGCCTGCCGGTATTGGCGCAGCGACTGACCGCGATCCAACCGGCGGACAGCGAAGGCGCGCGCGAACTTCAGATTCAAACGCCGTCGCGATTTAGTTTGAGCACGCAGCCGGAAGACGATGGTCCGATCGCGTTGATTGCGACATTGCTCACCGCCATGGCGGGCGCGGTTTTGCTCATCGCCTGTTTGAATCTGGCCAACATGTTGCTCGCGCGCGCAACCTCGCGATCGAAGGAGATCGCCGTCCGGCTCGCCGTCGGCGCATCGCGATGGCGCATCGTGAGGCAATTGCTCTGCGAAGGTTTCTTGCTTGCTCTTTGCGGCGGCGCGATCGGCCTCGTGCTGAGCGCCTGGTGCAACGATCTTCTGCTTCAGCAGCTCCGCAGTCTGCTCGCTTCAATCAATTTTTCGTTCGTCGTAAAATTACGCCCCGACGCGGTGGTGCTCTCAGTCACATTTCTGTTTTGCTTGCTTGCGACCATGCTTTTCAGTCTTGGCCCGGCGTTAAAATCGACCAAGGCCGATCTGGTTAACGATCTTAAGCAACAAGTCGGCGAACCGGCGCGCGTTGGGCGCTTCAATCGTTTTTTCGCGCCACGACACATTTCGGTCATGGCGCAAATTGCCCTTTCGTTAATGTTGCTCTTCGCCGCCGGATTATTTTTTCGGGGCGCGCTCAAAGCGGCCGGGCTAAATCCCGGCTTTGTCGCAGCCGGCGATTTGATCAGCGAGTTCGATTTTACCCTGGTTAAAAAAAAGCCAGCCGAATCGCGCCGGTTGATCTTTGCGATGGCGGAACGCGCCCGCGAACTGCCCGGCGTCACCGCGTCCGCCGTGGGAACGATGTTGCCTTACGCCGATTTCACTAACACGCGGCGGATTCTTCGGACGAAAGACACGATGCCTAACGACCCGAAAGCGCCGGACCCAAGTGTCAACTCGCTCTACACCGCCATCACAACGGGTTACTTCGATGCGCTCGGCGTGAAACTGCTTCGCGGCCGCGATTTCACTCAGGGCGAGTGCGAAAGCAAGGATTCGCGCCGCGTCGCCATCATTGATGAAGAGATGGCGAAAAAACTTTTCCCGAACGAGGACGCGATCGGTCAGCATGTTCGCTATACTCAGGCGCCGAAGGACGGCGCGCCTAACGATCTCGAAATCATCGGGATCGTGAGCAAACATCGACACGACATTCAGAACGACTCGATTGTTTGCCGGTTGTTTGTCCCGCTGGCGCAAGGTTACAACGGCCAAACGTATCTTCACGTCCGCCTCAACACCCGAGATCGACATGTGGTGGTCGCGATCATGCCGACGCTCCGGCAGGCCCTGCGCGAGATTGATCCCGATCTCCCTCTGTTGCAGATGACGCCTTATGTCGATTTGATGGAGAAATCCCCGAACCTTTGGATTGTTAAACTGGGCGCGATGCTCTTCGGCGCGTTTGGTTGCATCGCGTTGTTGCTCGCGGTCGTCGGCGTCTATGGCGTGAAAGCTTATGCAGTCGCTTGTCGCACGCGGGAGATCGGCATTCGAATGGCGCTCGGCGCACATCGCAAAGACGTTTTCGCGTTGATCATGCGCCAGGGGGCGATGCAAACCGCACTCGCCGTCAGCGTCGGGCTTTTGATTTCGTTGGCCGCGGGCCGGGTGCTCTCCCAAATTCTCTACGGCGTAAGTTCGACCGATCCGTTTGCGTTGATCACTTCAAGTCTCATGCTCGCCGCTGCTGCGTTGCTCGCTTGTTTTCTTCCCGCGCGCCGCGCGACCTATGTAAATCCGATCACCGCGCTGCGCACGGAATAAGTCTCTGCCGTCAGAGATAATGCCAGTCCGGCTCGGACCGGCAGCTACAACTTGCGAAGGAGGTGGCTGGGGGCGGAATCGAACCGCCGACACGTGGATTTTCAGTCCTTGGTTCCCACGAGGGAGGCCAATCCCTTTTCTCGTAGCCCAAGGAGCCGGATCAAAGCGGGTCAGAAGGAAGCGTGGAACAGTGAGACGGGGAGCATGTGTTCGGTGGCCGAAGGCTATTCGGATAGAAGGGCCAAAGGGAAGCAGGGCGGCAGCCTACCCTGAACCCATAGGACTAAAGTCCAATATACGGCTGTCGGGAGTGCTGGTAA